>Ga0180434_10001242_pt1 | contig 36983 bp, 26 predicted proteins | sample SS_ome_7_FD_132453 | JGI IMG/M metagenome (GOLD analysis project Ga0180434, IMG submission 132453) | Hypersaline lake sediment archaeal communities from the Salton Sea, California, USA - SS_1_D_2 metaG | ecosystem: Environmental > Aquatic > Non-marine Saline and Alkaline > Hypersaline >... | reverse complement strand
CCTGCGGTGCGTCCGAAGGTGTTTCTTGGGCCCCCGCGCCCGCTTCGCGGAGCTAACCGTCGCTTCGCGCCGGTGGATCTCCGCTCGCTCCTGCGCAAGGGGGCCTTACGAAACATCCTTCGTCCGCGTTGAGGTTCCCACAGGATTGCGGATTTCCTTCCTAAAGGCGGTGGATCTCCGCTCGTTCCTGTGGTGCCCGCGAAAGGGGCACTGGGAGCCGGTGGATCTCCACTGGACTCGCGAACCGGCTCTCTTAGGGATCGCCTTCGTCCTCATCGGGGGCACCCGGGCGTAATCCTCACCCGGGAAAGGTCTTTGCCTCGCCGCGCCGTAAGCGCCGCAAAGCCGCCGCAAAGCGTCTCCCCTTGTCTCGCGGCTCCGGTTGTGGTAGTATACTGAATGGATTGCAGTGCCTTTGTTCCGGGCCGGCGGCACCCCACTTTTCTTTTCGATCCGGGTGACGATCGGCCGGGCCGGGCCGACCGCGGTCCCGGCCGACGCCGGCGGTGAGTTTGGTCTGCAAGTACAGGCTCGATTGACCCAGGCGCCCCAAGTCTACGGGACTCGAGCCCTTTGTTCTCTCACGGCGACGGCGAGATTCCCCCTGGAAAGACCGGGTGCGACTTAAGGATATATGCGGATTCTTGTGACCGGTGTCAGCGGCTTCGCCGGGAGCCATCTGGCCGAGTTCTTGGCGTCGGAGGGTCATGAAGTCTTCGGCTTCACGAACGACCCTTCTCTGGACGACAATCTGGCCGGCTTGGAGGAGGCCGTCAGGGTGTTGACGGGGGACCTCCGGAGCCGGGAGGACGTCAGAGATGCGCTCGCGGAGGCCAGGCCGGAGAGGGTCTATCATCTGGCCGCGGTCACGCCGGGCAGGGGAGGCGGCGATGACCGCTCCTACTGGGAAGTAAACGTCGGTGGTACCGCCGCGCTACTGGATGAGGCCGGGGCCTTTCCTCAGATCAGAGTCCTCGTCGCCGGATCGAGCGCCGAGTATGGGCTGATACCTACCGAGGCCAACCCGATCACAGAGAAAACGGAGCTTAGACCGGTGGGCGTCTACGCCGTCAGCAAGGCGGCCCAGGATATGCTGGGCTTTTCGTATTGGGCCCACCAGGGACTTCACGTGGTAAGGGCCAGGGCCTTCAATCACACCGGGCCCCGCGAGGACACGGGATTCGTCTGTTCCACCTTTGCGAGACAGATCGCCGAGGCCGAGGCGAAGCCGGGCGACGGCGTCATATGGGTGGGAAACCTGAACTCGTATCGGGACATAAGCGACGTCCGGGACGTGGTGAGGGGATACGCGGCCGCGCTCGAAAGGGGAGAAGCGGGACGGGTCTACAACATATGCTCCGGGAAGGCCGTCCGGATTCGAGACGTGCTGGACGTTCTGGTTGGCTTGGCCGAGGTTCCGCTTAGGGTCGAGCTTGACCCCAAGCGTCTGAGGCCTTCGGATTTGCCCTATCAGCAGGGGGACGCCAAGCTTCTCAGACGGGAGGGCGGCTGGCGACCGGAGATCCCACTGGAGCGCACGCTGGCGGATTTGCTCGATTATTGGAGAGAGAGGCTCCGCGAGGGGCCGCGCTAAGCTTAAGGCAAGATGTGGGTTGTCCCGGCCGATAAGGTCTACGAAGCAAAGTCGGAGAGGAGACAGAGTATGGATTGGAGCGGGGCGAAAGTGCTTGTGACGGGCGCCGGCGGCTTCATAGGCAGCCACCTGACCGAGCGCCTGGTGAATGAAGGGGCCTCTGTCAGAGCCTTTGTCCGGTACAATTCAAAGGGGACACGGGGCTTTGTCGACGACTTTACCCCTCAAGTCGGGGAGCGCTTGGAGATCACGGCCGGCGATCTCAGGGACCCCCATGCCGTCTCGAAAGCGGTCGGCGGGATGGACTACGTGTTTCACTTGGGAGCGCTGATCGCGATTCCCTATTCATACGTGCACCCTCGAGAGGTAGTGGAGACGAACGTGATGGGCACTCTCAACGTGCTCAACGCCTGTTTGGAGGCAAAGCCCAAAAGGGTCGTGCACACCTCGACGAGCGAGGTGTACGGAACAGCCCAATACGTTCCAATAGACGAGAAGCACCCGCTTTGCGGGCAGTCTCCCTACTCGGCAAGCAAGATCGGAGCCGACCAGTTGGCTGAGAGCTACCACCGCGCGTTCGACCTGCCGGTGGCGACGCTCCGGCCTTTCAATACGTACGGCCCACGCCAGTCGGCGCGAGCCGTCATCCCTACGGTCATCACCCAAGCGATCGCAAGGGACACCGTTCAAGTCGGGGCGATGCATCCCGTAAGGGATCTCACTTTTGTGGCCGACACGGTGGAGGGTTTCATCCGGATCGCCGATTGCGACGCCGCGCTGGGGCGTGTGGTGAACCTGGGATGGGGGCAGGGATCATCGGTGAAGGAGATCGTGGAGAAGATCATCGCGAAGGTGGGCCGCAAGGTCGAGGTCATGTTCGACGCGACCAGGGTGAGGCCCGCGAAGAGCGAGGTGGAGAGACTGGTGGCGGACAGCACCTGGGCCAGAGAGGAGATGGGTTGGGAGCCCAAGGTCGATCTGGATGAAGGCTTGGAGCGGACGATCAAGTGGATCAGCGAGCACTTCAGGATGTACAGCCCCGAGGAGTACGCGATATAGCCCCCGGGGCGGGAGCTTGGGAATGGACGCGTTAGTCATGGCCGGGGGCAAAGGGACGAGGCTTCGCCCCCTGACATACGCCATACCGAAACCGCTGCTGCCGGTGGGAGAGAGGCCCATATTGGAAATCCTGCTCGGACAGCTCAGGGCCGCCGGCTTCACCGACGTCTGCATAAGCACCGGGTACAAGGGCGACATCATCAGATCGTACTTCGGAGACGGATCTCGGATGGGAATAGCCGTCGAGTACATTCATGAGTCGGAAGAGCTGGGAACCGCCGGTGCTCTGGCGCTGATCAAGGACCGTTTGACGAAGCCTTTCCTGATGGTAAACGGCGACGTCCTCACCAAGCTCGATTACAGGAAGTTCTTCGAATTCCACGTTTCGGAAGCAGCGGCGATGACGGTGGGAGGCGTTGACTACCGCGTGAAGATCCCGTTCGGAGTCATCGAAAGCGAAAACGGCGTAGTCTCGGGGGTGACGGAGAAGCCGACCGCCGAGTATCTCGTGGCCGCGGGCATATATGCTCTGAGTCCCGAGGCGGTCCTGGGACTTGCCGAACCCGAGCGACTGGATGTGCCGGATCTCATGCTGGGGCTCGTCGGGCAGGGCAAGAAAGTGCTCACCTATAGAATTACGGATCCGTGGTTGGACGTGGGCAAGATGAGTGACTACGAGAAGGCCGCCGAGGAGGTCGCCTCGTGGGGAGATATTTAGGGCGCACGGGTCCGCCGGTTTTCCGGCGGGAGCGGGCGTTTCTCCGGCCATACCGGGCGGTCTTCCCGTGGGGCGTGGGATCGGAGCGGGCGAGCCGGCGGTGGACTCAGACCTCGGCATGAAGACGGCTGCTTGAGACGGGTGAGGGATAAATGAAGATCTCCGTATTCGGATTGGGATATGTCGGATGTGTCACATCAGCGTGCTTGGCCGACAACGGGCACGAGGTCATAGGCGTTGACATAAACGAGTTCAAGGTGAGGACGATCTCCGGCGGGCGAAGCCCTATCATCGAGAAGGGCCTGGACGATCTCATCTCGAAAGCGGTCGCCCGCGGGTCACTCAAGGCAACGACGGACTACGGTGAGGCGGTGAACGGGACGGACCTTTCGCTCATATGCGTCGGCACCCCCAGCACGAGCAGCGGCGAAATCAACATGGAGTTCGTCCACCGGGTCTCGGAGAAGATAGGCGCGATTCTGCAAGGCAAGGGGGACCGCCACACCATAGTCGTAAGGAGCACAATGCTCCCCGGGGCGATGGAGGGCGAGGTGATCCCGCGGCTGCTCGAAGCTTCGGGATCGAGGCCCGGCGAGGAGGTCGGGATCAGCTACAACCCCGAGTTCTTGAGAGAGGGGAGCGCGGTGAGCGATTTTCTCAATCCTCCGATGACGCTCTTCGCCGCCACGGACAAACGCACCGAAGAGGAGGTCCGCCGCGCGTACGACTTCGTCTCAGCCCCGTGTGTGGTGACTTCAATGAAGAGCGCGGAGATGATCAAGTACGTGAACAACGCGTTTCACGCGCTCAAGGTCTCATTCGCGAACGAAGTCGGCACGCTCTGCAGGGCGCAGGGCATAGACAGCCGTGAGGTAATGCGCATCTTCTGCATGGACGACAAGCTCAACATCTCCTCCACCTACCTGGAGCCCGGCTTCGCTTTCGGCGGAAGCTGCCTTCCCAAGGACTTGAAGGCCCTCAACAGACGCTTGAAGGAGACACACATCACGGCGCCCGTAATAGGCTCGATACTCCCAAGCAATGAAGAGCACGTACGGCACGCCACGACTCTCATAGAGAAGACGGGAAGCAAGAACATAGGCATCTTGGGAATGAGCTTCAAGGCGGAGACGGACGATTTGCGAGGCAGTCCCGTAGTGAAGATAGTGGAAATGCTGGTGGGCAAGGGTTGCGGCGTGGTCGTCTACGACGGCAACCTCGATCTCGACCGCATCATGGGCACCAATCGCCGGTTTCTGGACGAAGAAGTGCCCTACCTGCCGTCTATTCTCAGGAGCAGCATGAAGGAGATCGTGGATCAGTGCGAGGTGGTGGTCGTCGCCAATAAGAGCTCGGAGTTCCGGGAAGTGATCCGAATGATGAGGCCCGACCAGACCCTTGTCGATTTGGTCGGCATAGTGGAGGACGGCTCCCGGGTCAAGGGGAAGTACATTGGCATCTGCTGGTAGGGTGCTCATATTGGTCGAGAACCTTACGGTTCCCTTCGACAGGAGAGTGTGGCTCGAAGCTCTGACTTTGAGGGACGCGGGCTATCAAGTGTCCGTCATATGCCCGAAAGGCGAGCACTACCGAGATTCATTTGAGATTCTGGACGGGGTCCGTATCTACAGGTACCCTACGCCGCCCCCGACCAAGGGCACGGCAAGCTACATTTTCGAGTTTATCTACTGCTGGGTCATGACCGCGCTCCTTTCGATGAAGGTATACGCCAGAGAGGGCTTTGACATAATGCACGCCTGCAATCCCCCGGACACTTTCTTTTTCCTCGGGCGGTTCTACAAACTGCTGGGCAAGAAGTTCATTTACGATCAGCACGACCTCTGCCCCGAGGTTTTCCTGGCGCGATTCGGAGCAACGAGGGGCTGGACTTACAAGTTCCTCCTTGCCCTCGAGAAGTGGACTTATGACACCGCCAACGTGGTGATCGCTACGAACGAATCATATAGGGTCACGGCCACGGAGAGGGGCAAGGTTCCTCCCGAGAGGGTAGTCGTCGTGCGCAGCGGTCCAGACGTGAAGCGCTTCTCGGCCGCGGAGCCCATACCGGAGCTCAAGAGGGGGAAGGAGTATCTCGTAAGCTACTTGGGCGTGATGGCGCCCCAGGACGGCGTGGATTACTTGATCAGATCGGTCGATCACATAGTCAACGTCCGGGGGAGGGAGGACATTCACTTCGTTCTCATAGGGTCCGGAGACAGTCAACCGGAGCTGATAGAGATGACGTCGAGGCTCGGTCTGGACGACCATGTGCAGTTCACGGGCAGGATCCCGGACAAGGAAGTGGAGAAGTACCTCTCGACTTCCGAGGTCTGCGTGAGCCCCGATCCGAAGAACGAGCTGAACGATTCCTCGACTATGAACAAGATATTGGAGTATATGGCGCTGGGTCGAGCGATCGTCGCCTACGACCTAAAGGAGACTCGCGTCTCCGCCGACGAGGGGGCGCTTTACGCCACGGCCAACGACTACAGGGAATTCGGCGACAAGATCCTGGAGCTGCTGGATGACGGCGATAAACGAAAGGTCATGGGCGAGCGCAACAGCCGCAGGCTGAGGGAGAAGCTCTCTTGGGATCATTCGAAAGGCGAGCTCTTGAGAGCGTACTCGCTCGCCGCCGGGTCATGATTGCGGGAGCATGCGTGTTGTGAGTCGTATCGACATTCCCGACCCCCGCGGGGGAGGCGCCGCGGGTCCCGGAGCGCCGCTCGTTCTGTTCTTGGCCTCAACTCTGCGCCGGGGCGGCGCGGAGAGAGCAGTGGTCGAGACGGCCGTGGGACTTCGGTCGAGTCACGGGTTCCGTTGCCGAGCCGCTTGTCTCAGAGAAGAGGGTCCTCTGGGGGAGGAGCTGAGGCTTCGGGGGATAGTCGTCGAGTCCGGCCTGGGCGGGCGCAAGCTCGATCCGGCGTGCTTGTCTCGGCTGGTGCGGCTGATGCGGGAGGAGAAGCCCGACGTTCTCTATATGTTGGATCACACAAACGCCCTCGTGTACGGCGTGTTCGCCGCGGTCGTCGCGGGCGTCAAGCACAGGGTCATGGCGGTTCATACGATGGGGCTCTTGGGCGGCGGGAAAAGCGTGCCGGCGATCGTGAAGCTGATGCTTCCTTGGATAAGGGCGATAGTAACGGTGGCGAAGAAGCAGCAGGATTACTTGGCGGACAGCGAGGGGGTTCCGAGAGAGAAGATGGCCCTCGTGCCGAACGGCGTGGACGTCTCGCGATTTCGGCCGCCGGCCGACGAAGAGGAGAAAGCCGAAGCGAAGCGCTTCCTGGGAGTCCCGCCCGACCGCATGGCGGTAGGTACGCTTTCGGTTCTGCGGCCCGAAAAGGGGCATGAGATATTTCTTAGAGCTGCGGCTTCGGTCGCCTCGAGTCGGGCCAACGTGTCCTTCGTCGTGATGGGCGAGGGGCCGGAGAGAGGGAATTTGGAGGCGATGACCAAGACCTTGGGCATTGAATCCCGAGTTCGCTTCACGGGATGGGTCTCCGACACCGAAAGGGCCTTGAGGGCGCTGGACGTGGCGGTGATGAGCTCCCGGCCCGTGGTGGAGACCGCGCCGATCGCCGCGCTCGAGGCGATGGCGACGGGGGTGCCGATGGTGGTCTCCGACGTGGGGGCTTTGAGCGATCTTGTGGCTGAGGGTTCGACCGGGTTCCTGGTGCCGTCGGGAGACAGCGAGGCTCTGGCGGCCCGGGTGAGGGAATTGCTCGAGGATGATGAGATGCGCGGAAGGATGTCGCGGGAGGCTCGGAGAAGGGTCGAAGGTTCCTTCCGCATTCAGGACTCCGTAGCGGCGAGCGCCATGCTGTTGCGCGGGTTCATCGGCCGGGGGGGAGCACGGACATGAGGCCCAATGAGGCGGTCATAGCCGTAACCATGGGCTGCAACTCCCGCTGCAAGACGTGCGATATGTGGAAGCTGGAGAGAGGGCCCGAGATGGAGCCCGAGGACTACTCCCTCCTTCCGGCCTCGCTCACGCACATAAACTTGAGCGGCGGTGAGCCGTATCTCAGGGACGACCTGCCCGAGATCTACGCCGTTTTGAGGCGGAAGTTCCCGAAGGCGCGGATCGTTGTCTCCACCAACGGGCTGACCCCCCGCCGTATCCGCGACATGACGGCGAAAATGCCCGGCGCGGCCGTGCGGGTGTCGGTCGACGCCGTGGGAGAGCTCAACGATGAAGTGAGAGGCGTGCCAGGCTCGTACGTCAAGGCGATGGAGACGCTTCGCCTTTTGCGGGAGATTGGCGTGAGAGATCTCGGGGTGAGCGCCACCGCCAGCAGAGGCGTGGAGGGACATCTTAGCCGTCTCATGGATATGGTGCGCGGTCAAGGCATGGAGTTCGTTTGCGGCGTGACGCACAGCTCTCCTATCTACTTCGGGGACAACGACCCGCTGATGCCGCGGCGGGACGAGTGTCTAAGGGATCTTGAGAGCGTGATGCGCGGGCAGTTGGCGTCGAGGCGTCCCAAGGAGTGGTTCAGGGCCTATATGACGTCGGGTCTCATCGACTACGTAGAACGCAGAGAGCGCAAGTTCCGCTGCACCGCGATAAAGGACTTCTTCTATCTCGACGCGGCGGGGACCGTGTACCCGTGCAACATGCGGGACGATCCGATGGGGAACATAAAGGACGGTCCCTATTCCAAACTGGTTGAGGCGAATTCGGAGATTGTGAGCCTGGTCAAAGCATGTGAAATCAACTGCTGGATGAGCTGTACGGTCGCTCCCACGTTGCGCAGAAGGCCGTGGATCGCGCTGCCGTGGGTTCTTTCGCACAGGGCCAAGCTGATCGGAGCGGGGCGCGAGGAAGTGTCGGAGCCTGCCGATCTAGGCCTTGATGAGGGCAGGAAAAGGGTTGCGGGTTCTGGCCGTCAATAAGTTCTTCTACGTCAGAGGGGGGTGCGAGAGGTACTTCTTCGACCTGGACGGGCTTCTTACGTCGCGCGGACATGAGGTTCGTCATTTGTCGATGAGCCATTCCAGGAACCTGCCCAGCCGGGATTCGAATCTGTTCGTGAGCAACGTGGATTTCGCCAAGAGGGAGTCCCTCGGGCGGGAGATAAAGAAAGGCTTGCGAGTGATCTACTCGACGGAGGCACGAAGAGCGATGACAAGAGCGGTGCGGGAGATCCGGCCGGACGTCGTGCACATGCACAACATCGCACATCAGCTCTCACCGTCAATAATGCCGGCTCTCAAGTCCGAAGGAGTGCCGGCGGTTCAAACGTTGCACGACTACAAGCTGATCTGCCCCGTCTACGTCCTCATGCGCGGGGGGGCGACCTGTGAGGCCTGCCGCGGGGGTCGGTTCTACAACGCGCTCTTGCGAGGCTGTCATCCGAGCGGTCCCGTCGCCGGCCTGGCAAACACCGTGGAGATGTATCTGCACAGGAGTGTCCTTGGAAGTTACGACTCCGTGAGGCTTTTCTTGTGCCCGAGCAGGTTCATGTATGACAAGGTGAAGTCCTTCGGCGTCGGGGAGGACAGGCTCGTGCACCTGCCCTATTTCATCCCGGTCGACGATTACGTTCCCGCAGCGGGCGGCGATCGGGATTACTACGTGTTCTCCGGCAGGCTGTCCCGCGAGAAGGGGCTGCCGACGCTGTTGGAGGCGGCTTCAAGAGCGCCGGACATGAAGCTCGTAGTGCTCGGCGAGGGGCCGCTTGAGCGAGAGCTGATCGAGCGGTACGGGGCCGAGCCGTGGGTCGAGTTCAGGGGCCACGTATCGGGAGAGGAGCTGAAACGCGTGGTCTCGGGCGCGGCTTTCTCCGTAGTTCCGTCCGAATGGTACGAGAATCAGCCCCTGACGATCCTGGAGAGCTTCGCGCTCGGGGTTCCCGTGATCGCCTCGGCGATCGGGGGTCTGCCCGAGATCGTGAGAAACGGTGATACGGGTCTCCTTGTGGAGCCCGGGAATCCGGAGGACCTGGCCTCGGCCGTAAGGTGGCTGGGAAGCAACCCGGATGCGGCGGCCGGGATGGGCGCTCGGGCCCGCAGGCTCGTCGAAGAGGAGCACAGCCCTGAGAGTCATTACGGGCTGATAATGGACATATACGAGAGGGCGCTTCAATGAGGATAGCGATGGTCGGCCAGAAGGGCATCCCGGCGACCTACGGCGGCATCGAACGGCACGTCGAGGAGGTGGGGAGCAGACTGGCCAAGAAAGGCCATGAGGTGGCGGTCTACTGCCGCATGTACTACACGAAGCGCACGGGCCTTTATCACGGCATGAAACTCGTGCGCCGGCCCAGCATCAACACCAAGCATTTGGATACGGCGTCGCACTGTTTCGTCTCGACCGTCGACGTGTTGTTCCGCAACTTCGACGTGGTTCATTTTCACGCGCTGGGTCCGTCCGTATTCGCGGGCATCCCGCGGATCACGAAGGCCAGGACCGTGGTCACCGTTCACGGGCTGGACTGGCAGAGGGAGAAGTGGGGCCCGTTCGCGTCGTGGATTCTAAAGAGGTGCGAATACCCCGCGGTTCGTTTCCCGAATAAGACCGTGGTGGTCTCCAACACGCTTCAGAGATACTTCATGGACAGGTACTCCAAGGAAACGGTGGTGATCCCGAACGGCACGAACGTGCCCGTTCCCCGGCCCGCGAGTCAAATTAGAAAGATGGGGCTCGAAGAGGGGAACTATGTCCTTTTCGTGGGCAGGCTGGTCCCCGAGAAGGGCGTGCATTACTTGGCGGAAGCGTTTACCAAGGTGGACACCGATCTTAAGCTTGTGCTGGCCGGGGGATCGAGCTTCTCGGACAGCTACGTGAACAAGCTCAGGAAGTACCAAAGCGACAAAATCTTGTTCCTGGACTACGTCTACGGCGACGTTCTCGAAGAACTGTGGAGCAATGCCTACATGGTGGTGCAGCCTTCCACGATGGAGGGGCTCTCGATATCTTTGCTGGAGGCCCTGAGCTACGGGAAGTGCGTGCTCATAAGCGACATCCCGGAGAACGTCGAAGTCGTGGACGACTGCAGTCCGTCTTTCCAGACCAAGGACGTGGCCGATCTCACAGAGAAGCTCCGGACGCTCGTCAAGGACCCCGAGCTCGTGAAGAGCTACGAGGTGAAGTGCCGCGATCACGTCCTGCGTAAGTTCAGCTGGGATACGATAGCCGACAGCCTTGAGGATCTTTTCTGCGACATGACCGGCCTCAAGCGGTAGACGGTGCGCGCGAAAGAGGCGCCGGAATACGCTTTATCCCGGGGGCGTTTTGGCGTTGAGAAGGGGCCTTCGTTGTGTTATTAGTTGAGACCGGGTGGGGGGAATAGGAACGTGCGGGTGCTCTCTTCAGGAGGTTTGAGGTGACGAAAGAACCGCAGTTGTACGCGGCCGTTCTCGCCGGGGGGAAAGGCGAGAGGTTCTGGCCTCTTAGCCGCCGGTCTTACCCTAAGCAGTTTCTATCGGTGTTCGGGGACAAGCCGATGCTGGAGGAGACCCTGGCGAGGATCGGGAAGCTCGTTCCTCCGGAAAGGACTCTGATCCTGACGGGCGACCACTTGGTGGATCTCGTGAAGCAGACGGCCCCGGAGGTGCCCGTAGAAAACGTCCTCGGCGAGCCCGTCAGCAAGAACACCGCTCCGGCGATAGGTCTGGGCGCGCTGGCCCTTGACGTCAAGGAGCCCGGTTGCGTGATGGCCGTGCTCCCGGCCGACCATATCATCAGCGATAGTGAGTCGTTCCTCAAAGACCTTCGGAAGGCGGCAAAGGTCGCGCTGGAGGAGCATAGGCTTGTGACATTCGGCATCCGCCCTACCAGACCGGAGACCGAATTCGGATACCTTCGCATCGGGGCGCCCCTGGCGGATTTTGAAGGAGTGTTCGAGTCCGCCGGATTCAGGGAGAAGCCTAATCTCAAGCAGGCGGGGCAGCTTCTGGCGGCGGGCGATTACCTTTGGAACAGCGGGATATTCGTCTGGAGTACGACCGCCATTCTGGAAGCGTTTGAGCTCCACCTGCCGTCGTTGAAAAGGGGTTTGGAGGAAGTCAGGCCTCTCATGGGGGGAGCTTCACAGGACGAGGCGGTCGTCGATTTCTACAACTCCGCGCAGAAGATATCCATAGACTACGGCGTTATGGAGAAGGCGAGCAACGTGGCCGTCGTTGAAGCGTCATTCGACTGGGACGACGTGGGCTCTTGGTTGGCAATGGAGCGTCTCGAGGAAGAGGACTCCATGGGCAACGTCGTGAGAGGTTCGACGGCAAGTCTAAACACGCAAAACTCGATCGTCGTTTGCGAGGAAGGGCTGGTTGCCACGCTCGGCGTCTCGGACCTCTTGGTGGTTAGAACAAACGACGTCACACTTGTTTGTCGAAAAGACAGGGTGAACGAGGTCGGAAAGCTCGTTGAAGAGATAAAGAACAGGGAAGATCTGGAAGAGTTCCTGTAAGCCCCGCGTTTTACCCTTCCTCGGCTTCGATTCGCTTGTGAAGCGCCCTGACCGCGTCTTCGGTTTTCTCGGGAGTCGTGATGCACGTCAGGCTCGTCGGCGTCGAGCAGACCCCCTTCACGGGAACGTCTCCTTCTATTAGGTCCGCGAGGGCCTTTGCCGCGAGGTCCGGCGAGCTTACTCTGTGACCGACGAGAGAGACAAGACTCATTTCATCTTCGAGCACGGCCTTTGCGGTCCCCGTGATCTCTATGACTTCGCGGGCGCGCTTGGCCTGGTCCGAATCAACTACGATCGTAAGCCCCTTCGAGTCTCCCCTCTCCAGCGCGGCGCCCGCGAGATGAACCGGGATCCTCGCCGAGGCCAAGGCGGCTAGAATGCGGGTCGCGCCTTCCCGGGCCGGATCGGACGTCTCCACGGTTATCCTGCATACGCCCTTGCGCATTCCGACTCCCCTCGCGCCTATCTCTCCCGTGGCTGGTTCCCGAGTGACCATTGTTCCCTCCGTCTCTGAGAAGCCCGATTTGATATGGAGAGGCACTTGGTATCTCTTCGCCGCAAGCACGGCCCTGTCCTGCACGACTTGAGACCCTGCGCCTATCAGTTCAACAAGCTCGTCGTAAGAGAGTCTACCTATCCGGCGGGCGCCCGGGACGATTCGCGGGTCGGCCGTAAACACACCGGCTACGTCCTTGTATAGCTCGCATCGCTCGGCGGCGAAAGCGGCGGCCAATCTCACGGCGGTCAAGTCTGAGCCGCCCCTGCCGAGAGTAGTGACCTCCTTTGTCAAGGAAACTCCCTGGAAGCCGGCCACGATCACGATTCTGCCCCGGTCGATCTCATCGCGTATCCTGTGGGCCTTGACGTCCACTATGCTCGCTTCGCCGTGCCCGTCGTCCGTTATGATTCCGCTCTGGGAGCCGGTGAAACTGATCGCGCCCCAGCCCATGGAGTTTATGGCCATCGACAGCAGCGCCATGGAGATCCTCTCCCCGGCCGTGAGGAGCATGTCTAGCTCGCGCTTCTGGGGCTCCGCCGAGATCTCCTTGGCCAGCGCCAGAAGCCTATCCGTCGTTCCTCCCATGGCGGACACAACGGCAATGACCTGCGTGCCGCTCTTTCTGGTGGCCGCTATGCGGTCCGCCACGGAGAGGATGCGTTGCGGCGAGGCCAGACAGCTTCCTCCGAACTTCTGTACGACAAGCTTCATGGCGTATGGCATCCCGGGTCCGGACCTTCCGGCCTCCGCGGAGGGCGGAAGGGTTGGGCCTGCCGGAAAAAGAGGTTGACAGAGAGCGAATCAGCCGATAGCATTTATGTACCTTATGGCACGGAGTTGGTGCGGCCTCCGTTCCTGCCAAAGTCGGATATCATAGAAGAGGGAGCGGAAGTAGCTCAGTCCGGTAGAGCTCCACCTTGCCAAGGTGGCCGTCGCGGGTTCAAATCCCGTCTTCCGCTCCAGATGTTTTCAGGCGTTCGGGCAGTGTCGCGCTTGACACCGGCCCTCAGTGATGGGGGGCGGCATAGCCAAGTGGTAAGGCGACGGTCTGCAAAACCGTTATTCTCCGGTTCAAATCCGGATGCCGCCTCCAAACGGGAAGGTCTCCAAACTCTCTACCGGAAGTTCCCGCCGCCGCCGTCCCGGCGCTTTTCTCCGACTACATCCCGGAGCCCGGCGACCTGATCACGTTCGGGGGGTTACTTCGCGGTATTCTCCCGGTCCCTTTGGAAACGGGATCACTTGAAGCTCTTCATTGCATCCTCTTCATGGTAGTAGCTCTCGAAAACCGAGAGAAGCCTCGTCACCATTAGGATGCTCTTCACGCGCTCCTTGACGTTTAGCAGCTTCACGCTGCCGCCGGCATTCGTGATGGTGGTGTATCCGGAGACGATGATCCCCACACCGGTGCTGTTCATCCATGGCACGTCACTGAGGTCGAGAAGGACCTTCGTCTTCCCCTCGTCCACAAGTCTCTGCACGGTCTGTCGGAACACGTCATCGTCGGGCCCGCCCTGCACCTTGCCGGAGATTTCGAGCACGCAGACGTCGCCGTTCATTCTCTCTTTGATCTTCATCTCCACCTCCGTTTTGTTCCAGGACGCCATCCACAAGGGTGCGCCCGCTACCGACGCGCCAACTATAAAGCCTCCCGGTTCCGACCGCAAGACATTTGAGCACAAGCCATGGCGGGCCCAGCTCGTCTGGGTGGCGGGGTTGAGCTGGGTTGCCCGGGGCCGGTTTTGGGGCCTGCCTCGGGCCGTGCCGTCGGGCCGGCCTCGGATCGCCGCGTCCGCCGACTCAGGGTCCCCGACGGCCTGGATTCGGATACATCCTAATCGACCGTCTTCGGGCGGCAGACCTCGCCCGGTTATCGTTGCAATACAAGGGGTTTGAAAACCTCCGAACCCGGCTCCTGATTGGGTGTTTTTTCTCAGCAGGGGTCCAAAAGCTGCCGATTATTCGAAGTGTTGCGGGCCCCGGCCCGGACCGTTCCACAGCGGTTATTGCAAACAGAAGAGGCGCTGAGACGGGTCAAGAAAGCCAGGAGAGATTCGGGTGGCCTAGTGGGGATTCGTGGGCCGGGCGGGTCGACCCGAGACCGGAGATGCGACCTGTCCGGACCCACGTTGTCACGACTCGGAGGACCAGATGGAGCTTATCAACCCGGAACCCGCAGTCGAGTTGCTTGCGGATTCAAGCAAAAGCGGCCCGCTCAAGGTTGCCGTGATGAGCGGCAAGGGAGGCACCGGGAAGAGCACGTTCGCGGCCAACCTCGCCGCCCGGCTCGCTTCCTCTCGGCCGGGCGTGATCATCCTTGACTGCGACCTGAACGTGGGACAGCTACACCTTCTGCTGGGTCTGTCCCCATGCTTTGGGCTCGCTCAGGTCGTCCGCGGCGAGAAGAACTTGAAGCAGGTGATAGAGGCCCACAATGGGCTTCATGTCGTTCCCGGAGGTCCCAACGGGGGGCAGGGCATGGAAATGGAGCGCTCTCACATCGAGAAGCTGCTCGGTGAGGCGGAGACGGCGATTCCGTCGCCGGCGATCGTGATAGTGGACACCGGCCCGAGCCGGATAGCGACGGCTCCGGATTTTGCAGCGGCGGCCGACATCGCCCTGGCAGTGACGACGCCGGAGTCTACCTCGGTGAGAGCCACCGTCGCTCTTCTTGAGGCCCTCTGCTGCAACCGTCCCGATCTGCGCCCGTGGGTGCTCGTGAATATGGCCTCCGGCGAAGGTGAGGCGGCGGCGACATATGACTTGATCAGGGGCAGTCTGCTGCCTCTTTTCGAGGACAATCCGCATTTCTTCGGGTGTGTGCCCTTCGATCCCGTCGTTCCTCTTTCCGTCCGCCAAGCGGTGCCCTTTGTCGTGAGCTCCACGGAGAGCCCGGCCTCAAGGAACCTGGCGGCCCTTGCGGAATCCCTGGTGAGGGCGGGGGCGGATCGGGCGGGCCCGGGTGCGCATACGACCCGTACCGATGAAGAAGGAAGCACCCGTCCCGAGGGGTCGGGGCGATCCGATGGGGGCCACTCCTCATCGGGGCCATGGGCTTCGGACGCAGAGAGCGGAGCCGATGACGGGGAAGACGAGGACGAGGCCCTGGCGGCCTGATCCGGCGAGCGGATTTGCTTGCTCCGGACTATCCGGTTCTGAGCCGCCATTGCGGCCACGGAGGCGAGAGACTAAGCCATGACAAAGAGAATACTCCAAGGTCCTTCCCGCAGGAGGGGATCTCATGGGAGCACGCGTGTGCGAAACCTCGTGTCGGAAGCGCTGGGTGCGCTCCCGGTGGTATGGGAGGCCAAGTACCTCAATGGACGGGATTCACGGGAGGATATCATCCAGTCCGTGCTCGGACTTGCGGAGCACGATGTTCGGGTAAACGTGTGGCCGGCTCCGCTCAGAGGCGCTCCTTCAGACGAGGCCGACGGCAAGCTCCACTCGGTGCTTCAAGGGCTTGAGGCGAAGCCTCCGGAGGAGGGGCCGTATTTTCTCGTGCTGCACTCCGAGCCCAACGACTTCTATCGGGACGAATACGCCTCGTACCAGATAGGCCGTGTCGCCCTGGGGACGGCTCGGGTGCCTGCTCACTGGGTCAGCGCCGTTGAGCTTGTGGATGAGCTTTGGGCGGCTTCCTCTTTCAGCCGTATGGCTCTCATTGCCTCGGGCGTTCCCGAGGACAAGGTCCATCTTATGCCGGCTTGCATAGATACCGATCTCTTCAGCCCGGCGGCTGAGCCTCTGCCGATAGACAGGGGCAAGGGTTTCGCGTTCCTGACGCTCTTGGATTGGGATTACATAAGGGGCCTCGACGCCGTGCTCGAGGCCTACATACGCGAGTTTAGAAAGAGCGACGACGTGGTGCTCGTGCTCAAGGCTCCCGATTCCCACAGGTCCTGCACGGTTTTCAGCGAGGGAGATGAAGCATCCGCGTTCTGGCTCGAGCTCGAGTCATGGCTGCTCAGCCGGCTGAGGGAGCAGGGTGAAGGCGAGGATGACGCCAGGGAGTTTGAAGCCGTCCTCTCCGCTGTGAAAGACGGCAGATTGAGGCAAGAGCTGCGTCGCGAGAGGGAAGTGGAAAAAGCGATCGCTGCGGAGATCGAGGCCGTAGTCCGTGAGGAGTTGGCGGACAAGGCCGAGAACCTGCCCGCAATCCGGGTCGTGAGCAGGCATCTTCCAAGGTCGCTCGCGCCCAGGTTCTACTCCGCGTGCGACGCCTTCGTTATGGCGCCTAGGGGGGAGCGGTGGGGGAGATCGTTCCTGGAGGCCATGGCCGTCGGATTGCCGACCATAGGCACGAGATGGGGAGGCCACCTTGATTTCATGCGCTCCGACAACAGTTTCCTGGTGAGAACCAAGGGGGCCTTGACCATTCCCGACGATGGTCCCGACACGGTCTGCGCCGGACAGCAGTGGGCCGATCCCAACGTGGAGCACCTGCGCGAGCTGATGAGAAGGGTCTACGAGTACAGGGCGGAGGCCGCGGAGAGGGGAACGAGAGCCGCGGACTACGTGCGGGCGCGCCACTCCCGCTCGAAGATCGCGCCTAAGATGATCAAGCGCCTCTGTGAGATAGCGCAGGAGAAGGAAATAGAGATACCGCAGCCGCTCGAAGTCCTGTCGGCCGAGGAATCGGCCGAGGCCGAGGCCGCGTAGGGTTTTGGGTGAGATCGCTCCGCCTTGACCGCCCCTTCCGGCTCATTCATACTTGGGTGAGCGCGTTATCCACCACGTAAGCCGGGGTGGCGGAACAGGTAGACGCTGCGGACTTAAAATCCGCTGGAGTATTTTCTCCGTGCCGGTTCGATTCCGGCCCCCGGCACCAGGTGCTTCCGTATCGTCAAACGGCTTCCTCAAGACCGCATCGTTGCGTAGAGCGGATTTGCAGCGAGCGGGAGCGGTGCTTTCCCAGGTCGATCAGCGACACCGGCAATTCCTGAAGAAAGAGAATGCTTGTCCTTGGTCGCCGGGTCGACTGCCGGGGATGCTTGAACCACCCGGCCGGGCCCAGAGCCCCTTTTGATTCCTTGATACGAGATCCGATGGAGCGCACATCCAAATACACAATTGACAAATTATTGGACTATCGATAGACTATGAGTATGACGATAACAGCATCGATGGAGGACAAGTATGCCGACACTTACCATATCGCCGAAATTCCAGGTGGTCATACCGAAGCTCATACGAGAGATGCTGAAGCTTAGGCCGGGGCAGAAGGTACAGGCCGTCGTGTATCGAGACCGGATTGAGCTTATCCCCGTCAAACCCGTGGGGAAGATGCGAGGATTCGTCAAAGGGATCGACACGACGGTAGACCGGGAGGGCGACCGACTATGAACGTGGTCGATTCCTCAGGTTGGCTGGAGTACTTTGCAGACGGGCCCAATGCCGGGTTCTTTGCACCGGCCATCCGGAAGCTCGAGCGTCTTGCGGTTCCGACTCTGAGCATCTTCGAGGTTTTCAAGAGGATCCTGGACCAAAGGGAAGAAGGAGAAGCGCTCCAGGCCGTGGCGGTGATGCAGCAAGGCAGAGTCGTAGAGCTGAGCTCGGTCTTGGCCCTTGATGCCGCGAGGCTCAGCATCGAGCTGAAGATCCCCATGGCCGACAGCATTATGCTGGCTACGTCGAGATCGCTGGGCGCCGCACTGTGGACACAGGATTCGGATTTCAAGGGGATGGAAGGAGTCAAGTACGTCAGGCGACGGGCTTCCAAGGGACGGGGTTGACCGATCCACACTTCCTGATGAGCGACGGTCGACGCCTCGCCGGAAGGAACTGTCGCTGCGCAGCCTCCTTGAGTGCCCCTGCTCATCCGCTCTAGTCGCGGCCGGCTTAGCCTCATCACGCGGCATAACCGGCGATAACCGGCCCGACAACTCTTGAAAGTAAGTGTATCAATGCCCCATAAGCTGTTCGACCAACGGGGTGGACTGCGCACGCTTCTCCCAAGCCCAAAACGGGTCCGGGTAATGGAACGCTTCACGAACTGCCGTATTGACAACACATTACCTATCTGATATTCTGGCCGCGCCGAAGATCAGGGGAGGAATGTGCCATGGGGCAGGGGACATAACAGCCGGGATAACAGCAAAGAGCCCGCGTCGCGCGACGGCAACGTGGGCCTTTATGCGAGAAGGAACAATACGTGGCCGACGAGCGCAAAACCAAGGCACAGCTCTCTGCTGAGGTGACGGAGCTGCGCCGGCGGGTCCTGGAGTTGGAGAGAATCGAGAAGGACCTCGGGAGGAAGCTGGAGGCGCTTTCGGAGAGCGAAGCGCGTTACCGCTCGGCCAGCGGATTGGTTACCGACCAGGTCTTCAGGGTGGTTCCCGACGCCGAGGGCAAGCCGCGGATCGAGCCGCTTCTCGGGGAGGTCGGCAGGATCAGCGGCCATACCAAGGATCTGGGGGAGTATCCCTACCAGTGGAAGGAGATCGTCCATAGGGATGATTGGGGGAAGGTCGAAGAATTCTTGGAAGCGGTCGGGGGCGGCGAGAAGCGCGAGCTACAACTGCGGATCGAGCGCCCCGACGGCGGCTTGAGATGGGTCGACGTCGTTGGGATGCCGGAGTCGACCGGTGAGGCCTCCGGGTCCAACGGGATCCTCTGCTGCGTGAAGGACGTCACCCATACGAAACTGATGGAGGAGGAATCGAGGAGGAAGGCGCTGTATTTTCGAAGCTCGGTCGAGAACATGCTGGACAGTTTCGGGATCTTCAGGGCGGTTCGCGGCGAAGAAGGCGAGATAAACGACTTCACGGTGGAGTACCTGAACCCGGCCGCGGTTAGACACAGCCCGCTGGCGGAGGAGGACATGCTCGGCCGTGGAATCGCGAGTGCCATGCAAGACGATCGCGGAAAGGAGTTATTCCAGAAGCTGTGCGGGGTGGTCGAAACCGGACGGCCGCTCCTAAGGGAGACATTCGCATACCAGGACGTTCATGAGGGGAAGCCCCGCGCTAGGATCTTCGACGTCAGTGTATCTAAGCTCGGCGACGGCGCAAGCTCGGTCTGGAGAGACGTTACCGATCTCAAGCGCGCGGAGCGGGAGACCCGCCTTGTGAGGGAGAGGCTCGAGTTCCTGGTCTCCGGAACTCCCGCTATCATTTATACGGCGAAGCCGTCGGGCGATTATGCGGCGACCTTTGTCAGCAAGAACGTCGAGCAACTGATGGGCTACAAACCCGACGCGTTCGTGAATGAGCCTCGTTTTTGGATCGACCACGTCCATCCCGACGACGTAGAGCGGGTTTTAGAGGAGGTGTCTCGCGTATTCGAGGCGGAGCCTTATACATACGAATATCGTTTCAGATACAAGGACGGAAGGTACGCGTGGGTCAGCGACGAGATGAAGGTGGTGCGGGATCACGAGGGCAATCCTCTGGAGATAGTCGGCTACTGGACCGATGTGACGGACAGGAAGAACACGGAGCAGGAGCTTATCCGGCTGGAGCGCCTTCGCGCGCTGGGCCAGATGGCCGCCGGCGTGAGTCACAACCTGAACAACCTGCTGACTACCATCCTGGGGCCCGCGAAACTGCTCCAACAAGAGATCGACGACCCCGAGCTGTTGCGTGAGACGGAGTTCATATTGACGTCGGCGCGCCGGGCAAAGGACCTGGTGAGACGCTTGAATGAAGCCGTGCGAGGCGGGCAGGAAGGAGGCCTGGGGCCCGTATCCGTGAACAAGGTCATAGGGGAGGCCGTTGAGATAACGCGTCCCATGTGGAAGGACGAGGCCGAGGGCAGAAATATCGCGATCGAAGTCGTGACCGAGCTAGCCGAAGTGCCTCCCGTACGCGGAACTCATTCGGGGCTGATCGACATCGTAATGAACCTGGTTTTGAACTCGGTGGACGCCATGCCGCGGGGCGGAAGGATCACGATAAGAACGGAGGCCGCCGGCGGTGGTCTCATGCTGACGGTGAGCGATACGGGACAAGGGATGGACGAGAACACTCTCGAACGAGTGTTTGAGCCTTTCTTTTCCACGAAGACGGGGATAGGGACGGGTCTCGGGCTTTCGACGGTGTACGGAATCGTGAGCAGGTGGGGAGGGTCCGTAGACGTGGAGAGCAGCCCGGGCGAGGGGACGACGTTTTCGATAGGCCTGCCGTGCTGGGCGGGGCCCGAGGCGGCCGAGGAAGTGTCCGAGGGAACATCGCGCGCAAGACGGGCGAGGATACTGATCGTCGAGGACGTAGAGCCGATCTGTGGTTTGCTTTCACGGGTGCTGTCCGGATCCCATGTGGTGGACGTCGTTCTGAGCGGGCGTGAGGCGCTTGAGAAGTTTGCGCCCGGCCAATACGACGTCGCCATAATCGACCTGGGGCTCGCGGGAATAACGGGAGATCGAGTCGGCCGACTGATGCGGCAGACCGATGCTTCACTTGTCACGATTCTAATTTCGGGTTGGGATATAGAGGACGGGGATCCGAGGATCGCGCCGTTCGATTTCTGGCTCGAGAAGCCTTTTGACGATCTCAAGCAGGTTGAGGCGGTCGTCGCCAAGGCCGTGGAGCTGCACGACTCGAGATCCGAGGGCCGGACTGAATGAAAGCCGATATGTTATGTTGACAAGGAAGACGCTAACGTCGGCCGGACGGTCGAGGGTGTGCGCCGGGAGTACGTTGTGACGGTCGAGTCTGAATCCGAACGCCGATTATTGGAGAAGGAAGCTCGCCTGTACGGCCGCTATCTCGTAGACAGGGAGCCTTCTCAGGAAATCGTGGAGCGGTTCGTCGAAGCCTGCGGGGAGTTGGGTGTGACCGCGACGCTGGAATCAAGTGCGGCGGGATCGGGAGCTGAGAGCGCGCAACAGGGAGCCGGGGGATACGTGACCGCGACCGCGGAATCCGGGGTAGGGGGACTGAGGGGGGCCCACCCGGGATCCCGCGTAGCCCACCCGGGATCGAGCGCCGGCATGACGAGGTTCTGCTTGGCCCACCCGTGGTCGCTTCCTTTTCTCGACGCCGGGTGCGCTTTGATTCGGCCGGAAGCGGCGCTCAGAAGGAAGATATACATAATGGCCGCCGTTCTTGAGGCTTCGACGCAATATACGGATAAGTTCCTTCCCGCCGATCTGCCCGGGCCCGCGTTTCTCGTTCGAGTAGCGGTCAACGGCATGATTGCCTGCGTCAAGGCGGCGATCGGCGTTCCATTGTTGATCTTCGTAGAGGGACGCCGCCGTGACTGACGTGATAGTAGTCGGATCCGGGGCATCCGCCGTCAATGCCGCGTACCCGCTTTGCGAAGCCGGCCTGAAGGTGGCCATGCTGGATTTCGGAAACCGTGACGACAAGTACGCGCCCCTGGTTCCTTCGAAGGACTTCCTCGAGGTCCGGCGCACCGAAGAGACGCAGCACCGCTACTTTCTGGGCGATCGTTTCGAAGGCGTTCCCATGGGAGACATACGCGTGGGGGGTACGCTTACGCCTCCGCGTCAATTCGTCGTCGCGGACGCTCCGGAGCTTGTGCCGACGGACACGGGCGAGTTCGCCCCGAGCGAGAGCCTCGCCCTGGGAGGATTGGCCTCGGGCTGGGGGGCGGGCGTGCTTCCTCTTCGAGACGAGGACTACGCCGACATGCCCATTACGCCGGCGGATATGGAGCCTCACTACAAGATAGTGGCCGACCGGATCGGGATGTCCGGCGGCGACGACGATCTTCGCCCGCTATTCCCCGACTACGGAGAGCTGATGCCCCCGCTTGATCTCGACAGCAACGCCGAGTCCGTGCTGAAGCGATACGAGCGTCGAAGGGGGGCTTTCAACAACGAGGGCTTCTTCATGGGACGAACTCCTCTGGCGGTGTTGACCAGGGGTCACAGGGGACGGGGGGCGCATCAGTATCACGACATGGACTACTGGGCGGACACGGATGAGAGCGTCTACAGGCCGGGCTATACGTTGAAGGAACTGAAGCGCTTCCCGAACTTCTCCTACCTGGACAACCGGCTCGTCTTGTCCTTCAGGGAAACGGGCGACGGCGCCGTCGAAGTGACGGCCGCGCTGAGAGACACGAAGGAGATTGAGACCCGCTCGGCGCGGGCGCTCGTCCTTTCGGCCGGAACGCTGGGCTCCGCCCGCATAGTCCTTCGATCGCTCGGCAAATACGGAACGCGCGTGCCCGTGCTGACCAACATGTACACGTTTATTCCCTCGATCAACCTGAACATGTTCGGGAAAGCGCCCAGGGACCGACGGAGCAGCCACGCGCAGGTCACTCTTCTCTATTTCCGAGACTCCTCGGGCCGGCATCCCGTGCTTTCCAACTTCTTCTCTTACAGGTCCCTTCTGACTTTCAAGCTTTTAAGGGAATCTCCCTTGCCGCATCGCGAAGGCCTGGCGATAATGCGCTCTTTGTTGAGCCTCTTCGCCATCGTCACCGTGTTTCACAGAGACGTCCCATCGGCGCGGAAATACTGCGTTCTCCGCGAATCGCCCGGGGGAGGCCCCGACAGGATGGAGATAGGCTACGAAACGTCTGAAGAGGAATGGCGCCGCTATAAGGCGGACGAGAACGCCGTAAAGAGCTTCTACCGCCGGCTGAGATGCCTGCCCATCAAGACGATAAGATTGCCGCCGGGAAGCAGTGTTCACTATTCCGGGACGTTGCCCATGTCGAGAGAGAAGAGGGAGTTGACGTGTGACTCGGAGGGGAGGCTCTTTGGAACGCGGGCGGTCTACGTGGCCGACGGCTCGGTGATATCCCCTATGCCCTCGACGGTGCCGACGCTCACCATGATGGCGATCGCCGACAGGGTCGGCGCGTTACTTGCCCGGAGACTGGGACGATGAGCGGCTCGAAGGATCGGAAACGGACGGTCGTCGTCACGGGCGCCGCCGGGCTCCTGGGGCGTCACCTGTGCGATCATTTTCGGGCCCGGGGATGGGAGGTGCGCGCCCTCGATCTGGACACGAGGCAATACCCGTTCTCAGAGGACGGTATCGCCGTGTACCGGCTCGACCTGCCGGATTTCATCGATCCGGAGTCTGTCGAGGCGGCCGACGTGCTGATCCACTGCGCGTACATGACGCGCTTCACAAACCTGCGGGAGGCGAAGCGGGTAAACGAAGTCGGAACGACCCGGCTGTACGAGGCGGCCCGCGCCGGAGCCGTCAAGAAGTTCGTGTTCATCTCCAGCACGGTCGCGCGCCCCGACGCGGAATCCTATTACGCGCGAAGCAAGTACAAGCTGGAACAGACCATGGATCCTTCGCGCGACGTGATCATCCGGCCCGGACTCATTCTGGCCGGCGACGGCGGTCTCTTCCACCGGATAGCGGAGCAGGTGAGGCGGCTTCCTGTGATTCCCGTCTTCGACGGGGGAGGGCAACTTCTTAGGACGGTCCACATAGATGATCTTTGCGGAGTGATCGATTGGATACTGGAGACGGACCTCCGAGGAGTCATTACGGTCTCCGAGTCGGAGGGGATCACGATGAAGGAGCTTCTGAGGGTCGTTCTGCGGCGGATGGGAAAGAGCAAGCCCATTGTCTCGGTCCCGGGAAGGCCGTTCGTGCCGGTGCTCGAGTTCCTGGAATCCCTGAAGCTGAGGCTTCCCGTCTCCTCCGAGAACCTGAGAGGCCTCTTGGGAGTGGGCGAAGGGCAATCGCCCTGTTCGGAGGAGATCGCGCGATCGGGAATGAGAATCCGACCCGCTCGTGAGAGCCTTGAAGACCTCATTTCTTGACCCCGGGCGCGGGCGTCTGATGTAAGATTTCCTTATGCGGGAACGGGCCGCCCGCGACGTGTGCGGCCCGCGTGTGACCTGTTGACAAGGATGCGGTGACGGCTGATGGAGACTGCTCCTAAGACTCTAGTGATCATCCCGGCGAGAAACGAAGAGGATCGCATTCGGACCGTGATAACGGGCATTCGGGAGAGATTGCCCGGGTCGGAGGTGCTCGTAGTAGAGGACGGATCAACGGACAATACCGTGGAAGTCGTAAGATCGCTGGGGGCGAGGGTCGTAAGCCTTCCGGTCAACCTGGGCTACGGCGGAGCGCTTCGCGTCGGTTTCCAGTACGCGCTCGCCAAGGGCTATGACCGCGTCATCACGATGGACGCGGACGGTCAGCATGATCCGGCGGATTTGCCGGCGGTCGTCCGGGGCCTGGACGGTGACGGGAACGACCTGGTGATCGGCTCCAGGTTCCTCGGTGAGACAACGTACTCGGTGCCGTTTGCGCGACGCGTGGGCATGTTTCTTTTTTCTCTGATCGCGTCGACCGTCGTCGGCAAGAAGATCACCGATACGACCTCCGGTTTCATGGGCGTGGGCCCCCGTGCGCTGCCCGTGGTGGCTCAACATTGCGCGACGGATTTTCCGAACGCCGAGCTCATATGCACGGTTTCAACCAAGGGCCTTGAGGTCGGGGAGGTGCCGATTCGCATCCATGAGCGGGAGGGGGGCGAGTCGATGTTCACGCTGTGGAAGGCCCTATACTATCCGTTCAAGCTGTTGCTGGCTATCAGCATGGTTCTGCTTCGTAAGTGATTCTTGGGCGACTTCTATTGTTCAGAAAGGACCGGACATGTTCGCCGAGAGCGCAATGACGTTGAAAAGCCAGATCGCCGTCGCGTGCTTTGTACTATTGTGCATTTCCATGATAATAAGGCTTCTGCAGAAGCGTAAGATCACGGAGAGCTTGTTCTATTTCTGGCTGATCGTCTTCGTCGGCGTTCTGATCGTGGCTATGTCGCACGGGATACAGAACCTGCTGACGAAGCTCATAGGATCTTACTCGCCTCTTTCCACCATGCTCTTCCTCGCGCTGGCCTTCCTCTTCGGCGTTTCAATGGTCTATTCGGTTCTTCTGTCGAGTCTGAGTACGAAGATCCGGGACATGACCGCTTACGTCGCCGAGATGAGGCTGGATATGGACGAGTTGGCCGGCCGGCGGGACTCGGACGGCCGGGAAGACGGCGGGCTAAGGGTGAACCCGTATCAAGGATTAGCGGACCGACTCGGCTTGACCGTAAGGGAGCTGATGCGTACGGATGAGGAGGTTCCCATCGTGGCCGCCGGGAAGACGCTCAGGGACGCCCTGACGGTGGTCGCCGAGAAGCGGGTGGGCTGCACCGGCGTGGTGGATGACGAAGGCGTGCTAACGGGCGTTATCACCGGCGGCGATCTCAAGCGGATTCTCGCGAACCGGCACAACGCCCTGGAGATCCCGGTTCGGGAGGTGACTATAATCGAGCCCAAGAGGATCGATGCGGACCGTCCCGCCTCGGAGGCTTTGCGGACGATGGAGCTCAACTCACCCGATCCGATCAAGACTCTGTTTGTGACCGATCGTGACGGCCGACCGATCGGTATCATACACGTAGATGACATCCTCAAGGCGGGCCTCAACGCGAAGTGACGATTTCCCCCATCGAACACGAGCCGGAGTTCTCGATGCCCGTCGGCATCGGCGCGATAAAAGGGGCGCGATCAAAGGGACTCGATCAGCCCGTTGTGAGCGCATGCGATCCGTTGTAGGATTGGAGTCGGAGGTTGAGGTCGAGGCATGCCCGCTCCGCCGCCGGTCGGAGGGGTAATCGCGCTGCGGAGAGGACTGATGCCGCGCGGACGCGGGCGGCGCCCGCGGAAAGGAGTTTAATGCCCCGAAATTCGGATGACGCAGCAAGGAGCGGGGGCTTCGCCGCTTTTCTGGCTTGGATCGTGGGCGGGACGGCCGTCGGCCTCGCCGAAGTGCACGTGGTCGGCTCCCGCCCGGCGATGAACTTCAGCGGATACTCTCTTCTCTCGGTCATGGTCTACTACTGGGTCCCCTCGATCGTGGGCGGTCTTCTTGTCTGGGCGGGTTTGAGCGCGGCTTCGCGGTTCACCGGGAGGACTATCCGCGGCTTGGCCTGGGGCTCCGGCCTACTGGCGGCAGGGGTAACATTGGCCTACGCGGGCTATTGGGTGAACTATAGTATAAGCGGCCCCCCCCATGCTAGGCCGGGCATAGCCGCGAACGTGCTCTTGGTAGTTGTCGCCGTGCTGGTGGGCGTCCTCGTGGGGAAGCTGATGAGTGCGATTGAACGAGGGCCGGCCGGGCGAGGGTACCGGGCGATCGCGCTCTTCTTGGTATTTGCGGCTCCTTTCGCCTACATGGCCTGGAGCTGGGGAAACATCGACGGCGGTTTTGACCGAAAGGCGACGGCCGACGCGACCGACGTGGGAGAGGAGTCGTCGCCGGGACGCGGCGGCTCGGGCGGCTCGGGTCCGCCGAACATAGTGCTTATCACGATGGATGCCCTCAGGGCCGACCACCTGACCTTCAACGGCTACGAAAGAAACACGTCGCCTTACCTCGAGAGCTTGGCTTCCGAGGGCGCCAACTTCGGCCGGGCCTTTTCTCAGGCGACGATCACGGTGCGGAGCATGGCGTCGCTTTTCACCTCGCTCTACCCTCAGATGCACGGGTTGATGGACGCGGGACTCAAGCTGCCGGAAACCGCGACGACCCTGCCGGAGGCGCTCGGTCGGATGGGGTATACGACGGCGGGATTCGGCGCGGGGAACCCCAGTCTATTGCAGACGGGGGGCATAATAAGGGGCTATGACTACTTCGACGACTGCCGGTTGATCAGGGGTCTTCTCCCTCAATTCATCCTTGCGCGACTCGGGATACTCTCGAAGGTCATGCCCGATCGCCATCTCACCTGCCCCCGAGCGGAGACGGTGTTCGAGAAGGCCGGGGCATGGCTGCGTCTGGATCCGCCCGAACCGTACTTCCTCTTCATTCACCTCATGGACGTTCACGCGCCCTATCTCCCGCCAGAGCCTTTCGACACCAAGTTCGGAAGCGGGGGGGCCGTTACGGACGAGGACGCGAGGCTCAACAGGCGACTTCTGAATCTCGCGCTCAGGGAGAGCGCGCTTTTCTTCGAGCTTGTTGAAACCGGGCAGTTCGAGAGAATGGGCGAGTTGGATCTCACGGTGGAGGACATAGGAGAGGAGAATCTGAGCAGGCTGATCGACCTGTATGACGGTGAGATAGCATACGCCGACTCGCAGCTCGAGCTTTTCCTCGAGGGTCTGAAGGACGCGGGCGTTCTTGACAAAACGCTCTTGGTGATAACCGCGGATCACGGGGAGGGTTTTCTCGACCACGGTCGCCTGTTTCACAGCGGAGACCTGCTCTACGATGAGTTGATGAGGGTCCCGCTCTTGATGCGCCTTCCCGGAGTGATCCCCCCCGGCACGTGCGTCGATGCTCAAGTGTCGCTTATTGACGTCATGCCCACCGCAGTGGAGGCGGCCGAGTCGTTCGGTTCGAAGCCGCCGCCCGAGCTCGAGCTCAAGGGCCGGAGCCTCTTGGATCTCCTCGCGGGCGAAGAGCCGGGGCGGACTCAACGTGAAGGCGGCGAGGTCTACTGCGAGGGTGCCTTGGTGTCATGCGTTAGGACCGAGAAGTGGAAGTACATCGACAGTCAAGGGCATGACACGATTGAGCTGTACGATCTGGAGGCCGATCCGCGCGAGAATGTGAATCTCATTCGCGAGATGCCCGAGAAGGCGCTTGAGCTGTCCGCGTTATTGGCGGGTCACTTCGAGCGCGTGCGGCTGTACCGGGAGAAGCACCCGAGGCCTACGCCGTTGGCTTTGGACAGAGAGACGCGCGAAAAGCTGAGGTCGCTGGGGTACGTGAAATAGGCGCTTATTCCGCCAGCCGCAGGAGCCTACACCGGGATGTTGACCCGACGTTTCGGGCCGTGATAGCATCGGCGATCGTGGCGTCGCCGGCTTGAGATTCCTTGTTCAAGGGGGCTCCCGGCGGTCGGATGTGTTTGTGGGGGGCTGGAACTACACGGAGGCTGATCATTGAAGGTACCATTCATAAATCTGGCCGCGCAGTACGACTCCATCGCCGCCGAGCTGGACGAGGCGGTTGGAGGGGTTTTGGCGAGTGGGATGTACGTGCAGGGCGAGGAGGTCGAGCGCTTTGAAGATGAGTTCGCCGATTACATGGGTGTCTCTCACGCCGTGGCGTGCTCGTCCGGAACAAGCGCCCTCAAACTCGCCCTTTTGGCGGCCGGCATCAACCGAGGCGACGAGGTGCTTACGGCCGCGAACAGCTTTATCGCCACGGCGGGCGCCATCATTCACGCCGGAGGAGTGCCTGTATTCGCCGACGTAGATCCGGCGACCAGCAATATGGACCCGTCGCTTATCGAGAAGGCCCTGACGGAGAGAACGAAGGCCATCATCGCGGTTCATCTCTACGGGCTGCCGATGGACATGGATCCTTTGATAGAGATCGCGAAAGACAGAGGTATTGCTCTCATAGAAGACGCGGCGCAGGCGCACGGGGCCGAATACAAGGGATCCAAGGTCGGATCGATCGGGCTGGCCGGGTGCTTCAGCTTCTACCCGACGAAGAACCTGGGCGCCTGTGGTGAGGGCGGCGCCGTAGTAACGCGCAGCGCCGAGATGGCGCATAGGCTGAGACTGCTCAGGGACCACGGCAGCGAGTCAAAGTACATTCACAGCCTCCTGGGCTACAACGATCGAATGGCCGCAATTCAAGCGGCGGTTCTCAGAGTCAAGCTCAAGCACCTGGACGCGTGGGTCGAGAGAAGGCGCGGGCACGCGGCTCTTTACGGAGATCTGCTTGCCGACGCGCCGGTCGAGCTGCCGCGTGAGATGCCTTATGCAAGGGCCGCATATCACCTATACGTCATTCGCTCCGTAGTTCGAGACAAGCTTGCGGAACATCTGAAGTCCATGCAGGTCGGGGTGGGCCTTCATTATCCCGTCCCGCTTCATCTGCAGCCGGCGCTTGCGCACCTCGGGTACAAGAAAGGTGATTTTCCTGTATCCGAGCGATTGGCGTCCGAGCTGTTGTCTCTGCCGATGTATCCCGAGCTGACGAGGGACGAGATGAAGTACGTTTGCAAGGCGGTCTCTGAAGGGCTTGGGGGCTCCGACCCGGTTCACGGCAGGGAAGCCGAGGACGGAGTAGGCCTGCGGTAGAATCTCCGGGATCGTCGTTCTATTCCGAAAAGAGGCGCGGAATTGCCCTCTTCTGAACTCGATTACGAGCATCCGCCGGCGTGCCTTACCGGTTCTTCCCTGGGAATGAGCCTCTTGGAGGAATGAGGACGGATAGCCCCGATTCGGGCCGGTGGATATGCCGGGATGCGTCGGACTCCGGCAAATCAATCCCGGGTTCATGGGAGCGGGACCGAGTCTACGACACCGGCAGCTCCGGCTTCTTGGGCGCCGAGTTGAGGATCTTCGGAGGCGCCTTTCCCTCGGAGACCACCACTACGTCCTCCGTTCTTATTCCGAACTCTCCCTCAAAATAGACGCCCGGTTCGACGGTGAAGCTCATGCCGGGCTCAAGTCTGGTTTCGTCGACGTCGCTCACGTATGGGGGCTCGTGAACCTCGAGTCCTATGCCGTGTCCCGTACGATGAAGCACGTGTTGTAGCATCCCCTTTTCCAGAATCGCTTTCCTCGCCGCCACGTCCACCTCGCGAATGACGACCCCCTCTACGGACTGCTTGAAGGCGGCGTTTTGAGCGCTCAAGATGACGTCGTAGGCGCGCAGGAATTCTTCGGGAGGCGAGCCCAGAAAGAACGTCCGCGTTATGTCGGAGTTGTATCCCTTGTAGATGCCGCCGGTGTCCACCATGACGACGTCGCCCTTGGAGATGACCCTTTCGCCGGATTCATGGTGTGGGTAGCTGGAGTTCGGACCGCTCGCGACCGACACCCATGGCTGCACCGCTCCCTTTTCCAGAAATAGCGAGAGGATCTTCCCGGCAATCTGTTTTTCCGTGACTCCCGGCTTGATGAGAGAGGGGACGACCCCCATTATCTCGTCCGCTATCTTGCAAGACTCATGAAGCGCTTCGACTTCTTCCGGTCCCTTGGCGGCTCTCTGCATGGCCGTCAGCGGAGTCCCGTCGACAAAGGTCACGCCGTCCACCTCTTCCGTGAGTCGTAGGAAGTGCATGGTGGACAGAGCCCCTCCGATAGCCACTCTCCCGGTCGAGGCATTGCACGCCCCCAAGAGATTCTTGACGAGCTTGTAGGGGTTTTCGCCTTCCTTCCACGTAAACAGAATGCACTCGCTGACGTTGTCCCTGACCCAGCTCGCCTCGAGCTCGGGGACCAGGAACAGCAAAGGCCCGCCCGGCCACACCGCGGCCAGGAAGAGCCTCTCGCTTTGCTCCTTCGCGAGGCCGGTGAAGTAGTACAAGTCGGGCGACGGCGGGATGAGGTAACAAAGCATGTCGTTCTCGATCAGGGACTGCCTCAACTGCTCTATTCTGCGGGTTATAGCTTCTTCCATTTCGCCCTCCCAGGTTGATTTTGAAGAAGCCTAGCACCGCGGCCGGGGCGGGTCAACGCAAAGAGGTGCGTCCGAAGGTGTTTCTTGGGCCCCCGCGCCCGCTTCGCGGAGCTAACTGCCGCATCGCGGCAGTGGATCTCGGCTCGCTCCGGCGCAGGGGGGCCTTACGAAACATCCTTCATCCGCGTTAGGGAGCCCACGGTAGTGCTGGGCTCCTTCTGAAAGGGTGGGCGCCCCCTTCTACACGCGCCGCATCTGTGCTAAGTTCTTTGTATGGGCTCGGCTCCGTCGGGAGTCGGGGAGGACCAAGGAGGACCTACGCATGAATCCGAGCAGGATCTTTCTAATGAGCGCTTTCTGCGCGGCGGCGCTCTTTTCGACCCGCCCGGCGGGCGCGTCTTCAACCTTTACGGACTCGTTCGGATGGAACGCCGAGCAGATCAAGCTTGTGACGGTGGGAGGGCTCCGGGCCGTCGCGGCAGAAGGCTGCGTTTTGGAGCCCGACCCCGGTGGGCTCCTTCTGCCGGTCATGAAAGTTCAATACAACGTCGCCTCGGATGTTCGAGTCGGGTCCGTCAGGGTAGTTGGGGAAGAGTGGAAAGGGATGGGTCAAGGCTTCGAAGTCGATGATTGGAGCGAGGCGGCGGCTCTCTGGGGGGGCGACCGCCCCTTCGCGGCAGCGTTGCGGGAGGCTCCTCGGAGATATGAAGATCCCCCCTGGTACCCCTGGGAGATAATTGAATACGCGGGCGGCGGATATCTCAGAGGTCGTCGTTTGGAGGGGTTTATCCTCAAGCCGGTTAGGCACCGAGCCGAGACGGGCGAGCTTGAGTATCTCAGTCACGTCGAGGTCGAGATCGAGCTGGATGATTTCACCGGCGACCGCGTGGAAGTGAACCGCGTGATCGAGGAAGCGGAGCGCTCAATAGACGGCATGCTCGGCCGTGTGACGAGGGGAGAGAAGGGGAGTGGGTACCTTGAGCGGATGGAGCGGCGGGGCGCGGTCGTGGAGTCCGTTTCGGACGCGGTGGGGGGATTCATGCCGTCGTCCGTGCCGGGCGTGAACGGGAGCGCCGTTGAGTACGTGATAGTCACGGGCCGGGAAATGGAGGCCGAGTTCGATAAGTTGGCCGAATGGAAGACGGCCAAGGGCGTCAAAACGGCGGTAAGGACCGTTGAGTGGATAGAATCGAACTATCCGGGGGGTAGTGATCTTGCGGAGACAATAAGACTCTTCTTGAAGGACGCTTACGCGAACTGGGGGACGGTGTACGTACTTCTCGGCGGCGATACCGGCGTCGTTCCCGTGCGCTATGCCTTAAGCCGGTATTACGACATAGAAGGCGACCTTATTCCCACGGACATCTATTACTCTTGCCTCGACGGCGACTGGAACGCGGACGGGGACGATAAGTGGGGCGAGGGGATGACGATACTCCACCCCGGGGACTTCGCGGATCTATACCCCGAAGTGTTCGTCGGGCGGGCGCCCGTGGATACGCCCGAAGAGGCGGAGGTATTCGTCGACAAGATAATCACGTATGAGAAAGATCCGCCCGTCGGGTACCAGAAGAAGGCTCTCTTCTTCGCGGAGGTCCTCTTCCCCCAGCCGTGGAACGGGCAGTCGAAGCCCTTTCTGGACGGGGCCAATATAGCGGAGACCGCGGCCTCGACGCTCCCGCCTCATTTCGAGATAGTAAGACTGTACGAGAATCACACTGACCCGGATTACCCGGGCGCGCTTCCTCTCAACAGGGCCCGCGTCATGGAGGAGCTCAGCGAGGGCTACGGCATCGCTCACCACGTCGGCCACGGCTATCGGACCACGATGGCCGTGGGGACGGAGACTCTCCACAGCCCCGATGTCAATTCCCTGACGAACGGCGAGCGAGCCTCTGTGGTGTGCGCGCTCAACTGCGACGCGGCCGCTGTCGACTATAACGCGATCGCGGAGACGTTTCTTCTGAACCCGAACGGCGGGGGAGTTTCCTACATCGGTTCGACGCGTTTCGACTTCCCCACCACCACGTGGGGATATCAAGACGAGTTCTACAAACTCGTATTCGTACACGGCGTGACCCGGATCGGTCAGGCGTTCGCGTGGTCCAGGCTGTTGCACGTCCCGGGGGCGCGAAAGGACAACGTAAGCCGCTGGACGCAATTCGGTCACATACTGCTGGGCGATCCCGAGATGCCGATCTGGACGGATGCGCCGTCTGATCTCGATGTTTCCATGCCCGCTGAGCTGACCCCCGGGGCGCAGCAGTTTTCGGTTGCGGTGGATGCCGCGGGTGACGGCTCGCCGGTCGCCGGCGCCAGAGTCGCCTGTGTCAGGGAGGGTGAGGTTTTTGCCGTCGGTCGCACGGACGAATCGGGGACGGCCGTGTTGGAGATCTCGCCGGGCACGCCCGGTGCCATATCGGTGACCGTGACCGCGCGGGATTTCCTTGCGGAACAGCTTCAGGTGAACGTCGTATCCTCTTCCTCTCACAATCTTTACGTAGTGGAGTTCGCGTTGGATGATGGTCCCGGGGTAGGGGGAGACGGCGACGGGCTGCCCGAGCCCGGGGAGAATATCGAGCTGGCATTCACAGTCGGCAACAATGGGGGGACTCGATCTCCCGACGGATTGGGTTCGCTGAATATTGGAGACGGCGGACTCATCGATGTCCTCGTTGGGTCGGTCGAGGTTCCCGCGATCGACCCCGGCGCCTCGACCGCAGTACCCCCCTTTCTGGTCCGGGTGTCCGATTCGGCTCCGGACGGACGGCGGGTCGGAGGCAGGGCATCGTTCACGGCGGGCGGGGGCGGCTCGTATCGAGACTTCGCCCTGGAAATCGGAGCGCCGCATCCGGAGGTCCACTCGACGTTGATTGACGACGCCTCGGGAGGAGACGGAGACGGGGTCGCCGAGCCCGGCGAATCCGTCGATGTCGAGGTGAGCGTAGTAAACACCGGTGGAGGATCGGCCGTGTCGACCTACGCCCTTCTTGACGTGGTCAGGGGCGACGCGACGGTGCTTGCCGATTCTGTTCACTACGGCGGCGTTGAAAGCGGCGCGGTGGCCACCGCCGGGAGCTTCAGCGTTTTGATGGGAAGCGACCCGGAGCCTGCTTTTGCGATTACTTTGGCCGACGCGCGCGGCGTATTCCACCGGCATGCCTTCGACCTGATTCCTCCCGCCGCGCCGGAGGGCTTGTCGGGTTCGGGGACGGAAGGTGCCGTACGGCTTGCTTGGAGCCCGGTAGAGGAAGACGACCTAATGGGGTATGTCGTATACAGGTCAACCGCCCAGGGCGGACCCTACACGAGCCTGACCGATTTCGTCGTGCGCGGCGCTTCGGCCTATGAGGACCGACACCTCGAGGCTCTGACAAGGTACTTCTACGTGGTTGCCGCCCGGGACAGCTCGGGCAATGAGAGCGGGCTCTCGGCCGAAGGGAGCGTGTCAACGCCTCCTCCTCGACTGCCCGGTTGGCCCGTTGAGACGGACGTCGAGTCCCCCGCCGGCGTCGTGATCGGGGACTTGGACGGCGACATCGGGGGCGATCTCGAGATCGTGGGCGCGGGGGGAGAGATCTACGCGTTTCACCACGACGGCGAGGAAGTAGTGGACGGCGACGGTGTGGTGATTACGCACGGTGTGTTCTCATCGGTCGCCGAGAGTCCCAGCAAGGGATTCTGGAGTACTCCCGCCGTGGCCGATCTAGACGGCGACGGGATCTCCGAGGTTATCGCGAGCTACTGGGACGGCGGGGAGACGTACGTGTGGAACGGCGCCGACGGGTCCGTCAAGCCCGGTTGGCCGCAGGCCTCTTCGGACTTCATCTGGTCTTCGCCGGCGGTCGGCGACATAGACGGAGACGGCGATTGGGAAGTCGTATCGGGGGGAGGAGAGGGCAAGATCTACGCTTGGGAGGCGGACGGAACCGAGGTCGCGGACGGCGACGGCGACCCGGCTACGGTGGGCGTGCTGGTTGACCACGGCAGCAATTTCTCCTACGGCTCCACTGCGCTCGCCGATCTGGACGGCGACGGCGCGGATGAAGTGATAGCCGGCTTGAGGAACGGCAATCTGATAGTGGTTCGCGGAGACGGCACCAACTATGAGGGATTCCCGCAGGGTGTCGGGCCGAGCGTTGTGAGCACGCCTAGCGTAGTGGACTTGGACAATGACGGGGAACTGGAGATCGTCGTGTCGGTGGGCTCGAACTCCAATTCGACGAACAGTTCCCTGAGGGTGTTCGGGTTCAATCCCGACTTCGGTATTGAGTGGAGGCAATTCGTCAAGATCAACCAGGACTTCAATTCCTCTCCGGCAATCGGAGACATAGACGGTGATTCTGTGCTGGACGTCGTGCTGGGCGCGGCCGACCACAAAGTGTACGCATGGCGAGGTACCGACGGAAGCCTCCTGGCGGGGTGGCCCGTGGAGGCGGGCGCGACGGTTCGCGGCAGCGCCGCCCTCGCGGATATCGACGGCGACGGCTATCCCGACGTTCTAATCGGGGACGAGCTTGCCCAGCTTCATTGCTTCAACTACAAGGGGGAGGCCCTGCCCGGCTTTCCTTTGAAGGCGTCGGCGGCAATCCGGTCGGCGCCCGTGGTGTGGGACGTCAACGGAGACGGTTTGGTCGACATCCTCTGCCAGGCGATGGACAAGAGAATCTATGCGTGGACCTACCAGGGCGTCTTCGACCCGTCGAGCGTTTCCACGCCGTGGCCGATGTTCTTCCACGACCCCAGGCACACGTCCCTTTTTGCAACGGAGATGCCGTTTCCCACGCGGCTCGCGTCGTGGGAGCTTGCTTCGGGTGAAGAGGGCGTCACTATGTCGTGGAGGCTCCTCAATAGGAATGGAGAGGGAAGTTGGCGGGTTCACCGCAGACCCGGCGCCGCTTCGGCTGTCGCGACCGGTGAATCGCTCAGATCGGGACCCTCTACCGGGGACAGGCCGGAGTTTCTTTCCGACTTCACCGACGTGACCGATCTCGGTTTCTTGTCTCCGGATGTCGGCTTATCCGTCTTTTTCCGTGATCCCGCACCCGGATCGGGGGTAGTGACGTATGTTCTGGAGCTCGTTACGCAGGACGGGCCGTCGCGGTTCTTCGGTCCTAGGAGTGTTGAGTCTCCGGGCTTGCGCGCCGGGCGGGGCGCGATACTCCTTTCGGTGGAGCCCAACCCGTTCCGGGCTCGGACGGAGTTCGTGCTGTTGATTCCCGAGGCCGGCGCGGCGCCCGATCCCGTCTCGCTTCGCGTGTTCGACGCGGCGGGCCGGACGGTCTCTTCGCTCTCATGGAAGGGGCTTGCGCCCGGGGCGCATCGCCTTTGCTGGGAAGGGCGGAACGGATCCGGGGATAGACTTCCCGCGGGCGTCTACTTCTACAAGCTCACGGCCGGGGATCTCTCGGCCGCCGGCAAGCTCCTGCTTGTGCGATAGACCGTGCGGCCCGCGAGCCGGCCGCCGGCGTGACCTGAGCTCGGCCCGTGTTGATTTCCGGGTTGATTGCGATGAAGCTGTCGGGATTCAACGCCTGGAGTCATCGACGACCCGGTGTGCGTCTCCCTCTGCCCGATGCCGGCTTCAACTCCCGGAAGGTATCAATGGTAGATCGCCTTGATGACCCCCCAGCTGGTTCTCTCGCCGCCTGATATGGGCGAGGCGCCGTTTGTACGGCGTGATGCGGGCGACGCGGATCGGGTCCGGGGCCCTCCGCGGTACAAGGCTTTGATTCTCCCCCAGCTCGCCTTGTCGACTCCCGCGACTCGCGGTGGGCTGCTCTGAAGTATGGATCGGGACGCCGAATGTACGGCGCTGTTTTCTCTGACTCCTTCGGTCGGATCCGGGTAGATGTCACGGCCTAGGAAAACCCAATAGAAAGGGGCATCCTCGCATTTCCATATGCGCCACGTCGTCGTAGACTGCGTGTCGTCGGGAGCAAAGTAGAAGAGAGGTCGTGAGGTAACCATCAGGGACAATTGGCCCTCGTTCGCCCCGATTGTCAGATCCAGTGTGACGTAACCCTCCAGCGTGCCCTCCGGCGCCCCTTCTTTGAGGGTCGGCTCAAGAGATCCATAGAGCTCCATTTGCATCTGGACGTCGTCCACCTTGTATGACGGGTCGGATGGTTCATAGTCCTTATTAAGCAAGTTGCACGTTGCTCGGACTTCGTCCGGATAGCCCCAGAATCCCTGTTGAGGAATCGTGTCCGGGAACTTCTCCACGTCATCCGGATTGAAAACGAAGACGAAGTCCTCATGCAGAAGCACTCCAAAACCGTCGCCATCCCTTAGGTTGTAGCTAAGGGCGAGGTTGTGGATGACGTTCCCGGGAGAGATTTGCGGGACATAGGGGTCGTCGTTCCCCCGTCCCACGGGCTTG
>Ga0180434_10001238_pt1 | contig 37039 bp, 53 predicted proteins | sample SS_ome_7_FD_132453 | JGI IMG/M metagenome (GOLD analysis project Ga0180434, IMG submission 132453) | Hypersaline lake sediment archaeal communities from the Salton Sea, California, USA - SS_1_D_2 metaG | ecosystem: Environmental > Aquatic > Non-marine Saline and Alkaline > Hypersaline >... | reverse complement strand
CTGCGGCTGCGGGGTCGGCACTGGCTGCGGCGGTACTGGCTGTGGCTTCGGCGGCCTGGGCGGCGGCACCGGCCTGTCAGGATCCACGATCCCTTCGAGCCAGGTAAGGAACTCGTCGATGCTCATGCCCTTCTTGGCCGCCGCAGCAGCGATCTTCTGCCTGGTGGCTTCGGGATCCTCTGCACCGACAAGCATGGCCGCAAGCTGCGGAGAGAGCACCGTATCGCTGCTCTCGGACGTTACGTCCTCGGGTGCTGGTTCGGGCGTTGTGACCTCTTCCGCAGCCGGTGTCAGCTCGGGCGGCACATGATCTGGCTTCGGCTGCTTCGAGCACCCGAGCAGCAGAAGCGTGACGCAGAACCACGTCATCGCAATACGCATGGTAAGTCTCCAATCAAACTAGAGTGAGTGTAGTCCTTTTTCTTCGATCTTGGCTGCCAGCGCGTTCGTATCGCGAGCCACGCGCCGGAGCATGCGGCTGATCACGGCTGGCTTCTTGTGTATCTTTGCCGCCCGCTTCCTCGTGAACCCCAGGTAGGCACCCATCTGCGACAGGCTGACGCCGAGTGCGTTGATGGCAACGCAGACACCGGGGTCGGAGAAGTCGTGCCAGACAAGTATGCCGCCTTCGACGAGGTTGTGGTAGGCGTTGACGCTGTCGGCGTAGGCGACGTCGGTGGAGTGCCAGCCGTCGACGAAGATGTAATCCCACGGCCCGTGGGCGGCGAAGTCGAACTTACGCGAGTCCTCTTCAATTACGTCAATCTTGGCCACGATGGCAGGATCAATCTGCCGAGACTCCAGGACGCCACGGAAGTTGGACATATCGATGTCGACCGTCGTCACTACCGCATCCGGCGGTGACGTATTGGCGAGGTTCAGTGTTGTCCGCCCGTACATCGTGCCGATCTCAAGGATGCGTTTGCGATCCCTGGCCAGCGTTGCCAGGATCTGCAAGTCGCGGTCCTCGACGCCGTTACCGAGGGGGATACCCTCCGTAATAAGCTCGTCGACGGGTATGACTTTAGCTATTGGAAACATCGTTGAACTCCGAACCGTCCAGACTCATCAGATCCTCGCGAGCCATCTCGAATGTTCTTCGGCGATGGAGCCACCACTGGAAGAGAGCGTTGAAGGCCATGCCCAGAATCCACATCCAGATCATGGGGTTGCCGACTCGCTGCTCGTAGTCCTGGATCGCTCTCCGCCGCCATGCGGCTCGCCACGCCCGTCGTGCGGCACCACGCTTCGGTAGATCCTCGGGAGGATCTTCCCAGGTCCGCAGGGCAGCAATGACCCACGGCCTTGCTCGTGTGAACTGCGTCGGGATGTCGAGGCACACCTCCTCGACGAACTTGCCGACAGTGATCTTGTCGGGCTCCGAAGCAGACATGACAGGGCTGGTAGGCTCCGTGTCCTCCATCCACTCCTCGATCTGCTTCTCCCACGCTTGTATCTCTTCCTCTGTCTCCAACCCGATCTCCTCCGGCCCCGGGTAGGCACAGAGTTTTGTCGCCTCGGGCAACATGTTGGCCACGTTCTCCTTGTCTTTGGGGGTAAGGATCAGCATGATCGGACAGTCTTTGGGATCAAAGACCATGTCGCCGATTTTCACTTGCATGGGGGCTCTCCTATTAGAGTGTGATGCCCCAACGCTCCTCGGACAGTGCGAGGATGTCGTCGGGAACACCGAGTATTCGGAACGTGTCAGCGTAATGCTGATACCGCTGCGTGACGTCCATGTCCCGAGGCTCCATCGCACCGGCCAGCACGTTGTCGGTGTCGAAGGAGGACGGTCGCTTCAGCTTCGGCGGACCCCAGAACGAGTTGAGCACGTACTTGTCACGCGTGTCGTCGAACATCAGCTTCAGCTTCTTGGCGATGTCCTGCCGATACTCCTTCGACGTGACGAACATGACGTAGTCGATCAGCACGTCGCTCTCCTGGGCTTGTTCCCAGGCGATGCGATACCAGTGCCACCACGTCGGAGCATGGAGCTGGTAGGACTCGGCCTGGGTGAAGTCGCTTGCGTCCTCGAACGCCTGCTGCATCTTCAGGTAGCTGGCCATCCAGTTCAGCGGATCCCGCATCAACATGATCGACGTGAACTCTCGACCGACGACCTCACAGTTACGCTTGAAGATCGCCACGTCGGCCATCGGGAAGCGGTAAGGCTCCTCGCAGTTACACACCGCCACGTCGGTCGTGTCGAGCAACAGCCTGGGCCAAAGAGTGTCACGGTAGTTGTGCAGGATCAAGAAGCTCTCGGCCTTGCCGGGTGACATGGTCAGGAGCCAGTGCGTCAGCAAGTGATTCCCACTTCGCTTCAACGCCCGTTGGAAGATTACACGTAGCATGGGTGTCCTCAAGAGAACCAGGGGAGCGGCCCTAGGCGCTCGAACATCGGTCTCAGCACGTCCTCGTGCTGCCGTAGCCAGTCAATATAGCATCCCAGACCGTTTTCGGCCAAGCCGTTGAGGTCATTATTGCGGTACATGGACATTCGTAGGCTGTTTCCGACCCAATCCATCGGCACCAGCTCGATGTCGGCCCGCTTGGTGACCTCTTTGGCCAGGATCAGGAAGCTCTCCCTGAGCCGATCGTCGGGTTCCGCGTCGCCGAAGATGATCCTGGTCAGCAGCGGGCACCGCAGGGGAGCAGTGAACGGGTGTCGCTGCATGACCCGGAGAGCCAGATGCGTCGTGTCCTTGGCGAGATACGCCTCGAACGGGATATGCGACATCACGATGGCCTTGGGGCCGCGTCCGAAGCCGACAACGTGGTTGAACATCTGATCGAAGTGGCAGGCACACGTCACGTCGGGCTTTCGAGCGCGGTCGATAGCCAACTGTCGCATCCCAGTAGCCGGGACAGCGAAGATGAAGTGGGCGTGCAGCGACTCGACGCCACGTACGTCGGGCCAATACTTCTCACCGAGTTCTGCGTCCAGCATACCGTCCATTACGAGTACCAAAGCAAGTCCTTGTAGTTGAATTGTTCCATGAGCGGGCGGATCTCGTCCTCGTGCTCTCGCAGCATGAGGATCTCGGAGGCGAGGCCAGCATCACGTAGGCCGTCCAGGTCGCCCTGCTCGTACAGCTCGTGGAGAGGGCCGCGTTGCGAGTTGAACACGGGCCAGTCCGCAGCGAACTCGTCCACCCAATCCTCCTGGGGCAGCCCCATGTGCATCAGTAGCAGCTTCAACGTGTGCTGCCTACCGGCGAACGAGGCGGACTGGAGCTTGTCCACGGGCAGAAAGAACGCCATCGTGTTGTTGTTGGCCGGGTGCAGCTTGAATAGTTGCGTCATGGCCTGCACGATGTAGTGGTGCTGACGATCTGGGTGCCGAGTCTGCCGGGAGATCAGGCTCAGCAGCGGATCTCGTAGCGGGATCACGGTTGGGTAGGTACAGATCAGCGGATACGTGAGCAGCCATTGCGTTGCTCGTGCATCGTCGTCACTGATCGGAGCTCCCAGCCCGGCGTGATGGTGGAAGAGGAAGTGTGTCAGGTGCTCTGGGTAGTTCGCGTCGTACAACTGACCCGTGAACAGCTCACGGCCTATCTTGATCTCGCAGAGCTCTGACACGTTGGAGTGCTTCGTCAGGAAGTTGATCGCAAACCAAGTACCCGTGTGCTGAATGGAGAAGACGAGGATGGGTTGCACATCCACGCAGTCGCGGAACTTCACCATGGTTAGGTCGCCTTAGCGCCTCTTGCGTCCTTGTCTTTTGCCATGTCAGTCGTTGACGGCGTCTTGTGATCGGAGGGGTGAATAGACTTCGGCTTGCCCTTCTTGGGAACGCCGAACCCTATAATACGACGGGTGACTGTCATTTGGAAGAGCGGTTTCCCGCCGCCCAGCTTCTTTCCGAATGCTTTTGGATCCATCATTGGCTCCTTCGTCGTGCCCAGAACTGATGGCATTGGCAGACAGGCCACTCGCCATCCCACTGGACGTCATGGGTATCTTGCAGTAGTTGTATGATCTTGGCCAGGGCGGGCGGCCAGTGCCACTCCCCGACGATCCAATCGATGTCTTGCAGGCAGCCTTTGTTGTGCAGGCCGATGAGCACGTCGACCTCGCCGCCCTCGATGTCGATCTTCAGGAGCTGCGGCACGCCCTCGGCGTCGATGATGTCCTCGATCAGGACCAACGGGAACTTGATACGCCCGTCGACGACGTGCCTGGCAACTTGGTCGGGCGTGGCGATGTACTTCGACACGAGAGGCGAGTCGTTCGTCAGGTAGCCTGAGTAGAACTTGCAGTTGTGGTCGCCGATGTTGCCTCGCCAGACAGGCTCGAACAGCGGCTCCATGTCCATGCCGACGATCTTGGCGTGTGGCCACGCGTCCCGGCACAGCCCAGCGAAGTCACCGTATGTCGTACCGGCGTCGAAGATGAGTGACGGCGCGAAGTCCTCGCCGAGCATCCACTTCACGCGGTAGCCGTCCTGGACGATGATCTCATGGAAGGTTGACTGATCCTGCTTGCAGTCCTTGCGGAGTCGCCACGTATGCCCCTCGTGGCTCATCACAGTCAGCTCACCTAAATGCTTCCCCATAATCGCGTCCCTTCTTGACTGCCCAGACGTTGCCTTGCATCACCGGGTTGTCTGGTGCGTCGACCTCTCTGAGCTTCCCGCCTCCGATGATGTCCCGGAACAGGCGATAGTCGTGTTCAAGTAGGATAGCATATAACTCCTCGACGCTGCCACCGTAATTTACCATGGTGGTGGGCGGAATTGTGTGAATTTCGATCTCAAACGCGGGTCCGACCGTGTCCATCAGCTCACGGGCGCCCTTGAGAACCTCGCACTCGAAGCCCTCGACGTCGACCTTGACCACGTCCGGCTTGCGGTCGCAGAAGTCGTCGAGCTGTATGCCCGGCACCTTGACGCCGTGATGCCGCACGCATTCGCCTCGGAAGCCACGAGGCTGGTCGCTGCCGACGACACTCCATAGGACACCGACGTTGCGGATGTCATTCAGCGCCAGGTTATCATGGATCCGCTGGCAATTCTGCCTGTTCGCCTCGATCGCATGCACGGCCCCGGAGACGCCGACTTGCTTGGCGTAGATAACCGTGGTCCACCCCTGATTGGCCCCGCAGTCAATAACGACGTTGCCGGGCTTGATGAGATTCCGCATAGGAAGATCCCACAGGTTCCGATGGCTAAGGTACTTCGACCAGTGACCTCGTCTACCATACCACGACTCGGCCTGCGCGTTGGCGATGTGGAACTTGAACGTGTGATCCCACACGGTCATTTCTTCGATGTACGGGATGGGTGGCATTATCGCGTCCTCATTATGTCCATTGCTTGCTGTAGCACGTCTCTGGTGATGCCGCCTGGGATTGGCTCGATAGGGCCGTTGGAGAGCATGTTGTTGAGGCTGGCACGGGCCGAGTCCTCTACGTCCCGGGCTGACGTTCGCTCCACAGCCGCCTCGAAGCGACGGCGGAACTGCGTCGGTGTCTCCCAGAAGGCGTCGAGTAGGGCGTTCGTGTCGAAGGGGATCGAGATATTCGTCCGTGGCAGCGACCACCGCAGGAGCCGTGTCCTCGGCATGTAGACGAAGTCGTGGTGGTTGAAGAAGCCGACTGCTGGCTGCCCTCGCTCGCTGCTGATACAGCTCCGCACCCTGAAGTCCAGGTGCCTCCGTCGCTTGGGTGCGAGCTTACTCTTCAGCTTGGCCATCATCTGCGAGCCGAGGCCCTGACGGAGCGCCGTAGGAGCCACAGCGAAGTTGATGACCTTGATGTAGTTGCCGCCCAGCTCGTAGACCATGAAGCCATCGACGTCTTCGAGATCCTCGTTCCGCGTAGCAACCATGGAGATGTGGTTACGCTTCCGCAGCACCTCGACGAACTTGTCCTCGCCCCACGGACAGGCGAAGTAGTAGTTGTCGATCGCTACCATCTCAGGGAGATCGCGGCGAATGCCCCAGCGTATGTGCCAACTCATGTCAGATCCTTCTCGTGGTTGGGTCGGCCTCTGTGCCTTCGATAGGTCAGCAACTCGATGTTTGCTGCCGCAGTGCCATGCTCAGGGTGGAACCCTTTATCAACAACCTCTTGGGCAGTCCGTACCCAGAGGACAATCTCCTCGTCGCTCGCAGTTGGGAACCACTGTCGGCAATCTTGCACAGTGAAGTGTTTCTTGTCCCGGGCCAAAGGTCTGCTCCTCGATCACAACGATTCCGTCCAATTCCTTTTCGTAGCCGATGATCCTGGGTAGCGAGTTCGATCTGGTGTGTACCATTCCGTAGGTCACGGGCGGGCCAAAGCGGAGTTCCATTATCGCACCTTCCTCCAGAATCCCCAACCGCATTTGGGGTCAATTCCATCTACAGCCTCGAAAGCAGGGGCAATAGCGTCTTCGATGTCGGCCCAGGTGACCTCGCACGACCGCCACCCGCCCTTCCAACGTATATCCCTGAACACTTCCAGCGAGACACAGTAGTCGTGGGCACCAATGATGTCACCGGTCTGCAACATCGGGGCGTACTGCCTGACCTCGCCAGGCTTGTCTCCGCCATCGCACAACAGCAGCGTACAGCCCTCGACGTCGAATACCGAAGGGTCGAGGTTCCAGTACGACCCGAGGTGCCATTCGTGGCTTGGTGTCTTCTCGTCGACGGGTTCGAGTCGCACATGCCGGTCGGGCTCGACACGATCAAACGTAGCGAAGTCAGCGCCGTGCCGCAGGCACCACGACTCAAGCAGCAACGACAGGCCGCCCGCACCGGTGCCCAGCTCAATGACACGAGCAGGCTTCTCCTCGTTCAGGAGTTCCGCCAGTGTTGCCATGCCCAGCATGCTCTGCTGCATCCGCAGGCCGAAGAAGTCGACTGGATCCATTTCTCAATTACCGGTTAAGTTCGTCGTTGGGTATCGGAGCTGGCGGCAGGATGCGACGGTAGAAGCCGTGCTCCCTCATCATGCACCTCGTGAAGTCGTTCACCGCGTCCGCTGCCTCCCTCGCCTCGTCCGCTAGGTTCGTCAGCATCAGGGCGTCGTACAGAGACAAGTCCGGCCTCCAGAGCACGTCGAGCGGTCTCTGAGGGCTGAAAGGAATTGCTATGGAAACCGGACTGACCATTGTAAAGCTCCACGGGCACGCCCATGCCGTTTAGTAAATGCTCCATGCCCTCGTCGATGATGCTGACCACTTGCTCCGGCACCGGCACGCGAGTCAGCGGTACCCACTCGCCAGCGAGATCCGTTAGTATGTCCGTCAGCATCGGCCTGAGATCCATCTCGCCGAGCAGCTCTTGCATCGCTACGATGCCAGGGTGCTGGTTCGTGTGGAACGGGATGCTAATGGTGTCCGACATTGCGAAAGTTTTCCATGGGTATAATATGACGCAGATGCTTCCGCTCTTCGTAGGCCCGTATGATGCAAGTCACCGAGGCGAGTGGCAAATCCGGCAAGTCCGGCACACAGTACGCGAACGTGCTGAACGGTATTCTAATGACTTCCGACATTGGGCTCACACTGTATGAGGTCAATCGCGGACAGGGCGTTCGCTTCCCAGTCGTTCAAGTACGCCAGAAGGTCAGTCGACTTCCGTGACCGCGTTGCTGTCGCCGGTAGCCACCGAGTCTTGGTATCGAACGGGATCGAGATCGGCAGCTTCCGTGGTGCGCTCAGGTTGATGATCTTGATGATCTCCGCATCCACGTCCCGCATGATCTCCTCGATCATGCTGGTCACTTGCAGTGCGTTGTCGATCGACGCCATTGGACTTCTCGACCCTCAGATCGATCCCTACCTTCTCGCAAACGAGCTTCGCACGGAGGACAAAGTGCTTCTCTGCCCTCCGATCCTTCACGAGCAGTATAAGCCCTGGCTGCTTGCCTGTCCAGATTGCATAGAGCAGCGATTGGCCGACCCCTTCACTCCACTTCGGTGCCCAGTCGACCTCCCAGGCATGCGTCTCAGACAAAAGATCGACGCGGCTCTCATCCGGGAGAACCGCGTCGATGGCAACCGTGTGGTATTTTGGAGCGAGACGCTTGCACGCCTCGCTCTCGGTCTCGGCTGCTAATGCAGGGGGGAACATCAGCAACATGAGCAAGACCGTGTATCGCATTGTTTTATTCCGGCATCTCGGGCATCACTGCCGTCACATCCTCGTGGGTCCATACTACCGGGATCTGTGCATCGACCATGGCGTACAGCGGCACGCCGTCGATCACTCGCTTCAGGTAGTCGCGGTACGACAGGATCGCATATCTGCCATCCGTCAACGCAATGATAGGGCTCCACACGTCGACGTGCTGCTTGTCGAGAGCGGGCTCGCCGGTCTTGGCTTCTTTCCCGATCACATGGCCGTGCTCGTCGAGTTCGTAGCCCATCTTCAGAGCTATGCTCCGCATGACGGCCTCGATCACAGTCATCGCTGTGTTGGCATCCGCCTCGGTGTTGAACACGTATGCAAGCGTCATCAGTACAGCTCCCATTTGCGCTTGAGCCACGACTCCATCTGGAGGATCTCGATGTCGGTCAACCGGCCCTCATACCAGATTAGCTCTGCTATCACGCCTTCCATCTCATCGGCACCGTTACGGGCAGCGCCGATGGAGAGCCCTTCCGTGGCTGGTGACTCCGTACCCACGTCGCCCGAAGCATCGAGGACGCCGTCTACCCGCAGCAGGCTTGAAGCCCCGTCGAAGACATGGGTGCCGTAGTGTGGCTCGGTGTCCTCGGCGCTTCCTGTGAGCTCGGTCGAGCCGTCTGCGGTCATTGCACGGGTGTGACCGTTGCCTCCAGCGTTCTTCTCGTACCTGATCTCGGTGTTGGAGGTGCCGAAGTAAATGGCACTCTCTCCTGGGGCGATCGGCTCGTCGTACTCGTAGACGGCGAAGATCGTCAGCGGCATCTCGTATTCCCAGTCGACGCCGTCAAGATGCTACCCGCCAGTGAAGTGCAGCGCAGGGAAGTCCCACCGCAACGTGTGCATCGTGCCTATCGTCGGCTGTCGGGCACCCTGGCTCTGCGTCACATGGTAGCCGTTCCCCGACTTGTCGTCCCACTGGAGGACGTTGACGCCAACCACGGTGAGCGTGCTGCCGTCCAGGGCGTCGTACCACGCAATCATGCCGTCCATGACGGGCGGTGTCAGCGACACCGGCCCTAGACCACGCTTGCGTCGCACAGCTAGCCCCGCCGCAAGAGCATCTTCACATTCGTTGGGCATGGGACACCTTAGTTCGTCTTGGCAACAACACCTTTGAGGATGTCGACGGTTCCGCTCGCAGCCTTGGCCTTGACGAGGTGGAGGTTCTCATCGCCCACCCTGAAAACCTCTTCCTGGCCGGGCTCCAGGTGGAACCACTCGTCACCATGCAGGGACGGTATACACACCAGCACGTTGGCGACGTTGGTTATGAGATTCCGCACCATGTAAGAAGTGCAGCCGTCTTCATCTGCGTAGATGACGGCAGGCTGGTCGTCTAAGGTTTGGGGTCCGTTTTTAGCCATAGTATTACCTCGATCATCTCCTCAAGAAGTTACCGACAGTGCTCCTCGCTGCCTGGCCCGCGATTGCAGGCCCGGCACCACCGAGTAGCTTCGCCCATATACCAGGCGTCGGTTTGGATACGGGGGGAGTCTGCGACGTCTGTGACGCTCGCCATGCCCTCGTGTAAGGACTATTCGAGTCGCTCGGGCTTGGAGACGGCGGCTTTGGCGCTGGCGGCTTTACCTGAGCGACACGCATGGCATTCAACCGTGCTTGCGGAGACATCTGCTGCGCGGCCGGTGGCTGCGGTCTACGGAGCTGGCTGCCCATTGCACTGATCTGACTACCAGTCGGTAGCTTGCCTGTCGGGCCAAGGAACGAACCCATGGCAGCGGCCTTGGCCATCTCCTCGCCGTAGTCGGCTGGCGTCGGTGTGGCCTCCTCGCCATAGATTTTGTTCATCATGGCTGCCCGACGCAGCTTGTTCTGGGCATCATGGCCACCACGGAACATTGCAAGGCCCGGGATGAGACCGTGAGCGAATCGACCGCCGGTAGACTCAGGCAAGGCATGCCCGGCGAACTGGCGACGCAAGAGGCGATCACCAAGCTCGATGAGCGGACCACTGCGATCAAGCGGGTTCAACCAGTAGTTGAACGGCCTCTCCTTTCGCATGTAGCGGTGACCAGCGATGTCACTGTCCTTGTCGGCGAGCATTCCTTGCATGCCCATGTGCCACGGCGTCTCACGCTCGGTACGCTCGCCCTTGGGATCGTCGACGGGATCCTGGTGCTTCTTGAGCTTCTTGGCGTAGCGTTCCTTGACGATGTCCTCCACGTCCTGGACGCCCTTGCTTGTCTTACCGCCCGATGCCAGCAAACCCACGAGACCTTCCTGCGACCCATCGGGTTTGGTCGGGTCGAGGTAGCTGAGCCATCGCAGGCCGGGATTCTCGGACATACGAGAAGCACCCCGGCGGATCCGCTTGCCGACCATCTCTCGCATCGGAGCGTTGGCGGTTAGCCACGAGTCGAACAGCCCTTGGTCCTCGTCTTGGAATCGTTCCCTGATTGCCTTGCCAGTGCGTTCATGTGCCGTGCCGCCCATGGCGTCGGCGACGTACTGGTGTTGGATCGGCCCGAGCTTGGTGCTCGTGTCGACTTTCTTCTTCTTGGGCTTGTCGTCGTCCTTCTCGGACTTCTCGTCCTTGTCGTCCTCGGCGAGCTTGATGGCCCACGCAGCGGCCTTGCTGCCGCCCTGGAAGCGATTGCCCCGTTGGAACCCGCCGCCCATCTTGCATCCCTTGTGGGTACGGCTGTAGCGCTTGGCCTTCTTTGGGCTACCGCCCTTGCCGCAGTGACCGCAGTGAGCTTCCTTCTCTTCCATCTCCTCTTCAGCTTCCTCTGCCGCCTCTTCGGCTGCGGTCTCGGTCTCGACTTCCATCTTGCCATCTTCGAGTTCGACCTCGACCTCGACGACCTTGTTGGGATCCTGGGCTCGCTTCTGGAACCAGGTGGTGAGTGCGGATTTCTCCATGTCTTCCTCCATCTCTTCGAGCCTGTCGTAGTAGTCCTGGCCCTCAGTTAGATGATCGCGAGCGATCTCTCTGGCGATCACGGGACTAGTCGTATGCTCCATCTCGATCTTCTGACCCTTGTCGAGTGCAGAGTCCGAGTGATCTGCATCGGTGTCCTGGTCAGCGAGTCCACCATGCAGCACGTCTTCACCGGACTTCACGCAAAAGGGTCTTGCGAGGCCATCTTCTTTCGTTTGGAACGCCCACCGTGTCTGATCTTGCACGATGCAATCTTCTCGACCAACTCGGGGTTTGCCTGCGCCTCTCCATACAAGCGAGCCCTGGCCGTCGTACTGAGCTTTTCAAAGACATCCTCGGTGTGCCTGAGCTGAGCGACTGTGTAGCTGCCCTGCTTGCCGAACAGCTTCGACAGGAGCATCATCAGCAACGCACCGCCGCCAGCACCGAGGAGAGCCTTGCCGTAGCCAGGCGTCTGACCCCATGCGTCGGAGAGGTTGCCGCCCATCAGGCTGTTCCAGGCGTTGCCCCAACCTTGCTGTGAAGTTGCGGGTGCATCACCGCCGCCAGCAGCAGGAGGAGTTTTAGCAGGAGGAGGCGGTAACTTCTCACCACCAGCCGCTACCTCGTTGGGCGACCTGTAATCGGCGTCGAAGACACGCCGCTGGACAGCATCAAGGTGCTCGTCCTCCGAAATCGGCGTTGCGACAGGAGCAGGAGGCGTCTTGGCCGGAGGAGCCGTGGTAGCAGCTCCAGGGGCCGCAGCAGGAGGCGCTCCGCCTGTCGGAGCTGTTCCACCTGTCGGAGGAGCCGTGGGCGTTGTCGGAGCAGCACCGCCACCGCCTTTTCCACGCACGGCGGATGCGAGTCCTCCAGCGAGCATCTTGCCTGCCTGCTGGGAGATGCTCGGTGCAGCAGCACCACCAGCGGGCGGCGCGGCTACGTTGGGTGGGTCCGGTACGACAGGCGTCGGCTTCTGTGCGCCGCCGGGATCGGAGAGCATGGACATCAGTGTCCTCCTTAGTAGTTTTGGTTCGTCAGCGTGTTGAACCGCATCGACCCAGTATAGCCCATCCCGCCTGTCGGGCGAAGGTGAGTATCGATCGGAAGGGCCGGTGCGGTGACCTTTTTGGCGTTTAAGACCTTCTGGCTCGGCGTTGCGGGCACAGATTGGGTCACAGTGGGTGCTTTCAGAGCGGATCCCATGGACATGCCACCGGGACGCTCGACCTTCGTGGCACTGTCTCCCTCGGCCAGCTTGAACATGGCCAAGGCCGACTTACGACGGCGACGGCGGCGTCGGCCCCTTCGCATACGGCGTCGATTCTGCCGCATCAGCTCTCGGGTGCTCTGGACCTCGCGGATGGCGTCGTCCTCCTTCTGGAGCTGCTCCATGAAGTCGGCGGCGGACTTGGCGATGGGGGCATTCAGACATTCGGACGCCGTGCGATACGCTGCCGCCTCGGCAGCATGACTGTTGAGCCCCGCGTTCTCTGCAAACTCGTGGAAGGATGCGTCGTCGGCCTTGGGGTTCCGCTTGAGGAACCGCGTGACCTTCGACTGTGTCTTCGGAGTGATCGTTGGGTTCTTCATGCCCGGCTCGTTCTCGTCGCTGGCTGTCTTGGCTGCGAGCTCCGCCTTCATGTCCTCGGGCACTTGCTTCTTCGGCTTGCGCTTGCGCTTCAACTGGCGATAGTTCATAATGCCGCCGCCGATTGGACCGAAGAGACCGAAGTTGGCAGACAGCCGCCAGTTGTGCTTGTTCATCAACGCTTTCTTCAGTGCAGCAAGGTAACCTTGCGGAGGCTTGGCTACACGGAACCTGGCAGACTTCTGGAGCTCTACAGGGTCGATGCTTTCTGCCACCTCGTCCCACCACTTCTTGCTGACAGGTTCAAGCTGGTTGGACTCATGCGACCACACAACGGGATCACCGCGAGTAGTCTTGCCGAAGTAGTCACCCGTATCGAAGTCACGGAGGTCAGTGATACCCTTAGCTGCCAACTGCTCCGGCCAGTCAGGTGATCCGGCGGGGTCGATGAAGCCCTCTGGCCCCTTGGCACCGAACAGTCGAGCGAGCATGCCTGGGTATTCAGCGTTGAGTGACTTCTGTTGCATCGCATCAAGGTAAGTCGGCGTACCCTCGTGAGCATACAGGGCTTCCTGTGGTTCAGCGCCGAACAAGCGAGACAACCATCCAGGGTTCTTCTCCTCCCGGATCTTCACGAGGTTCGGCCACGCCATGGCATCTGCGACCTGTCGCTTGTTCTCCTCGTAGTGGCCTTGCCACTCGGGGCTCGGCTTGCCCGCTTCCCAGCGTGCCGCCTCTTCCTCACCCGGATCGTACGGTCCCTCGCCTGGCGCAGGCGTACCTGGCGGCAGCTTCCCTGCTTGCTTCACAGCGCTCGACTGACCGCGCATGGCGACGAGCTCGCTGCCACAACCCTGATCGCCCGTGGGCTTGTCGGTCGTGGGCGTCTCAGCCTGCCCTTGTGCGAACACGGGGCGAGCATTCATGTCGTGCGACTGATCCTCGCCTTTGTAGCTGCCGATCTGCTGAGCCTGCGACTCAGCCCGCTTGAAGAGTTGCCAGTCAATCATTTCTCAATTACCGCCCTTTTCGACTTCGGAGGAAGGCCATCAGTTGCTCCGCCTGCTTGACGGGGCCTGCTGGTCCGTTGACGATCGGTGGGAGATTCGGTTTCTGCTTGGGTTGTTGCACCAGCTCTCGGTTGATCTGTGCCTGCGTCTTCTTGGGTGGCTGCTGCTGTGGCTGTTGTGCCGTCTGCGGTGGCGGCTGCTGTGCAGGCGTACCCGGCATCGAGCTGGCTCGCTTGACGATCCACTTGCCGAGATCGCTGGCTCCTTTTTGCCGTAGGTATGCTTCCCGCTGTTTGGCCCACTCAGCCCCCGGGATCTTCGCCGTGGTTCTTTGAGGCGCTTGTGCGAGCTGTTGTCGCGGCTGCTGCTGTCCTCGTTGCAACCACGCGATCGCCCGTTCTCGCCATGCAGGGTCACCACCTCGCTGCGCCCAAACGGCCTGCTGCTCTGGTGTCATGGTCAAGCCGGACGGAGCAGCAGGAGCACCGGAGAGTGCGGCCACGGGATCATACTGCTGTGCGCCTTGGCCAGCCATCATTGGCCGCTGTGCCATCTGGCCCCGAGTTCGAGTCGGTTGGTTCTGCACGGCCTGTCGATACTGAGCAGCTCCAACAGCTCGTCTGCCCCACGAGCCGTCCGGCTTCTTATACATCGTCATCTTGGGTGCCGTGGACGGACCTCGCATCGTCTGGCTCGGTGGCTGTGGCTTCGGTGCCTGCGACTGTGGCACCTGTCCCGGCTTCGGAGGAAGGCCGCCGATGCGAGGTCCGAACTCCCGAGGGAATCGCTTGGGTACAGCAGACGTGCCGACCGCTCGCTTCTGGAACCACTTGCCGAGTTGGCTGCTCTTGAGCAGCACGTTGTTCTGAGTACCGAATGCTGCGTTTCCCATGGGACTCGTTCCTCCTGGATCCATGCCGATGCCTGAGTACATGCCGATCGGGTTGGTGGAAGGCGTGTTGGCCCCTCCCATCTCACCGCCAGGCTTCTGCTCTACTTGGTTTGTGCCCGCCGGGCCAGCAGCGGGTCCGTTGTGAATCATTGACGTCAGCATCGCTTGTGCTGACTGCGGATCTGCGTTGAGCGATTGGCCCATCGCAGCCGTGTTGGGATCAGTGGCTCCTCGTAAGCTCATCTGAACTTATCCTTCCCAGCAATGTAGAGATAGAAGACGTGCTTCTTACCTCCGAGGGTGACCGACATCTGCTTGTCTGCTCTGACGCCGGGGATGCGGTGGAGGTACGTGACGACCTGGGCACCTGGCTTCAGTGTGGCGAGCGTCGGCTTCAGCTTCTCCATCAAGTCGACGTAGAGGTACATGTAGACGACGTTGGCCTTGCTCAGGTCGTCCAGCTCCAGCACGTCCATCGTGAGGATGCTGGCGTGTGCGTACTGGCTCACGGCCTTACGTGCCTCGTCGGCCTTCGTGGCGTCGATCTCCACGCCCACTGCTCGTGCATCTCTCTTGGCGGCAGCGACGACCACACGGCCATCACCGCAGCCGAGGTCGACGACGTAGTCGTTGATGCCGATCTTGAGCTGGTTGAACACGCTGTCGATCGCACTGACCGGCGTAGGTGCCTGTGGATCGGTGCTCGTCGGCACAAGTGCGCTGTCCCATGCTGCTACCTGTCGCAGGCTCTTGTCCCACGCAGCTACCTTGGTCGTGTGGCCATAGCACATAGCACAACCGCCATTACCACACTTGCGGCCTGGGTTCCAACCAGGGCTGTGCTTGACGACGTACTTGCCGTTGTTCTCGTTACGAATCTGGTTGTGGATCTGCCGCCACTGGTCGAACGTCATGTCCTCCAGCTCGTCGAACGTGTAGCCTTTGGTCTGAAGGTATCGACCGAGCGCACCTTCGTCGGGGTAACCGGGCCATGACCACTCTTGGGACGTGGCGATGCTGGCCGTCAGCATGATCCAGATGGAAAGGGTTAGTCGAATCATCCTACGCTCCTAAGCGAGTAGTGCTTCTGCTTCCTCCCGTGCTTTCTCTTCTTCTTCCTTGCGTTTCTGCTCTTGCAGATATTGGTATAACAGGTAACCGCCGCCAGCTCCAAGGCCCAGGCCACCTCCGGCGAGCAAGGGTGCGTGCGACCAGAAGTCGCCCACGGCGGGTTCGGGTTCTGGTGTTGGTGTCGGTTCGGGCTTGGGCTCGGGCTCTGTCGCTGCCACCTCTGTCTCGGGTGCCTCCTCGAATTCGGCTGGCATCTTCGGCAAGAAGTTCTTCCACGACCACTCCTTCTTCTCCTTTGGCGGCTTCATGCCCAGCGCCTTGCCGATGACCGACTTCACAAGCTGGTCTTTCCGCTTGCTCACCTCGGCGTTCGCGTCCCACACCATCTTCGTGGCCACGTTGGGATCGTATCCCATCTCCGTGAGGCCCCGCACACCCAGTATAGCAGCATGCAGCTTTGCGTTGGTATCGAACTTGCCAGTTCTGGCGGCGGTAGTCAATGCCTGTACGCTTTCGGTGGGCAGCCCCGTCACCTTCGCTTGGATGTCTTCGGTGGTTGGCAGCATGGGCACCTCTTGACCTCGCATCTTCGACCCGGCCCATGCGAGTCCGCCGAGCCCGGCAACAGCGGGCACGATGTTCTCGGGCTGCTTGACGACAGCGAACGGGTCGGTCGGGGTGGTCGGCATATCGGGCTGCTTGGCAGCTAGCTCCGCGAGGGCTGGCTTGGCCACGTCCCGGGCTTTCAGGCCGAGCGTCTCCAACGCTTGCTGCGTCTCCTTGGATGCCAGGCGGGATTTCGCGGCCTGCTCCACACGCTGCATCATGTTGGGGTCTCTCTTGATCCGCATCGGGATCTTGACGTTCTCACCCTCTTGCACGGTACGGCCCATCACGACCTCGCCCGGCTTTGCATAACCGGTCACGTCCCAACCTGGTGTGCCCACTGGCACGTCCCAACCGATCTCGTAGTCGCCGTGCATCTGTCCCATGCGGCGATCACCCTCGGTGCGCCTGTGTTCGGCAAGCTCCGTCTCTCGCTGGTACTCGCCAAGGCCACTGCCGAGCTGCCTGGCGAGTGTTGCCACGGCCTCTGCCTCTGGTGTACCCGCCTGCTCTGCATGCTCTTCTGCTTTGGCACTCAGCCGATTGGCTACGACGTCCTGAAGGATCCGCGTGGCCTGTCGTTTCTTTGCCATCGCCTTACTGAGCTCTGTCCCTCGCAGATCGCGCCGACTCTCCGGGGTGACCGCGAGAGCACTTGGTCCGACGTCTGCCTCGCCCATGCGCTTCGTGACTTCTTGAATGTCCTTGACAATGTCTGGGTGCTCTTTGATGGCTGACAACGGATCGTGGATGGCCTTGGCCAGCGCTTCGGTTTGTGCGAGCTGCGTCCCGTATAGTTCAGGATCCACAAGCGTGTCTCTGACCTTCCTCCCTGTAGCGAGAGCTTGGTCTTTTGAAACACCTTGACGCCGGAGTGCATCCAGGGTTTGCTGCCCCGCCCATTGAGCAGGCGTCTGGTCGCGTGCGGTCGTGCTGCCGATGACGTTGCCTTTTGCGTCGAACAGGTCTCGGCGAGTATCCAGGCCAGTGACACGCGTGTCCATTCTTTTTGCAAGAGTACCGCCGCCCATTCGCTTGGCAGCCTCCTCCGGCGAGCCCACGAGCTGCTGGTAGTAGTCGTACAGCGGTGATTGCCGTGCCAGCTCTGGGTTCTCCAGGATCTGCGGCGTGTACTTCTTGTAGATGTCGTCGAGGATCTCCTGCTCCGTCTCCTTGGACATGGAGTGGCCTATCGCTCGCTCAACCGGATAGGCTGCTACTTGGACCGGCGTTGACCTCCACCACTTGCGGATAGCATGGAGTGGCTCGGTTCCTGGCAGCGCAGTGCCAGCCTCGCCTCGGAAGCCCTCGCCGATCCCCTGGTACGCCATGCGATGCGTGTACTCTCGCATCGCTTCGTTGATCGGGTTCTCCTTCTCACCGAAATACGACCCGGCCATCGTGCTCCAGAAGCCCGGCTTCACACGTTCGGTGGCCTCGTTGTGGTATTCGTCCAATGCTGCTTCGGCAGTCCGGTACGCTGCCTCGTTCTCGGGCGTTGGATTTTTATCGAACTTCCATTGGGCTTGCCGCCATTCGTCGATCAGGTCCGGTCGCTCAGCCTTCATCACTTGCCAGGCCACGTTCTTTGGCACCTGGCTGTAACCGACAGCACCGCCGATGATCGGGGAGGCCGCAAGTGCGACGGGCGGCGCGACTCGTGCTGCTGTTCCCGCCGCCTGCCGTGTCTTGTCCAGCACACGCTTCGTGGGCTCCTGCCCCGCTGGGAGTTTCGGACGGTCGAGGAACGGGTACGCCGGACGGAAGAACGTGTTGGCGACGTTCTTCGCCCTCTGCCACATGGACTGTCCTCTCCAGAACGGCTCAGCCCCTGTTCGAGTGACGTGTCCCATCGTGGCGCTCAGCAGTCCAGCGTCCTCTGGAGCACCCGTGGCCTGTCGGTATTTGGTCCCTGCGGTCTGGGCCTTCCCAGATGCCCACTCTTTGGCTGCTCGTATCTGATCGCGTATCCGCCCAGAGGTCGCTTCTCGCTTCGGACCCTCGGCTACGGCCTTCTGCTGGGCCGAGGGCTGGCGGGGTCTGTGGGTGGTCGGCGTGCCAGTCCCGGGCTTGGGCACCCCCTTAGCAGAGGTAGGGGCAGCCCGGCGTGTGGGAGCCGTGGCTGTCCTGGGCGTCGGTTTGGAGCGGGTGGCCGAGGAGACGCCTCCGCCTCGGAGTTTGGTGACGAGACCGCCCAGACGACGCTTGGCGGCCTTCTCCAGCAGAATTGGCACCATAGGCGAGGGCTCTGGCTGTTTCTCAATTACCGCCCTTTTCTCCCCCTCCTGGGGGTTCTCTCGTAGTAGCTTTACAAGCGAGTACGGCAGATCCCCGATCTGAGCCTTCTGGCCCCCAGTCAGCTCGTCCTGGAAGGGGTGTGAGGCGATCCCCTCTCCTGGGGTGACGTCAGATACCCGTAGCGGGCCAAGAACAGAGGACAGGAGCTGCTGGGGGCTGTAGCGGTCCTTTTCTGCGTCAACCCTTGTAGTATAGATAGGCTGCTGAGCGTCCAACCGCGCCTGTAAATCGGGGATTTCTTCACTGGGGAAGGAAATCTCGGCCTCTGCGGACATTGCAGCCGTCTTGACCTGTCCGTCTCGATCCCTGTCGGTCCAGCCACAGCACATGCAGTGCGGATGTAGGTACTCTTCGTCTACGAACGGTGCCCAGCTCGTTTGACGACCACAGTCACCGCAGACCATGTTTTCGTCGTATTTGGCCTCTTTTTGTGATTTTTTCACGATTTCCCGTGAAATTGCCTGCTTTGCAAGCCGTGGCGGCAGGAGATGGGCCTTTCTTCTAGCCGCCACGGCCATTTTCGCCAGTGCTGTCCAGTCCGGCGACTCATCGTCCCATCCGTCGAGCACGGATGAGACCTTTGTGAGAGAATCCTGGGGCGGATGTCCTATCTGCCCCAGGATCGCTTTGGAAGCCTGGTGCAGGAGGGTGCCAGGCTCAGACGAAGTTAGAAAATGTGCGGTTCGGTATGTGGACGTAGCGGACTCCGGGAGGAGTCCAGCTTTCTTCTTCTTTTTAGCTTTTGGAGCTCGTTCTGGGAGCTTTTTATCGCCGGTTGCAGCCTCCCATTCGTCTACGTCCACACCCTGAGATTCGAGCTTCCCTCTGTTTGCGTAGAAGTACCGGCGTTGAGCTTCACTAACGAATGGCATTTCTCACCCTCCGTGGGCTCCTGCTGCCGACTCGTTGGCAGTTGTGGATAGACTACCAGATGGGCGTGGACAAAGTCAACTGGAACTGGTATAGTGACCGCTGAACGGCACATTTCTTACCCCCCGAGAGACGGAGCTCCTTGCTAGTCGGCGTCCATGACGACTGCCCGTTGTCCACCGTGCCGATAAGGAGCCTGAAATGCCTCGGAAGAAGCGTCCACTAGTCAGTGGAGACACCCTCATCATCCGGCCCAGTCGACCCAAGGGTGGTCGGCTCATCCACGGTCGTCCAGACGGCAAATGGGGTGCCGTTTGTGGCTACGCACCCAGCTCCCCAAATGCCCATTCGATGCGAGCGAGGGCCGGTTGGTGGACTGCCAGCAGCCCTGTTGACTGCCCCAAATGCCTCAAGGCCATCGAGGTGCTCGTAGCCGAGGGACAGGAGGTGGTGATAACCAAATGACCGACCAGAACAAGGGTTTCCAGATGCCCTTCATACAGCAAGAAGACGAAATCTGGCTCCGCGCATCGGACTGCGTGGCCTTCCTGGAGAACCTGGAGGACACGGCGATCGAGTGCGAGAACATGGACGCCCTGAAGGTGCTGCGGTGCGTAAAAGGCGACTTCCAGAAGCTCGCCACGCACCGTGTTCAGCCGGGTGCGGAGCAGCAACTGCGGGTGATCGACATAGAGGAGGGTACGGATGACCAAGCCGGGACATGAGGGCCATCACAGGCTCGTTGACTACATGGATTACCTTCGCGAGCACGCCTACAACCACCTCGTAGGCCGCGTCGACAGGCACTTCGAGGAGACTCCAGACCTCCCCGAGCTGCGGGTGATGCAGTGGTCCGAGGAGTTCGACGAGGGGTGCCTGCACCGCATGGTCATGGGTGGCTTCCGCTATGGGAGCTTCGAGTATCAGATGACCACGGGTAGGACGTTCAAGAACGTCCAGAGCATCATTGCCCGAGCCAAGCTATACGAGAAAACCGGGGATCTGGAGATCCTCTTTGACATCGCCAACCTGGCGAGGATCGAGTTCAAACAACAGCGTCCTCGGAGGCCAGTGACGAGCACCGACGACGGTATTCACGCGGAGAGATGACATGTTAGAGCCTCACGTAATCAAGGGTGACATCTTCTTCAAGGGCGAGGATCTGCTAGCCTACATCGACACGATGGAGGGAGCGACGCACACCATGCCGAGGACGATCGGGGCGGGTGCCAGCAAGATCCTGCGGGTCATGCGGAAGGAGGTCGCCACCATTCTTGATGCCCCAGAAACGCCATTCGTGCTGGGAGGGTCCAAGATCCCGATCCCATGCACGCTGCCTGCCGACGTCAAGGTCGGGATCGTCGTCGACGAGTTGCGTGAGCAGGACTACTACAGTCACGTACGGCCTGCGGAGCACCCGCCGGGCTCTGTGTACCTGTGGCACCACGAGAGCGGTGCAGAGGCATACGACAAGCGAGGCTGGCGGTCTATTCGCCGCAGCGAGACAGCCCAGGTCATCCCGTGCCGTGGAGCTGTGACGCTTGTCCTCAACACCAAGTTGCAGGCAGGGGTAATAGGGGAAATCACCAGAAAACTTATCGAAAGAGCACGACAATGCAAGTTAAAACAGCCGTAGGGCTAACCGGCGTGGTCGGCCTACCTATCTGCGTCACGCTGATGACCCTGGCTTACCAGTGGGGCTACTGGGACGAGCAGACCCACGGCAAGCTGACCTGGGTGTCGATCGTGGCCCTGTTCGTCTTCTTCAGCAGTGCCTTCGGTGCCCTGTTCTGCTTCCTCCAACTGACCCGCTGGCCCACCATGGACCCGACCAGGCAGTTGGGTGAGCCCATCGAGAAGAAGAGCACCGTCAGCGTTGTCGACGTCGACGTTCCAGGCCCTCTACCGACCGAGCCCAGTGACGGGCTGTACGGTCGCTACCTCGTCCTTCACTCGGATGGCACGAAGGTCCATCCCGAGTCTTTCTACTTCGTCCTTCGCCTCGACGATCATCAGAGCGATCCGATCCACCGGAAAGCGTGTCATGCGGCGGCCTGGGCTTACTGCCAGATGGTCAACGGCACGCACCTCGACAAGGTCGGTGTTGATCTGATGGAGAGGATCTCGGCGGACGGAGCATCCGAGCTGCTGAAGAAGATCGGCGGTCACCCTTAGTGGAGTTAATTGTGTATACAGTCCCAGAGCGGTTCCTCAAGCTCCTCGCCGACCTAAAGGCCGAGGGCATCTCGCAACAAGGTGTCGCCCTTGCGATCGGCATGGCCCCGTCGTACATCACCGACATCAAAGTGGGTCGCAGGCCGATGTCAGAGCTGGTCGCTAGACGCCTCGGCGAGGCATACGACGTACCGTGGGAAGATTTAATCGAAATCCAAAACAAGGAGGCAACCTTAGCCATGTTCGAGCCCGATAAACCGAAGAAACCCAGGTGCCGGAGCGGTCGCTGTGGCGTGCGTCACAACGTGACGTCCAGCTCGGTTCCAGCACCGTCCCAGCGGTCGATGCGACTCACGCCCGAGTCCGTACGAAAATACGTCCTCCATCTACAAAATCAAGTAAGGAAGCTCCGGGGCACGACGAGCGTGCTGCGGAAGGCGCAGCTCGAATGGACGAACACGCCACCGACCAAGCCTGGATACTACTTCATCGACGGTCGCAGCAGCGAGCTGCCTCCCCAACACGTCCAAGTCATCGGCGGGCCGCCGAACGACGTCGACCATCTTCGTGTCGAGTTGGGTGAAGGTAGCTTGCGCGGTGCAGGCCACGTCTGGGTCGAAGAAGTCCCTGTCTACTGGTACGGGCCGATACCGAGGTGCCCGTTCAACGAGTTCCGAAGAGTGCCCAAGGAGAAGGATGATGCCGAGAACACCGACTAGGCAGCTTTACTACGGGCCGCATCTTCACGCTGCCTTGAAGTGCATGCGGGCCGGGCGGAATGACAACGCTGTCACATGGATGTGGCGGGACATCGGCGAGGTTGAAGACGATCCTGGGCAGTACCCAGACCCGGACACGCTGGAGATTGTCCAGATACCTCCTATTGATCCACACTCCCTGCAAAACTACACTGATGTCATCGAGTACGAGCCAGTCGCACCGGCTGGGTTCTTCATTGATGGAGCTGGTATCTGATGACGATCGAGTATCCCGGAGTGCCCGAGCTCGACTGCCGTCGTGTCTACGAGAACAACCCTGAAGGGGTTGAGCGGATCTCGTTTGAGCAGGGAATCAACGTGGTGCTCGTGTTCGACCGGAGTCCAGGTCGCGGGCCGTTGAAGTGGCCTATTCACGACCTCATCGCCGAGCGGTCGTTCAGGACGATGTTCAAGTGGTGCCAGCCTACGTTTGTCGAGGCTGCGTGGCTGATCGGATACGCCTTCACGCTCCACGGGGATCGCTTCGCTTACGAGCTCATGCAGGAGTACCTCGACGGACCTCGCCGCGAGCCGATCAGGATCCCGTTCTCAACCGTGCCAGAGTATTACGATCCGTACATGGAAGAGGGCTACCATGACCCACGGTTCATCGGCGTCAGCCACATCGTCGAAGACCTCACTGCCCACGAGTCGATGGGCGCTGCAATCGGACACACGGCTGGACTAGCAAGGGCAGACTTCTCGTGAAGAAGCCTCCCTACGACCCTTATGAAGGCAACTACGAGGCGGAGCCGATCGCCTTGCCGCCCGAAGAATGATTCTCCGACTGTTCAGATGGTTCTGGTGCCTGTTGTTCCCCGGGTCACGTTGCACACGCGTCCGGGAGGATGGGTTCTATCGTCGCATCGTGCCGCCGGTGCAAATTTCGCAAGACGACATGGATCGCGAGGTGATCACCGACGAGCCAGTGCGGGTCGTCAGCGTCGAGAACGGTCCAGCCATGAGCGTCCCATTCGGGACACTGCCCATGAACGTCTACATCCACGGTAAGGACATCACTGAGATCGGCAAGAAGAAGCCCATCTCGATCCCGTTCGCCACATACCCCCGGGAAGAGCGGAGGTTCGGTCGCATCAGCACGCCTCGCTTCAGTGCCGACGTGGAAGAGCTGACGCACTGGGACATGGATATAAGAGAAGTCCTCGCCAGCAACCCGATCAGGGATCGGTTGACTGACGAGGACCAAGAGTTCATCGACGCTACGTCGTCAGCGCGTTCCGCTGATGATGAGCTGGCAGAACATTAGACGTATCCATGTAGCAGCCCACGCAGTTGACCCAGCCGAAGACGTCGCACATGTAGGCCGTATGCTCGCCGTGGACACGCGGGCGCTCCATGGCGAAGGTTATCTCACTCTCGGGCCTGCCGATGTGCTTGGCGAAGTTCTCGCGAGTCTGCTTGATGCCGCCATGAAGATCCACGGCAATGCGGTACAGAAGGGCGCCCATGTACTGCGGCGTGATGTCCATCTCGTCAAAGTTGTAACGAGCAGTCACGATGCGGTACGGTGGGATGACCTCATCGAAGTTGTTCCGCATCTCAGGCAGCCGCCTGTGTGGGTAGCCCCATTCACGTCCGGCCAGCATCCCGAACATTCGCTCGACGATGTCGTGGCCAATGAACGGCAGCACTCGTCGGTCTCCGCTCTCTGACAGGTTAGGAATACCCGGGTCAGGTAAGTCACCAAGCGAGTCAGGCTTCAACATATAGTTGACGGGCAGTGAGTTCTTCGGCACGGAGATCCCAACCGGCGAGATCCCGTCGAGGTGCCGCTGGCCCCACTCGAATAGCTTGGTCGCCTCGTCTTGGCGTTGCTGGTCCCAGTTCTCGCCGATGGCAGCCAGGCCGGTCTTCCTGCTTTTGGGCAGCTTCACCGGGTCCAGCATCAACGGGTCCGTGGGTTTCGCAGCCGCCGTGGCACCGAGGCCGAACATGGCTCCGATGGCGGCAAGGCCGCCGCCTTTGAGTAGCTCACGTCTCTTCATCGTCGTCTCCTGGTTCGGGGGTTAGCACTCGTCTGGCGTTTGCTGCGTTCAGCATTGCTTGTGTGTAGTGCATCGCATCAGCGGCACCACACTTGTCAGCCGTGACTTCGTCAGCGAGTGACTCGATTACCTTGTCCAGTTTCTCTTGTGTCTTCGTCATGGGGTTCTACCTCCCAGTCAGAGGATCCGCTAGATGAAAGGCGCTAGCGGTTCGCCTTATCTGAAGAACCTGACACGATAGGTCATGCCGTTCTTCGACTTCCACTCTGCGTCGGCGACGCACGTCCGACTGCCGTACGTGCATGTTCCGCACTTCGGGCCGCCGCAGCCAATACCTTCCGAGACGCCGCTGGGATACGGCGGGCAGTTCTTATGGTATCCGTGGATGCCATGGGTCATGGCTCCGTAGTGGGCCATCCACTTCGCCCTGATCATGGCGATGTCTTGGAGACTCAACGTATTGTCGTAGTAACGCTTCTCGTTGTCAATCTTCGTAGCGAAGCCTGAGCTGTACGAGTAGGACGAGTAGGAGTAGCCCCGGCGTCTCCCTCGCCGCCAGGCAAAGGCATCGGTGGCGAAGAACAGAACGAGCAGCACGATCAACAAACGCTTCATGGTAGGTGAATCCTTTCGGAAAGGTGGGATAGAGTTGCGGCCATCGGCGGGGACTGCCGATGGCCGCGTGAGATCACCGGCGTCGGGCTGCACGGTGATGGGAGTCAGGTTAGTTGCAGCAACAGCATCTTGCGGCTCGGCGTGCCAGACGGCGCTCCCGAGCGCAAGGATAAGGAGGCAGGATTCTCACCAGAGCCCTTCCAGTTGCCACGAGGACTGTGCGTACGGGAGTGCGGCGGCAGATCGTCCGACACCGTGTAACTTCGCAGACAGGCTGGCAAGCCGCAGGCTGACAAGCAGCGGGCTCACAACAGGCGGTACGTGTCACGGTGCGACAGATGACCCGGCGTCGAATGACCCGGCAGCAGGGGGCAGCGTCGCATGCCCCTCCTTCGGGACACGCGAGTTGGCATTCAGCGGCGCATGCGGACGGTGCTTCGGTTCCGGCGACGGTGGTGCTGACCATGAACATCAGGCACAGCCCGACGACGGCCAGCAGTAAAGCAACAGGTCTCATCGAAATTCCTCCTTGGGTAAATGAGGTGAGGTGTGGTGCCTTACTTCATACCAACCCAAGGGTTCCGTGTAAAGACCAGTTACTAGGCCACAGCGGTTGTTCCGAAGACCCGCTCGACCAAGCTCTTGATGTTGAAAGCCTTACGGCCTCCGCTGTTCTGCAACCAGACGGAGTTTGGACCGGTGCTCAGCTCGCAGGGAGTCAGCTCCGTCCAAACCTCGTCCATGAGAACCCAAACCCGCCCGTCCACGCTCACGGCGTAGTCCGGCCAGCCCGGGATCACCCGACGTTCAGTGTCGGCGATGGCAACAGGAATGGAGGTCATGGCTTCGCTCGATGCTGTCAGCATGCTCTTGTCCAGAAAATCGTTTCTCAATTACCGCCCTTCTCTTAGGACGTGCCTCGGTGCCAGAAAGTTCACAACATCTTACTGCGCAGTAGATTGTAACGCAGGATGTTGACAGATGCCAGCAATTTGTAGCTAGTCGCGGCCCGCGATTATGTCGGAGAGTATGTGCAGGGCACGGAAAATGCTCCCGTTCCCATCCCCCTTCCCATTCCCCTTTCCCATACCCGTGTCGAATGGCACCGATATGCTAGCTTTTCGTTTGCTGAAAAATTTTGCGTAGAATTTGGCCGTGCAGTCCAGACACCACATCACCTCATAGGTGTAGCGGTTGCCATTGACGTCGAACATCTCTTGGATCAACGGCTCGTACGGCTGCTTGCAGAGATCACAGATTTTCATCGGCAGTGGCTATCACGATCGTTGCGTGGGTCATGCCCATCAAGACGCCATAGAGGAAGTCGTAGCCCCGGAAGCCGCCCTGTTGCGTCAGCTCGGCATACATCGCAACGATGACCTCGGTGCTGCCTTCGCAGGCATGGAGACGAGCAGCTTCGTGGCGGTCGTCGCCGATGATGACGTAGTCGTCGCCGTCTTCAATCAGGTGCATGCTAGTCTCCACAAAAACGACCAGGCACTCGTCGTAAGTACCTGGTCGGTGATCGTCTTGATCTGCCAGAAGGGTCAGCCATCATCGGCTGTTTCTGCATTCGTGCAGCCCTCGGGTTCTTCCGCCTCGCCACCATTATCCTCCGTGGAATCAGGAGCCTCCTCATTGAGGTTCACAACGGGTAGCTCGTCCACCATAGCAGCGATGTCAGGTGGCAGAAGAGGTGCGTCCGTCGCCTCGACGGAGATGCGGAAGCGTTGTTCGTTGCCGTCCGGGTCGCGCCAGTTGAGCAGTGTGCCATCGGGTCCACTGACGACCTCGGTGATGGGAGACATCTCGGCACTAAGCATATTGGATTGTAGAACGGCTCCAATGTGCTTCAACACTTCGCTGGGGTCAGTCATCGCAATCCTCGTTAGCGTTAGTAGAGTGATACCACAGAACGCTAGATGATTCAAGTGGGCTTCTTCTTTTTGTCCCTTTCAGCGATCGCCCGCTGGCGATGCTTCTCCCGGGCAGTAGCGGCTCTGCTCAGGGCCTCGTCCCGGCGTGACGTGGCCTCGTCGACCACTTGGTCGTAGATGCCCTCGATACCGGCCTTCTCGATGCGCTCGACGAGGGCCTCGGTCTGGGCGCGCAGGCTGGCAACCACCGTGCCGGTGGTCACGTCGCTGGGCTCCAGCTCGTCGTCCAGCAACGTGATTGGCAAGGCAGCCACCATGCCTACCTTGCCGTCCATGAAGATCAGCCGGAACAACGCTTGGGCCGTCCGGCACTGCGGTGTCTTACTCATTTCCAGTCACGCCCCATGATTGGCTTGGTTCGATACCCTTGCCCGGCTTGTCGGGCTGGGAGATGTGGGAGTAGCCTGCGGAGTCGTCCAGCGCGGATCCGCCGCCGTGGACGATGGGGATCAGCTCGTTGTCCTGCATCCGCATCGTAAGCCCCTCCTCGCCGTACTCGATACCGACCGGGGCGTTGACTCTGAGCACGTCCTGGCAGAAGACGACGAACATCTCGATCGTCTCGATGTCGACCTCGCTGACATCCGCAGCGATGTGGACGTCAGGATCCTCCCCCGACAGTCCCTTCTTGAACGTCTTCAGCAAGTGCTCCATCAGGTCTGGTGGCTTCGGCATTTTCTTCGTCTCCAAAGTCTACTTGGATTGGGCGTAGCTGGCGACCGTACAACAGGCCACCCTCCTCCTCCATCTGCTCGGCGATCTGCTTGGCTAGATCCTCTGGATCAATATCGCTGTTGACGTCGAGGATGTCCAGCCTAAAATCGCCAGGACCATTACAGACGATCGTCAGGGCCTTCAGAAAGCGGCCCACGTTGAGGTTCCGGTCGACCTCGGTGACAGCCCGGATGACCGCCAGGGCGAGCTCTCGCAGCCCTTGCGATGCCTGTTCGTTCCGACCCGGCTCGATGGCCTCCAATGCCTGTCGCGTGTCGTTGACGCTCGGCAGGGCGCTTTGGTCCTGCTGTGGTCTTACTTGCTCCCCCGTACGCACATCAGTGGCGACGGCGTCTGACATATCGCCGCTGCTCATATTGGATCTCCTGTCGTGGTCCCACCAGTCTACCGACTCCGACGACGATGAACTGGGGGGTTCGTAGTCTTCATCCTCAAGGAAGGGATCGATGAACGAGTGGTTCGGGCTATTCGCCTCGGCACCCTCTCGATAGCGGCGGCAGATGTCGCGGAGCCGCCCCAGAAGGTTGGAGAAGACGCTCGAAGGCATTAGTCCATCTCGATGTCGATCGCCCGGAGTGACCTTCCGAAGGTCTGCTCCGCTTCTGCTAGTCGTCGACGCTCCTCAATGGCTTCGAGCTGCTCAGGTGTTGTATCATGCGTTCTTTCGGCCTGCATGTCAATATGGCGCACTTGATTTTCATCGATCGTGATGCCCAGCCGCTCCATCAGGATCTCCTGGGAGATCATCCCAGCGTTGTGCAGTTGCATCGCCATCTGCTGCTCGGCTTGGCTGTCCCGGGCCACGGGTGTCCCTATGGCTGCCCCAGCGACCCGCATCTGCCGCCCTGGTCCGATCTGCGGCGCACGCTCCTGGGTGAGCGTGTCGAATATCTCGCCGACGCCGCCAGCGCCAATCGAGAACTCGATACTCTCCAGCGTGAACACAATGCCAGGGACGGTATCCGTGATGTAGCCACGAATCGTGGCACGGACTGGACGGGACACGTTGATCGTGATGCACGGGGTACCGGGCTCGCTTTGCCTCCGGGGGCGGGGTGGCGTGCGTACATCGACCGGGCGATCGTCCACGAACGGGGAGTACGCCAGCTCAGAGTTGCGGCGGAGGTTGTAGTTGTTGATGCGGAATACCTCGATGACGATTGCTCGCAGCCGTATCAACAGTTGCGTGGGATCAGTCACGCCCTGGAAGAATAGTCCAGGCCCCATACCACCGGGCACCTCGACCGCCCTACCTGCGTCTTGGGAGTTTTGGGAAGGCATCTAACAACTCGTTCTTTATGTCATGTCGTCGTTTCCACCGCTTTGTCATCCTGTCAAGCAGATCAGCCGTATCGGCACACCAAGCCCATTGCTTGTTGATTTTCGACTCTCGCAATACTCGGATCGCCTCGACACATTCTACCAGCTCTTGCGGCCAGAAGTTCAACACAACCACGGATTTTGGTGCCTCGTCGTCTATCAACTGCATGGCCGATTCGAGGTGATGGACGATTTCAGCGAGCTTTGTAATCATAACCGGCGGCTCGGCGAAGTTAAGCCGGTTGCAGTATTCCATCAGTCGACGGGGCCGAGGCAGCCGTGTGCTGCTGGTAACCTCAGAGACAATGTTGGCCACGCTTAGGCTCGTCACTTCCAGAATATCGTCGTATGTCCTCCCGTGCTCAATAGCGTCGTGGAGCATCCCGGCGTGCCAGATGTCCTTGATGGTGATCTGGTCCATCGGGAACGTAAGGTTGCCCTTTCGTGTGTAGTAGCGTGCGGCGAGTTGGTCTGCTAGCTTTGCCACTGCCTGGGGATGACGAAAGAACGGAGCCCCATCGGGTTGCTTGCGCCCCCGATGGCTCTCCACCATGTACGCACGGGTACGTTCCTTGTCCAACTTCCCGAACATCCCAACGTCCTTGCCGCAAAAAACAACGGTGAGCTGCCTCGCGTATCCGCGTGCAGCCCACCGTGGCTAAATTCCTGAACAGTTTGGCTACACGCCGAGTTGCTTGGCGACTGCGTCTCTTGGGGTTCCGGCTTGGTCAGCAAGCTCCATGAGCCGCTGCGCGGGCCACGGCAGGCATCCAAGCATGGCTAACACTGTAATACTCCCACCTTCGCTCGAACCCCGGTACACGCCCGGAAAGACGGTGGAGTCGTCGGCGAGGATGCGAGTGAACATGGCCGTGCCATGATCGAGGTTTGCGGACTTTACAGTCTCGAACGCCGTCCCGTTTAGGACATAGATCAGCCCAGCTACCGATGACTTGCTGAAGTCGACCGTCGCTAGCATGTTTTTATGAAGCTGATCGCGAATCGGCGTCGAGATGTCTGCGGCGTTGTCCCACTTGTCAATGTTGGCTGCCGCAAACGTAATCACACCTGAGTCCATCAGCTTGGCCAAGTCAGCACGATCGAACGTCGTGTGTTCACTGTCCGATCCCGCGAGACGGTTGAACATGTGAAGCAACTTGGCGGTCGCTTGGTTCTCGATGGCGTGTTCCCTCGTTGCTGGTGGATCGTACATGTCACGGATCTTCTGGTTGTCGATGAAGATCACGGGACTGAGCCCCAGCTTCTTCAGGCCCTTCGCAGTCCGCAATGCGTTCTTTGCGAACTGCTGGCCTTCGTCGTCCTTCGGCAGTGCGATGATCGCACCGATCCTCTTGGGCCTCTTGAGAGACTCCATGTAGCGACGAGCTATTTCAATCACGCTCGGGTGGCCACCCGCACCGGTTCCACCGGCGGCAGCGAAGCACACGAACGCGTAGTCGATGTCCTCACCCCAGTTTCGTTTGAAAAGATCGAAGACATCTTCATCGTGCCCCTTGAACAGCTCCGCAGCCATCTCGGGATCCTTCCCAGCGCCACGGGCCTGTCCGATGTCGAGCTTGCGCTCTTCGGGCAGCTTTAGCTCGGCAAGGTCTTGTACCGTCGTGTTGATGGCACACACGCGACCGTAGTCGAGCTCGTCGAAGGTTGCCGCTATTCGACCGCCGCACTGGCCGACACCAACGAAGGCGAGTTGAAACGCCACGTTGTAGTCGAACCTGTCGGTGATCGCTGGCTTGCCCGATTGCTCTGGTGGAATCGGGATGTCGCCTACGTCAATTCCAAATCCATCGTCTGCCATAACGGCTATTCCTTTGGGTCGGCACCCTCCACAGGAGCCTCGGGCTCCGGCTCGGGTTGTTCGGTTTGCGCCGCTTCCTGTGGCGCTTCCTCCGCAGGCGGCTCCGGGGCGGGTTCAGGCTCCGGGGCTGGTGCCTCCGCTTGCGGTTGCGGTTCCGGTTCCGGCGCTGGCTCGGGAGCGGGCTCTGGGGCTGGCTCGGGCGGTGCCTGGGCCTGGGGCTCCGGTTCCGGCTCCGGCTCTGGTGCGAGCTTCGGGGGCTCGGGCTCCGGCGGTGCCGGTTCGGTGTGTGTTGCCGTCTCGGGCATCGGCTGCCGCAGCGCTGGCGGTACTTGCTGCACGGCGGGCATGAAGGACGGGTCGATGTCCGTGGGTTGTCGCTTGCCTGCGGCCTCTTTGCGCTCGGCAATTCGACGGCGATGTTCGATGCTCATAATTGTCTCCTTAGCTGTTAATGTATCAGGAACAGGATCCCTTGGGAAGACTAGTACATAACCCTTTTGAGGGTGTTCTTGAACAGCTTACGCCTTTCGGTTAAGCCGTGCAATACGGTCTTGTGGAGTTTTGGCAGCGTATCTTCATTCTCCAGCGTGGCCGTCAGCACCCTCTCCATACCCTGGTAGTTGGGTTCGATGTGGGGCAGCCCGGAGGCGTCCGCGTAGCAGTTCACCTGGGCGCTGACGGAGTTGGTAGGTCGAAGGATCTCGGACAGCGGCGGGTAGTAGAATGATAGCACCGGCGTTCCCATCGTCATTGACGTCAGTCCGACGATACCCGTGTCCTCCCAATGCACCGGCCACACGGTGAGATCGTGGTATTGGAACAGCTCGGCCCGCCTGGCGAAGACAGGCGATCGACATTGTCGTACGCGCTCACGTCCGAAGTATTTCCTGAATCGCTTGAGTCGTCGCTTCACATGCGATGCAATCGTCGACGCGTTGTAGGCCACCGTCAGCACGGTGTTGTCGAAACGGTAGAGCATCCTGCCCAGTACCTCGATCACCGTACTCTCGGTCTTGTATGGCTCCTCGTCGTACAGCGGCAAGAAGATCCACCGTGCCGACGATGAGTACATGCGCGGATCCTTCGCAATGAATGGGAGCCCCGTGTCGTATGGAAGCCCGAGGATCTTCTGCGATCGACAGAACCGCTGCATACCATGGGCCAACAGTGCAGTTGGCGTCAGGATGGCGTCAGCATTCCGCATGGCCGAGGTGTTGGCCGTGTCGACGGACGCCCACAGGTAGAAGACGACCGTGTAGATGCAATGCTTCTTGGCCCACTTGAGCTGGGCTGCGATCGGAGGGCCGGTCCAGATGATCGTGGTGCATCCCTTCGCCCAGTCAGTAAACTTGACGTCGCGACTCTTGCGAGCCTCGGCATCCAGTGGCGATCCCAACACAGCAGGGTGCGTCGTGGCCGATCGTATCGTCACGTCGATGTTGCACTCCTCGGCCCACTGCACGATGCGCAGGGCGACCTGGGTAGACTCGCAGTGCCGATAAGGTGTGCAGATCCCGAGTCGCACGGTGGCCTCACTTGGTCTTCTTGAAGTGAAAGCCCCTCCGCCCCCATTGGTTGCCTCGGAGCTTGTGCCGCCCCAACGTGCTCCACGCACCGATGTGCTCCACCAGGCTTGGCACACGCACTAGGATCTCCAGCTTGAGCTCCTTGCGAAGAGCATTACCGACAATGACGTCGAGCTTGCGATGATGCTTGTGATTGCGGTATCGCTGGCTCTCGTCCTCCATCTTCATAGCGCTCGCCCGGGGGAAGAGCATAGCAACAGCACCCCAGAACGCCTTGTTGTGGAAGTGGCACTTGCGCCAGCCCTCCACCTTCTTCTTGGCGTACTTCACCTTGTCGCCCTGGAACACCATGGACTTGCTGGTGTACGGCGACAGCATGCCGACGTGGTCGTAGTCACCCGAGTTGATGGACTCACTGATAATCGCCCAGCCATCCGATCGCCACAAGGCATCGTCTTGCAGCATGAGGAGCCAGTCGGCTTCGGTGTTATCCAGCAACCACTTGAGACCGAAGCGAAAGTTGCGGAAGCAGCCTTTCTTCTTCTCGTGCTGCAACATCGTCACGTTCGGTGCCTTGGGTACGTGGATCTGCGCACCGGGCTCGGTGAACGCGTGTAGAGTCTGTTTGAATCCGGCCTCCCGAAGGCTGCGGACAGACCGCTCGCAGTAGTCGTAAGTCTGCTGCTTGGTCTTCCGCAGGCCAACGGTCATGCCGATGGCCAACGTCTTATCCATGGTCGCTCCTACGGTAACTCAATGACTCGTGCCATCTTGCCATACTCTTGCTGCATCACCATCTGCCCACCTCGAAGCTGTGCGTCACGACGCATGTCTTCGAGGATGGAAGTGACCAGGGAGTGCAAGGTCGAGTCTTCTTTCTTGAGCTGGATAAGCGTCGAATCTTTCTGGCTCTCCGGCATGGCGATAATCTGGGACGCAAGCGTCTGTGCTTTTGCCTCCAGATCCTCCGGGGTATCAGTGGGTTGACTGCCCATGTTAGCGCCAAACTGTTGCGAGGCCATTCCCATGGCTCCGGCAGGCGGCGGCGCAGCACCTGGCTGCGGTGGTGGCATCCCGCCACCGGGCATGGCCCCGGGCATCCCTTGCATCGTCGGCATCTGACCCTGTGGAGCTCCACCGGCGGCTGCGGGATCGCCACCTGGCGGCATGCCGCCAGCCATTGGATCCTGCGGCATGGCCATCTCGTCCATCTGGGCCGACTGTTCCATCTCCTCTTGCATCTTGGCCGTCTCTTCGGCAGCCAGACGCTCCTCTTCGAGCTTTCGGCGTTCCTCTTCGAGGAACTCCAACCCCACCGTGCCCAGGCCAGTCGTGCGACTGATCTGGCCGCCCATCATCAGTTGGAGCTTGGCCATCTGACGATTGAGGTCGTCGGCGTGCGTGACCCGCTGCAATCGGGCACTGACCGGCTCCCACGACATGAGCTGCGAAATCTTCTCAACCAGTTTGTTGAGGAATCGGTTGAGATTATGAACCAGATGGCTCCAGTTGGCCTCGAACAGCCGCAGGGCTGCTGGGGCTGCCTGCACCGACAAGCTGCCTTTGTAGAGTTCGACGGGGATACCGACTGCGTTAAGGAGGGTATCCATGCCGAGCTCAAGCAGATCCTTGGGCGCGAGCTGCTGCGCATCGCCGCCCAGCGCCTGGTACTCGATCGGGAATGGCAGCACGTTCCAACGTGCGGGGTCTCGCCGTCTGGCCCGCAACATCTGGTTCACACGTCCCGTGAAGCTGCCGAGATTTATAGACAACACGGGATCGTTCACTTCGCCGCCCTGGCCTGGACGCGGCATGGGCGTGATCACACGGAACGGGATCACGTAGTCGAGGGCGATCGCTTCGTTGTACCGGTGCAACACCTGGACGTACCAGGCATGCGTGAAGTTGACCAGCACTCGCGAGTAACCCCAACCACGGTCGTTGAGCCCAGCCATGGGCTCCTCCCGCATGTGATACATAATGTCAGGATCGAACAAGAGGTTCTTGTTGTCCTTGACAGCCTGGATGACTTCCCACGATGCCCGCTCCAGATGGAACAGGTGACCACGCTTAATCAGGTTTCGGTAGTCGTCGGGGATCTTCCAGATGAAAGCACGATCGCATGTGTACGGATCGTGCAAGATGTCAAGCTGGTGCGGGCTCCACCGCTTGACGGTGAGTTCGCCCTTCTCGCCGCTACGCCGGTCGATGTGATTCCACTTGCCGGAGTACCCACAGTGCGGGCACGTTGCATTGAACTGGAAGCCAGTCCATTGAAAGCGAAACTGCTCGGCGTGGAACACCTTCTTCAGCGGCAGCTCCAGCCTGCACTGGGGGCACCACAGGTATCGACGGAACGGAACGATCAGGCTCGTGAAGCTGTTGCCGTAGCCCAGGTAGTCGAGGGCGGCACTGTGCAGGATCGTCTGGATCCCGAGCGTGTCGTTGAGGAAGTCCAGGTACTTCTGTTTCTCCTCGCGACCGACTTGCTTATCGCTGTCACCGGTAGGCGAGACGATCTCAATGTCGGTGATGAAGTACGAGATGATCCGCTTCAGGGCCTCGCGATAAGGCCCCTGCTTGTTCAGAATGAACTCGCACCAACGCAGAGCGTCCTGGATCGTCTCCGGCATCGCCAAGCTGGCGATGTCGCAGAACGGATCTGGGAACTGCTCGCTGTAGCGGGCAGTTCCCATGGCGCTCAGACCACGACCGATTGAGAGGGCGCCTGCCATCGCAGTCTCCTCCGTGAGTAAGGTAAACCGCTATTCGGCGGCCTCGGACAATCGCTTCATCGGGTCGTCGTCGAGCTTCTCGGTCATCTCTCGCTTGGCCTGGGGATTGGCAGCGGCTGCCTTCACCCCATCCGGTGCGAGCTTGCGCTCGGTATCCGGGGTCTGGCCGGGCTTGATCTCACCTGTCTTCTCAATCATTGGACGACATCCTCAACGGGAGCTGAGCGTTCTATCATAAGAACGCAGTATCTGTACCCCCCATGAGAATACACAAACCCTGTCGTGTGAACAAGGTGAGCTTCTGGCGAGTCCTGCACGGACAGTGCCATTGGCGGGGTATTCTCACCCGAGGGGGGTTCGTACATTTCGCCGCCCTGGTAGGCGTTATCGAACACCAGGACGAGGAATCCGGGCTGCACCAGCACGTCGTGGTAGTTGGCGATGTGCGTGCCAAAATGCTCGATCTCGAACGTCACCCGGATGTTAGGTGCCCTCGACGCACCGTACTCGGCTGGCGGCGGGGTGCCGTCCAGATCGATCGGTCGCATCTCGCGGCCATTGTGGTGCGTCTGAGGCTCGTCTGTGAACGCCTGTAGCGGCCTTGAGCGCCGAACCTCTTGTCCCACGTCGCTGTGGCGGTAGTCCTGCTCTTGGGGCTGTACGGGCTGCTGAACGGGCATCTGCGGCTGTTGCGGCGGCGGTGGCGTCGCATGCGGATACTGCATCGGATCGGCGACCTGACCCAGGTGATGCGCCGGGATGTTCCCCGGAGGTTGCGGGCCTGTCGTCGGTGCCGGTTGCTGCATCTGGGGTTGGTGCGGCGACTGGGCAGCGATGCCTTGCATGACTGCCGACGATCGCAGACGCATCGTCTCGATGTCGTATGGGTCGGGAGTGACCTCTCGGGCCATCTCCGTGGCAGCCGCGATCGCATTGGCGTTGATGTCGCCTAACCGCACCCGTGCGTCTTGACCCCTCACATGGGGGTCGACGTGGACTTCGGTGTCCTGGGTGTAGTGCGGCTGCGTGCCCTGCGGGATGCCGCCCATCGTGGCGTGCGGGATCACGGTGCCAGCCAGTCCTTCTGGCCCTGCTCGCATGACGTGGGCCATCGGACGCCCATCGCTAAGCTGGGCTTGCCTGGCGTCGACGTAGCCGGGGGCGAGGTTGGGTGCTGGTTGCACGGCCTGTTGCGTATGACCGCTGTACTGGGGTAGCTGGGTTTCTTGGGGAGGTCCGCCTTCACCGTCGAAGAACGGGTCAATCCTGATAGGGTTGTTGTTCGGTGGCATGAGTAGCTCCTCGGTGAGCTCTGATAGTTAAGAAAAAGGGGTGGGTGCCCGAGGCCGAAGCCCCGGGCACCCGCCTGATGCGAAAGCCTTAGTTTACTCCTTCGGCAGCAAAGCTGCCAGCGAATTTCTACGAACGAGGTAGAAGAGCCGTTGGGCCTCCTTGAAACTGAACGGGTTCAAGGCCATGTTGAGTTGCTCCTCATCCTCGATCACAAAGGCCCTGAAGTCTTCGTGGCCGAAGCACACGCCGACGACAAGGACCATTCGCTTCGACTCCGGCAGCTCGCTTGGGAACGGCTCGGGGCGGTTGTCTTGCGCCTCAAGCCAGCACTCCAACAACTCACCGCTTGGCGGGTTGCTTACGGGCTGGAGAGTCAACATTCGTTACGTCCCACCATGGTTTGACGCCTGCGAAGTCGGCACAGACGTGGGGTTCGTCGATCTGGAAGGGGTTGGTCTTGTACTCGACCCGCAGCGGCTGAATACGCATCAGCCCTGCCGCATACAACCGCTTGTTTGGGTTGCGTGCGGCTTCCAGCAAATCTTCGTCGCGACATGCGTCCGCGTGGCGTCCTGCCAATCGTCGCATGACCTTGATCGCCTGCGCGTCGTCCATCTCCTTGATGAACGCCTTCGCAGTGGTCGGCACGATCGGCTCGCCGGTGACGATGCCGTCCATGACGTCCGTTAGTGAGCAGAGACTTCCGTCGACGCCGAGAGCGTCATAGACGGACTTGATCAGCTCCTCTTGAGCGTCGATCTCTGCCGCGTCGAGGCCG
>Ga0180434_10001237_pt1 | contig 37047 bp, 51 predicted proteins | sample SS_ome_7_FD_132453 | JGI IMG/M metagenome (GOLD analysis project Ga0180434, IMG submission 132453) | Hypersaline lake sediment archaeal communities from the Salton Sea, California, USA - SS_1_D_2 metaG | ecosystem: Environmental > Aquatic > Non-marine Saline and Alkaline > Hypersaline >... | reverse complement strand
AGCTTGTGGGATAACTGTTTGTGGTAGTCGTATAGGTTCATATCTCGCCCTTTCTAAAATGGCAAATTGTGAAAATATTCTGTAACCATGTCAATATTGCGGCCCAGGGAACCCTCCATGTCTTGAAGCCTCTGCTTTGTCTCTGGCTTGACCCGGCAGTTGATTGATACCCTGGCATGCTTTCCGGTTGGCTTGCGTCCTGAGCCGGGCCTAGGGACGCTGCGGCGGGTTTTCTTTTTAGTCATGTAATCTCGCTTTGCTTCTTAAATAGTAGGCCCGTTGTAAAGCCTTTCGTACTGTGGGGTGTTTGGCGTTATACGGGGTAAGTCTTGCTAAAGCAATTACAGTCTCGGCAAAATCTAAAGCACTTGATTTTTCTATCTTTATTTCATTACTACTAAGCAAGGCGTTTTTCATAGTACTGCCCACAATTCGGCGTCTACCTTTTCCATGTCTGATGCAAAAAGGGCTCCATGGGCTTTTTGTTTATGGTCCTTGATTGCCTTTTCAAGCTGATCTTTGCGCTCTTGCAATTGCTCAAGATACCAAAGCGCATGACTGACAACCCGTTCGGACTCGCCAACCATTTTCATGTTTGCAGTGCAAAAGTCGGTCATCCAATCACTAACTTCATCTAGTGACATTGGCGGCGGGGTTTGGTCTCTTGTTATTTCTTCTGTCATTTTTAGCCCTTTCTAAAGGCGCCCCCCGAAGGGGGCTTTGTTTTAGTTGATGCTGTACTCGTCGCGAATATCGCGCATCTCTTTCAGTTGCTCGTCGTCGTCGGCGTCGCAAAAACAAGCGATTTCCTCGCCGTCTCCCAGGGTTTCAAGTTGTGAGTAAAAGCTCTGAATTGATGAAACGTGATCGATCGTATCGTCGATTTCCTCGCCGTAGTAATAGACTCCGTGACCGGTGTTCGCTTTGTAGTAGCCTGTTTTGATTTCGTTTGTCATTTTTAGCCCTTTCTAAAAGCTGTTTTGTTGAACTGAATATTATTATAGGGGTACTCTTATTTTCCGCAATACTAAAAATAAGAATTTTCAAAGTTTTTTAGAAATCACCAAAAACCCTAAGAAATACGCATAAAAAAACCGCCCCGATCATGCGAAAGGGACGGCTTAGGGAGGGGTCTGGGGTAGTGGGCTGGCTCTCTATCTGACCCTAGAAGTCAGAGGGATGGGTTCAAGAGCACCGCGAGGTCTTGCGGTATGGACAGCCTCCAAATGTTTGACTACATATTACAGGTGTTTCTTGATAGATTCAAGCTCGGCTCTCAAATTGTGGAAATGCCCAATTTCCCTATCGTCTTTAGAGCTTGAGGCCATGGCAACCGCTTTGGCTATGCCGTTATCAATCAGGCCCATGGTCGCACTTGCCGCTTTAGAGCCCTTGAGAGACATTTTAAGCAGGATAATACCAAGTCCTAGCAGGATTAGGTTTAATCCCATAGATATGCTTGTCACGAGAGAATAAGAGGATTGAAGATCAGATGCGCTTGTTGCGCTAATATCCCGCTTTGCCTGGGGTAGCTGTCCCTGAATCTCGATCTTCTCAATATTATTATTATCACCTTTAATAAGCGGTTGGGACTCTAGTATCTCCCCCTGGGTCTCTAGGCCCTGCCTCATCGTCTCTGAGCCCTCTTTTGTGGTCTTGCCAGGAGTAACACACCCCGAAACAATTAGGGCCGTTAGAATTAAAATATATCTCATCTCATACCTCCAGTTCCTGAAAAATAACACGCCAGCCCGATAATTATTATCAGGGCCATGATATAAAGTTCGATTTCGCTTGTTGAATTGGTCATGAATAATCCATAACCGTTGGAGTATCGCACCTAAACGGCCTGCCACCAGATGGCCAATGGTGCGGTCTATGAGGATATACCTGAAGAGTTATCTGAAGAGGAAGAGAAGGAGTTCAGAAAGACCCGTAGAGCCCTACATGTACACGATGCTAAGATAGAAGCCCTTAACGATTTAATAGAAGAGCTCAACGGTAAACCTTTAATGGTTGTTTACCACTTCAAACACGATCTTAAACGCTTGCAGATGGAGTTCGGTAAGAGTGTACCTCGTATTGGTTCTGGTGTCTCTGCAGGCAAAACTAAAGAGCTTGTGGACAAGTGGAACAACAAGGATATAGATCTACTTTTTGTACAGGCTAGTTCTATGGCACATGGTCTTAATATGCAACATGGAGGGGTAGATATTTGCTGGTTCTGTTTACCCTGGGACTTGGAATTATATATTCAGCTCAATAAGCGTGTTGATCGCTCAGGTGTAAAAGAAAAGGTCCGCGTTCACCATTTAGTAGCGAAGCGGACTATCGATGAAGCAATCCTGTCTCGGTTAGGTGAACGTGCCAAAGTTCAGCAGGATTTGCGAGAGGCTATCCGGAAGTATAGGCTTTCTGTTTAATTCTGTTATATTTTTCTTTCAGATGGGTCATTTCATCCGGATTGGTACATTCCATCATATCTTCCTGCAGGTCTTCTAATTTATGCTTGAAGTAAGCAGTACCTGTATCTATGACCGCACCACCTACTTCACCAACTGGTGTTCGTCTTAACCATTTAAAGAAGGCTATAATAGCGAACGCGATTAAACAAAGTCCCAATCCTGTAGCCATCATACTTTCTCGGGTTGAGAATGAAGATTCCTCTTCGCTATCCATGTTCGTAGTTGTTTTGCTTTTAACAACGTTCTGAGGTACTTTAGAAGCCGCCGTACCCGCCGCTTCTATAACCTTAGCCATTTGAGCTAATCCTTCGTCCCCCATATTAGCGAGAGAAGCGGGATCGATATGAATATTAACTAATGCAGGGGTTTCTTTCTTATCCATATCTTTCATAAACTCTAACAAGAGTTTCGCAGTTGCATCCCCGCTTTGATTCGGAGCCATAACGGGTATACCTACGCAACCATAGAACGGGATAATTAAAACGAACAACATAAGATACTTAATCATGAACAACTCCGTCTTCCGAATAGTTAAAAATCAACCAACCTAACAACCTAACTAATGAGAAATATATAATCGCCATGGGGTACGCACAAGGTTTGAACCACCACTTGACAGTCTTGCAATCCCACCACATAGCAAGCATGAATTTCCAATCGCACTCGAATCGCCTCACTTCGTTCCCACCCTTGGTGTATCCTTCGTCATGCTTTTTACAACTAGCTTTGAAGAACCAATCAAAAAGAAAACGCCTCAGCAGACGAAGAAGTAAATATTTCTCCATCCACTGAGGACCACAACCGTTTGGTTTAGGGATTACGATTCTATTAGGCATTAGGGTTTGAAGAATGACTTCCTAAAAGGAACCCAGATGGCTTTGAAATCTTCTATGTTATCTGGTCTCAACTGAAGCTCATTACCGTTTGTGAATTGGAATGTGGTTGTACCGCCTGCTTCTATGTCGTCTTCGATACATTTTAATCCCCACATATCTTCTGAGGTGGCTGAGCACATAACACCTTCAATTTCAACACCTTTTAACTTTAGCTGAGATGGACTGTTCTCGAATTCATCTATCTTAGCTTGGACAGAAGCAGAATCGAAAACCCAATCATCACCAACCTTAGTTGTATTGCCGTTACTTGCGTATCCAGCTAAGTTACCGAAAATAGATATGTCGATTTCTTCACCTTCCAACCCAAAGTCTTCGATACGAGGATCATCATCCTCACAGTTGATTATCAATTCGTCTACGAAAAATACTCTCATGATTATCTCCTATTGGTACGCTCTGAGTGAAATACCAGCGACTGGGAATGTTACCTCTAAAGATAACGACGTGCTATTTGGAACAAGCGACATAGCTTTAGTCGATGTGGCGTCGCTTTGCCCCCCTGCGCTTATACGGCCGAACATATAAATGACACCACTACCATCGTTATCTAAACTACCTGAAGATGTTCTAAGATAACAATACTGATTGGCTGCCCCACAATCGGCTACGATGTACACGGGCTTATTTGCAGTAAGGCTAGATAAAGTCCAGGTTCCATCTGTGCTACGGGTACCTAAAGAAGAGACAGTACCGTCGAAAGAATTAGCGTCTATTGCTTGTTGAACCCTTAAAGGTGTCATTGCTCTTGCGTTATCAGTACCTGCTTCTGCTTCTGCTTGAGTGGCCCGTTCGATAACGCCGACTTGGGTTTCACTTGAACTATCGACCCCGATTGTTATATTGTTGGTTCCGTTACTTACGTTTATTGCTCCCGATTGGGCTACGCGTTTAAAGTTAAGAGTAACCCCGGTCTTATCTTTAAATACTAATCCAGCACCAGTACCAACATTAGAACCTGTGTTACTTTCCCCACCCGCAGCGGCTGAGATGGTGATGTCGTTTGAGTTCTGAACAATAGTTACATTAGAACCGGCTTTAATTGTGCGTAGTTCAAGATTAACTCCTGCTTTCTGTTTATAAACACCACCTTCGCCAGTGCCGACATTAGAAGCTGTGTTGGCTTCGCCTAACGGATTAACGGCGTCCCATTGTGCCGCTCCGGCTCCGGTAGGATCGTTACCTTGGTTATCGGCCGCTTTAGATTGGTAAACAACACCGTCAGAACCACGAGCCCAACCTTTATTGGCGTAGTTCGTGTTTGCGTCCCAGAGACCAATACCTTGCTCGTTAATATGACCAAGACCACCAGAAAACATATTCTGAAGGAAATTGAAATACTCGTAAGGTGGGATTTCTTTAGCCCAACCTTCATCGAACTTAGTATTACCGGGATCAGTAATATCCCCGACCCCTGCTGATGCGGCCCATACTCTTGTTAAATCTGGCTTACTTATAATCGCCATCATTACTCCTTAAATAGTTAAACTCACTATAGACCCAAACTTACCACCAACAGTCGGATCAGATAAACTTCCGAAACCCTTGGCAACCGGAACCCCTAAGAAGCCGAACGCTTGATTTTCATCAAAAGTTATATAGTCCCGGATACGAACCGCTGCGACCTTAGGAACCACATTACCAAGTAAGAGGAAGACCTGCTCGTTAGGTGTTAATACTCTTCCTATCGCAACGCTGTAAGACATGTCTTGGTAATCAAAGACATATGTGGTGCTTGTGCCGAATATATAATTAAAGAACTCTTCCATATTATTCACAGTCGGTATGATTGAGTTCTTTGCGATACGACCTTTAATATAGAAGCGATATTCTTCGTCTTCTAATAATCGATTACCGACTACGCTTTCTTCCTCGGTTCTGAATTCCCCACCTACGCTCGGGTCATCTACTGTACCGAATGATTGAGCCGTTGGGAAATCAAAGAAGCCGAAATAATATAGAAGCGAAGCATTCACCAATTCACGAGGCTGACCGACTATTTCACCTATAACATCCAACTGAGCACCAAAGGCGGTATCTATCCAACGTAGACAATATATGTCTTGGTAAACTTGTTCTAGATTATCGGACTCGGCAAGTAGGGTCTTAATATAATTTATAAGATTAGTAGACTCTCGGTACTCAGTGGCGAGCCTACTAATGGCTAACTCTTCGTGATTTATTTGCTCTATGTCAGAAGCCATTAGGTATTCACCACGATATTAGCAGTTTCGAAAACACCGACTTCGTCAAAAGCGATAGCTATATCTGCTGTCCCGGCCGGGCTCGGTGAAGTACCTATGAATAGAGAATCAACCGTATGGCCCTGTATAGAATTAATTGGGGTGTAGAGTTCGGAGTGGATAATATCATCACCCATAGAGAATTCACGACCTTGAACCAAGTTACCTTCGGCGTAATCTATAATCGCCTGTTTAATTTGGTCAGCTCCGTCAGCTGGAAAATCTGCAAAGGTCGTCAGGTTAACAGTAACGTAGATAGGGGTCTCGGTAGGTCTCTGGAAACTTATATCGTTAGGGAGTCCTTGAATATCATTAACTTGGACAGTAGTAGTTCCGTCTGTCTCTGCGCCGATGGTCTTCTTTAGGAAGATCGCCTCCCCTATTTCTTGGTCATCCCCGCCTCTTACGATAACCCTAACAGAATGGGGAGGTAATCCGTTTCCGTCTGTAGTGTCTGTGTCATTTTCCAAGACTAATAAAGAAGTAACCCCAGTTACGTTAGCCACTTCAGCAAAAATAGCGTCTATAATGGCTTGTGCGTCACGAGCTACCGATTGAGAGCGACGAGCCCTTAGCTCTGGGTCGGTTTCTTCATTAGTACCCAACACCCCGTCGGCGTTGTTGGTTACGGTATCCCAACCTACGATGGGTGTCTCTATGGTGGTTAAGCTCCCGGCGGTCGCTTCTATTGGGCCTGTGATTGTGGCTTCTGCGTTCACGTCAACAGAACCACCAGCTGGTATCGTAACCGGACCAACCGTTGAGTACTGCGTAGTGCCTTCCCCAGAGCTCACAAGAGACCCGGCTGGGATTAAGGCCCCTTCGGTACCCCCAATAGTTAGTACGACCCTGGTGGATGTTGCTGGCTCCCTGGTAATACCATTCACCTGAACCAAATTACTAAGCGCAACACCCGTCGCCGCTGAGGGATTGTAAGCATTATAACAGGCTTGTGCTAATTCCCAGAGATCGGCATTAGAAGCTGAAACAACCCCATTAACCTGACCATCTGGTGATTCGGGGGACGTGTTAAAGTCCTCACCGAAGATAGCTTTCATTGCTGCATTGAGTTCGCTAAGTAACTCGTCTAGTCTTTTTATAACAAACCCTTCTTGGGTGACTCCTGTATCAGACATTCAAAGTTACCTCTTCTTTATCTATAACACCGTAAATTGTGGTCGCAGAAAACTGGACATTTAATTGGCGAGTACCCGCCCCTTCGTAGTCCATGCTAAATTCATTCAGAGTTTCCACACCAGGGGTCTGAATTATGGTTTGCTTCAGTATAGATTCAATATTAGCCAGGTTTGCAGGTTTGGTAAATACCTCTTGAAAATAAGGGACACCTGCTTGGACATCCAAGAACCATTCCCCGAAATAAAAGAGTAATCTACTTCTTACGTGTTGTGCTGTTTCTGCTCCTTTATCAACTACGACAAAGGATCCATTCTCTATAAGTAAATCATTATTAGAGTCCAAAGCTCTTCCGATCATTGTGGACCTCCTGTATCTTGCTCACTATTACCGCCTGAGTCATCATCTTGCGGATGTACGTGGTCGTCACCAATATTAGTTGCATTATGGGTTAGGGTGGTACTATCGAAATTAATATCATCGGCGGTAAAGTTCATGGAAGGACCACCGTTAAAAGTCATACCAGAAGATGCGCTGACAGTCAGGGTATTATCTGGATTTAAAGATATAACGACCTGACCGTTGTCGCTTTTCAGTTGGCATTTATTCGCATCATAGTTTGGAACTTTATTCGGTGTAGAACTCAAACCTACGAAACACACCGCATCGCTTAAATCATGCATCCGGTTCGCATCTGGTTTACGTGCTTCTCCGAACTCGTGCCAAGGGCCGAAAGACCTTTCTGTGAATACTAATAAACATTCGTCACCAGGTTTAACTGGGAACGTGAGAGAGAACCCACCACCTCGGGGGAATATCACTGGTACATTTATCAATAAGGGTAAGTTCTCTTCTGTTATTTGTTCTTCTTCACCAGTATCTACGGCGAATAATCTTTTGATCATAGGCTTGACTTCGGCGAGCTGAGTAGAGGCATCAAACTTAACAATCTCACCAGGCATGGAGGTATGCAAATCAAGTAGTCGATTACGAATACCCTTCTGAATGTTCTGTGCTAAAGTTGCTAGTTGATTAGCTGGATCGGCCATTTAATGATCTACCTTTAACAAAAGAAACCCAATCGCCGTCTCGTGAGTCACCGCGGAAATTGACTTCCATTACCTTATAGAAACCAGTGGCGTCGGTACGTTTAATATCTCTGAAATTAATATTACCGAGCTGGAACTCAGCATTAACAGATTCAATCTTAAATAGCTTGTCCGGTAAGAGCTCTGGATTAAGTAAGGTGGATACGTCTGCGCCTATCTCAGTTACAATCGGTGTACCGAGCATACCTGTCGCGGCGGTTATTAAAACAGCTTCGTCATCTTGTATGATTTTATCAAAACCAACTACCCTTATTTCTTCGTCCTGTATACTCCAGTTGAATCCATATTCTTTAGCGTACATATCTAGTAGGTCTTTTGAGCTACCCGAAAGGGTAGAACCCAATAACTTATCATTACCTTCTGGTAAGTTCTGTATTACACCTTCTGTGAGGTTTTCGAAAGAAGAAATAACCTCTTTAATAATATCAGCCGTGGCTACCGAAGCGCTGAATGTTTTGTTAAATCTGCTATTCTTCCAATCTTGCTCGCCATCTCCCGCTAGTATGGTTATGGTCCTATCTGTAGAGGTCTTCCCTTGATAAACATTACGGACGTCACCTTTAAAGATTAGCTTAATATTACCTTCGTATCCTGCTTTCAAAGACACCTTGGTGAACTTCCGCTGAAGAGCTGATATAGTTTTAGGTGCTGGGTTGTAGATAACAATACGCGCTAAGTTAGGATAACTAAGAACGGATTTAGTTATCTCAAAAGTTATCTTGAGATCAGTAATAACTCTTGTATCTTCTTCCTGAGGAACTATGGTAAGTTCGTAATCTCTTAAGAATTGCTTAGGCACCAGCTAACTCTTCCTCTGTTAAATTAAACAGTTTAGAATCTGTACCGAAGTTATCTACCTCTGGGTCAAGACGGGTGTTTACCAAATTAACAGTGAATAGGTTATCTATGGTAATGTTATATTGATCAAGCATATTAATACCACCTACCATGGCGATACCTTCTAAGAGAGGAGTACCATTCCTGCGGATAGATAACCCCCATACACCGAGCCTGGAATTTAACTTTACTGCGAATTCATAAGCGATACCATCTAGATCGATCCTGAAACTTTGATTGGGGTCTGAAGTTAGCGGTATCTCAATCATTGTGTTACTCCTAACCAATCACTAGCTGTCTTTAGAACAGAAGTCTCTGTAGTTTCAGTAGGTGCGGTTGGTTCTTGCTTACCACGTTTAACTTCAGGAGAAGCTTGTTCTGTTATTTTACCTAATTGGAGCTGATCGGCTTGGAATTCAACCACTTGAGTTTCTGTTATGAGTGCTTCATCTAGATCGATAATCATGTCCACTATTCTGGAAGTATCTTTATCCTGAACGGTTCTGATCTTAGTTATTAGCATATTCTCATAGAGCTTAAGTTTGGTCTGTACAGTCAATGGTACTCTTGATTCTTGGGCCTGTAATAGTGTATTATACGCCGCTTGACTTCTTGTTAGATTATCAGAAGTAGCGCTGCCGAACAGCCCTGTTATGTTATCTATAATCTGTGCGAAAGCGGCTAAACCTAAGGGACTATCACTAACGACACCGTTTAAGGTTATCCTCTTTGGTTCAACAACGGCGTGATCTGTAATATCTGCGCCTTTCTCGATAGGATGTTTAGTTAGCCGAACACTATTGTCGTGGGCTTCGCTGATCATTGCGTCTAATTGCACACCAGCGATTGACCGCTTAGTTCTTATGAATAAATTTTCAAATGCCATTATAGAACCACCGCACTATTTAAGTCCTGAGAAGTTTGCTGAAAGGCGTTTACTACTTCTTGAGCCACCAGTCGAGGATCACCAGCCCCGCTCACATTTATTTCTAATTTATCTACGTTCGTATTAGAATTATTATTGGCAATAGACCCAGCTACATCCGGAGATATAGTGTTATTGGAAGCCACCTCGTCACTACCACCTAAACTGAAGAAGTCTTTAATCTTATTCAGACCACCTTTTATGGTACCGATTACCTTGTCTTTGAAAATAGTAGCTACGTTTGTCCATAGCTCAGAAAACATAGTATGTATAGATTTAATCAGCTTTGAGAACTCGGACTTAATTCTTTTACCCATACGAGCGTAATATTCTATAGCTGTGTTCAGGGAATCGGAACTGAAGAATTGACCTATCTTACCAAGTCCGTCTATGATTAGTTGCATTACGTCCCATACGGCTTTGAAAGCCACGGCTACGAGATTTATCCAGCCTTCCCATTCGGGGAATTTCTCAATCATAGCTCCGAGGAAACTATCACCCCCTTCAAAGTATACCTGAGCGTCTTGAGCCAACGCCGCGATAGCTGCGACAGCTAAAACAATTAAACCGGGTATGAGCGCAGCCTTAACCTGAACCGCCGTTATCGATGCTGCTAATGCTTTCATGGCGACGACCGTGGTCATTATATTGGTAGCTAGTTTCATAGTCAGGAATATACCCATAATGACTGTCAACCATTTAAGAGCGGTAGCTGCCATGTCAATCCACTTCGGTAAATTCTGTTCTATAATTTCCCTGTTCTCAAACCACCAATCTTTGATGAGTTGGTTGGTTTTCATTAACATCGGCGCTAACTCTTTAGTGATTGATCTGGTTATTTGTTTAACTATGGTCCAAATATCAACCAAGGAGTCTTGGAAATCGGCTGCTATAATAGTGTCTTCTTTCGTAACGACACCTAACATTTTTGCTTCTCTTATTAGGTCGTCAATACTTGCTCGGTTCTGCTGTAACAAGCGTATAGACTCTTCAACACCATATGCCCTTGCGAGATGGATTTGTTCTTGCTCGCTTAATCCCTCCATCTGCATTGCTATGTCTTTCAATAGCTCTACGGGGTTTTCGCTTATAGTCGCTAAGGTTGTTAGACTAGATCGCAAACCTTCTGCCGAACCACCCGCTCTTTTAGCTGCGAACTCTAATGCGTCTAGTTCTTCTACCGAAACACCTATTTGCGCTGCTAATTTACCCTGTTCGTCAGTGGCAGAAGTAGAGACCGTCACCATTGCGGTGATCGCGGTAGCGGCCCCTATTACAGCAGTCGTAAGAGATTTTACAATATTAGTTGTACTAGCTACTCCTTCTTTGAATTCATTCAAACCCTCATCGTCGTAGTCAAAACCTAAACCGACCAGGAGCTCGTCTAACAATCCCATACCTACCTCTATTTCTTAATACTCATTTTGAAATCAAGTATCTCGTGCATTAAGTAAAGATCTTCCAAACTATACGTCCCGTCTTGTAGTTCTTTAAGAACACACATTGGGGGCTCCACCATAAGGGGGCGATGGAGCTCTGCGTTAATGTTTGGAAATAGATCTTCATTTATTTCGTGTCGCTCATTTCCTTGGCTTTGGCCAGAACTCCCTCTACGAACTGGCCTTTCAATAAATTTGAGAAGTTAACCTGAAGGACAAAGAAGAAAACCTTATAAACTTCAAATAGATCGTCACCAGAGTACAGTTCGTTAAAACGTGTGTCGGTGATTTTCTTACCTTCGCAACCAACACCGGAGATGACATCTTTAATAAGAGCGAACATTTCTTCTGGATCCATCTTAGAAGTTATTAGTTCCACCGCTTCGCCAATTGCGGTGGCCTGTTCTTCATCCGATTGTGTTTTGAAAGCAGGGGCTAACTTTGCGAAAGCCGGACCGAGGATTTTAAGAAGACGAAACTTCATCTTAATTGCCTTTTCGGCGTTCCACTGAGTAACGTTGTACTCTCGGTCGTTGATTGTTTTTGTTTCGGTTTTACAAGCCATTTTAATTTTTCCCAGCATTAAAATCCCAGCCAGATAAAAACCAAGGGAGACACCTAACTCGGGCTGGGATGGATAACGAGCTAGGTATTATGTCCCCCTTGGATATTCTTACGGAGTATCAAGCATGTCGAGACGTTCTACAGTAATAACCCATTCCCGAGCATTGGGGTTGGTCCCATAGGCGTTATCGGCAGGTTTAGTGATATACCCTTGTGTTCCTGATCCGAGGAAGTTACCACGGATGTCTTTGAACTGAACAAAGACTGGTACGAAAGCACCATTCTCTTGTGCGTTAATTAACCCAGACAAGAAAGCATTGCTGTCTGAAGTCTGCATCACACGGAAAGTTATAGTACCGGAACGATCAGCACTAATAGCGACTGTCATTTCCCCATCTGCCCCTATCTTGTGGGTTCCAGAGTCATTAAGGCGAGCGAGCTGGATTACATCATCCCCTTCGTCATAACCTTCAATCTCAACACCTTGGACAAGAAGGGTAGTATCTAAAAAGCTATAATCTTTCATTTTCTACTCCTTATCGCTCGAACACACCGTTGATCTGTACGCGATGAATCGCACCAGCACCAAGGCAAATAAAACTCAAACCTGCATAGAAACGAGCATCTTTGTCGGCTTGAGGAACATCAGCAACCGGAATGGTTGTAATCAAATAACCACTTGGTAAGAACTCACCATCAATGGTTTCGCCGGGGGCGATTAGACCATTGGTGCGTGCTTCATCAAGAGCACGAGCTACTTGCTGTTCAAGAGCAGCAACACCTTTGTCGGTATATGGTACTTTAGTGGTTCGGCTGAGTAAGTAACCGAATACATTATTCTGAACCGCGTCGGTTAACCAATCAACACCGTGTACTTCATCGAAGAAAGTACCATCGCCCATGAAGGACTCGGCGAACATGTCGCTGTCCCCAACTTCGATAAGGGCATTTGCTTTCTTGCTATCAAGAACTGACTTCTGGCTAGAGGTAAGATTCTCCACGGTGATAGTAGGCATCTGCTTAAACTTAAGAGTGAGCGTACTATTTGGTTGTGAGAAGTTCACAGTAAATGCACGACCAACGATTGAAGCAGATGGATACTGATCGGGATAAGAACTGAAGGTAGTCATGGTTCGGCGATTACCTTTAGCTGAGATAACAGAAGCGATATCTGTAGTAGTTACCGAGTCAAGAACATCCAAGTCGTTGGAAGTGTTAACGAAAACCTTAACACGGGCTTCACACCAATCGGAAGCGGCCTCAACTGCATTCTCGGTATTGATAGAAACCAAGTCACGGACTTCCTTTGTGAACATAAGTCCATACCAGTCATCGTCGGCTTCTTGGATTGCATCAAGAGATGCGGTTATAGTTTCACCAGCGATACCGTTCGTTTTAGTCCCCTCGCCTTGCTTCATTTGTAACAAGGAAGAAACATCAGTACCAGTGCCTTGTTCGGTCAGGAAAGATATAGCGGAAGTAATACCCACGGTTCCTGAATTAATGTAGAAACGAGTATCGTCGTGGGTACATGTTGCCGAAGTATAACCACCTGTCGCTACTGCCTGAAGGGCTGTTTGGATGGTGGTTGCAACTTGGTCAAGGGTGGTGTCTGACGTAAAGTCTAAACCAGTGATGTCTTCCGAAGCACCATCGATAGAGATAGTAAAAGTACCATCGCTAATACCAGTGAAATCGCTTAAAGTGTTTGAAGCACCCCCGCGAAGCTGAGCCGATTGATCGGTTTCGTAGCGAGTAGAAACACGAAGTTCAGTTGGTTTTGGTTGTTGGCTGAAATAAGCAGTCGCAGCTGCAACTACTTCTGAATTAGAAGGCCAATCAGCAGCTACGCCATCCAAGTCATTATAGGCTCGGATTCGTTCTGCGATGCCGATCACCCCTGTCTCTTTTGTGACGATATTCAGAATACCGAATCCACGCCGAGCAGGGAATTGAGCGCCGATGGCAATACTAACATCGACAACGGTTGATACAGGGATTCCCATATTACTCCTTATTTAAGGTTGGAAAAATTATAACTATAAATTGTGAAAATAAAAGCGAACTTAACCTACAGTCCTGATCGAAAGCGGATTATATTCGGCGCCTATCAAAACGTCTATTTGGTCAAGCGTAAATGGGCCAGTTGCAGAACTCAGAAACAGTTCAATTTCGGCATATGCACCACCTGGTCCCGCTGCGATCATTGCTGAATTTATAACGTAAGCGATATCCGTAACAGATATAAGTTCTGGGTCCGTTGCTCCTTTTCCTTCTTTAGTTACCGAAGCAGGTGTAATAGGGTTCGGTGCACCATTAACATAGATCTCAGATATTAAATCCTCGTTCGCGGGCCATTGAGCGTTGAATCTAAAGGTAATAAAAGTTAAGCAAGGCTCGAATACTTTTATTAAAGAGTTAGCTTGGTCGGCTTCAAATATAGTATTTGGGCTTGTATCGTTAGTGGTAAAGTTAGTCCATTTTGTTGGGGTTGCTGTAATATTATTACCAGCCACAAGACCGTCAGATATTACACCAGGGTAAGATTGTAATGATTCAATTAAGTCTATATTGAACGTGTTAAGGTTCGCACCTGTTATTAAACCCGCGCCATTAGTTGTGAACCAAGCATCATTGTTAGCTTTAAGTTCTGCTTCATTTAATATTGTCATAAATTACCTCTATATTAAAAGTCGTTGTTATAATCGTTATTAAAATCACTATCCACAGTAGGCGGGGCAGATTTATATGGATGACCAACAGGCAGGTTCGCTTCTAAACCCCATTTCCAAGCAAGGTAGCCTTCGATCCGTTGACGAATATTATCACTACGTAAATTAGTAACGATTATTTCACAATGACCTGCGTCTGCGTTCGATCCACCGACTCGGTTTGCATTTATTCTGAAGCGACCTTCTCCGATATCTACTGTTAATACGTCCGTTATGTCTAACGTACCGTTCAAATAAACACTCGCTTGGGACAAGCCTGTTCTATCTATGTCGTAGGAAATAATAGTTGGTCCGGTTTGTGCACCTGCAATATAATTAGTATTACCGTCGGTTTGAAGCTGTATTGAATTATCATACATGTTCATACCCTGCGCATCGGTTTGACTCATCAAACATGGCCCAGAGTCTACATCCCAAACACCGACCCATATAAAGTCAGGATCGTGGAATAAATTAGATCGCTCTAAAGATTTGTCAGATGCGAAATCTAGAACATTCAAATTATTTAGTACTCTAGAACCCGTTAGGGGTTGCTCGGAACCGATTGGTTGTTCTACATTATTAGACTTACCTGATTTATCTGACCATTGAGAAACTAAACCAGCTGATTCAATAATAGTATTTGAATCTGATGCGTCTAACCATATTTGAGTATTAATGAAGCTTGGGTCCCAAAATTGTTCAGGTGGTGTCACATCAACTTCAGTAAAGAAACCTGTTGATGGGATTGCTCCGATACCTGCTGTTAGATTTTGAAAAGTCATTATTCCCCTTGAACAAAATCCGAAGGTTGTAATGTTCTTATGTCTTGACCGTATATTTCTAAGAAAGAATCACGGCTCTCTTGAGGGCAAGAACAATAATCAAGAAGATTAGAAGGAACCCTGGGGATAGCAAACTCACCAGAATTCATTTCCATAGATGCCTCGGCCCATTTAGTAGTTTTCTGCCTATCTTCCGGAGCACGAGCACCGCTGACCCTACCTTCAATAGGGAAGAAATTCGATGAATTTATAAACGCTAGACATTCGTCAGCTTTATCTTTAGTTTGGAATACATAATATTCTGTCATAATTATCCCCTATACGGTAGGTGCTTCCGTTTTATACGGGTGACCAGGTGGTAAAATTGAAGTTACTCCCCATTTATGCGCCAAGTACCCTTCGCATTTTTCTATATCCGATTGTGAAGTATAAGCATCTATCATAATTATTTCTGCGATAGTACCATCATAACGGATACCCGCTGAGTTACTTATTCCGATTCTCCGACCACCAGTGCCTTGGAAAACAAAAGCAGATGTCCCTGCATATACTTTTTCTCCGTTGTAATGGATATCGTAATTAGGACCTGTTGATAAAGCATTATAACCTAATAATTGTACACCTGTTGATTGTATACCAAGTGGGAGGTTCGCTAACCTAGTATTTCTAAAGATAGAAGGATAAGAACCACCGTTTGAATTTAGATCATAATGATTTGTATTATAACCTAGTAACCCATAAGTGTTGTCTGAATCAGGTTCATATAATGCTAGTATAAACGCACCGTCAGTTAAAGCAGGCGCATCTTTTATCATCTGATCATTAGTACCGTCGAAATCCAATACATTCAAACTATTTATCGTCCTACTATTAGTTGTAGGTTGATTCGCACCAGTTAGTTGTGTGAAGTTAATCCCTCCGGATTTCTTATCATCCCATTGAGAAACTAATCCACCTGATTCGGTTATGGTATTTGAATCTGAGGCATCATACCATCCGGCTGTTGTTATCTGATCAGGTGTCCACGGTACTACGGGTACGATTCCGTCCGGAGATACACCTGGTCCAATTCTATTAGGCTGGAAACTCATATTACAACTGGGGTGTTACAACGATAGTTCCGTCACCGGGTCCGGCTGATTTAGCATAGACCTTTTGACCAGCTTCGAGCTTAAAAGTCACACCGGGATCTTTAGTTGAAAGAGGATGTCCAATTAAAGTCGCAGGGGGTAAACTCGCGCCTTCGGCATATTCTATTTCTTGAGATTTTCCGTTTGTGAAGAAACCTTCAAGAGCGCTTTCAGAAATCTCAGTATATGTATCTGGATTTACTACTATATTTACAGTATTTGACATTATGTATTCTCCTGACTAAATAACTTATCGATCTTTGTCTTATTCTCTTCTGAGCAATCTTCATACTCTACAGGCTTTTCCTGATCTTCTTCCGGTAGAATACCAATGTGAGTACGGGGAACGAGTAGCACCGAACCAAGGCATGTGAAAACCATGCGAGTCGGTGGCTTATTCCCTCTCGATATCGCGAGATTTTTATTGTACTCACAGCAATCGGGTGCGGGAATTTCCAGGTATAGGTAGTCAGTTTTGGTCATCATCATAAAGCACCTCGGGCTACGAACCAATTGTAATTATCTAACACTTGCTGTGCGGTCCATGTGTTCTGTAAGTCAGTAAATACGTGGTCGAATACAGCAGAGCCAGAAAACTTCAGGCTGTAATTTCCGAAAGAAATAGTTCCCGTTATCGATCCCCCTGTTGTTATTTCTGAACCGTCAAGATAAACCTTTAGGGTGTCGCTAGAATCGTAAGCACACACCAGAAAGTGCTTTTTATCATCATCAAAAGATGTCTTTGCTACCGAGGCTGTTTGATTACCTGGGTCTGCCCTGAACGCCAAAAGAGAAGTTGTTGAAAAAACCTTAAAGTCCTGATTAAACTCGTCACCAAAACCAAAAAGGAAGTTTGTCCCGTCAAATAATTGATTTGCTTTAAAAATACAACCAATTGTGAAGTTATCACCATTAGGCAATAGCAATCCTGAGTCCATCGGTTTTGCATTATCTGTAATAACAGAGCCACCATCCAACGCGAGAGGCTGATTCAATTCGGTTCCCTGAGAGAAGCCAAAACCATAGGGCCACTCATTTATTTCAATATCTGCATTTGGTACCGTTATCGCACCCGTCAACGTTCTATCTTCCGCACCGCCGTTTGTAGCCGAGTAAGCTGGCCAGAAATACACGAAAACGTTTGTATTACTAACCCCATCTTCGGTGTATATCTCAACGTCCCAACCATCCACTGTGTTTCCTGACACTTTCACAATTGTAGAATTGAACGCATCGTTGATAACGTATTCACCTGTTTTCTTGCTGATACTGATGTCTTTATTCCGAGTCGAAGCACCAGTGAACTGGATGCGGAAATTCGGGAACACCGTTTCATCATCTTCATAATCGAGATGGAATTTCAAACTGAATGCGCTATCAGCATCTTTTGCGTACTGGGAATAAAAAAGTCGGGCAGACGTACTTGTGTCATTATCTGTGATAGTATCACCAGCTAAGATAAAACCAGTATTAGTCCAAGACGTATATGCCGGGACGGTCTCTGCTTGCGCACTCCACTGATCGAAAATGAGAGGAGCGTAGGCTTTATCATTCCTAGCAAAGAATGATTCTTGTATCTCCATATCCAGTGAACCTGTGACGGTTACATCCTGAACGCCTAGAGTTGTTCCATATGTAGGATATATAAAAGTGCGAACATAGTTATTAGCCGTTAGGTAATCCCAACTGAATAAGATATACCAGGATATCCCATCAGTGGTTATACTCAAAACGTTCTGGTTCATAGAATTTATACCCAGCGAATAATCACCCGTGAACGGATCAAAGTAAAAATTCAATCTTCTCGTGACTTCATCAACCATCTGAACTGCCATAATGGGGCTGACTGAATTTTTCTTTTCCACTTTCATTAACCATGTGAAAGTGCCGACAGGTAGGCCATATTCTATTTCACGGCTTATTTGATCGGCGGCGATCACAGAGTTGTCTGTCAAAGTTGTATCTGTAACACCCATACCGGCGGTAGGGCTCCAATACGATGAATCGGACCATCCTGGGTATATATAAGCGTCCCTGCCCATGAAACCATTGTAAGAGTTGTATCGCAATCCTGCGGGGTATGCATTGATCAGAATCCCCGTTACATCAATAGACCCTGTTAGCGTTACATCAATCGCCCCACCCAATGTGGCTCTATAGGCAGGATATATGCGATTTAACATGTTCGAGTTGGAACCTGTGTTTTCGACAAAAATTGAAATGGTGTACTTGTTACCTACCTTGCTTATAATTGGCTCACCATAAAAAGACACACCCGATTTCTCATACCCACCACTAACAGGGTCAAAGTCTAATCCTGCGAAGTTGGTCGCACCCCCTGTTAAGTTCGCGTCAATATGAATTATATTAGAGTCTAACGTCTCCACATCGAATCTAAACTCGGCAAACTGTGCTCCCGAATCTATCGCGGTCACTTCATTTAAATTCTGTGTTACACTATTTGATGAGTCTGTAATTGTGTCCCCTGATAGTCCGGCATCACCACCCCATGAACTTAGAGGTAGTACATTCTGATCCACACCACCCTGCGGATCAGTAGGGTCGTTGGTCCAATAACTATAACCATCAACTGTATCAACACCATCGTTACCAATCAGGGCAACATCGTTATCCGAACTGCGCCGAATCTGGTTGATAGGCCAGTTTAAAGCCTGGGTGCTTGCGCGATCTTTATAAACACCGAAGTCAGGATCATGGGGTAAGGGTGACCAAACGACACCGCTTGCAATAGTTATCCGATTAGAACTAGCAGTAGCAACGCCTTCTATACTTGTTGCAGTTTCTTCATAATACAGTTCTTTACCTTCATCTCCAGCTTGAGGCGTATATGTTAATCCTGTTTCACCTACAATGACTTCAGTGGGTTCAAAATACCATTGGCGGGTAACTACGGGAGTAGGATTACCAGTAACAATACCGGGGGTAGCTGTTACAAGCTCACCGATATTACCTGATCCAGATATCGTTGGGTCTTGAGTAAACTCAGGGGCAGAAGGTGCCTCAACAATAGTAAGTTGATTGGACAACGCTTGATCTGAATCAACATTATTTGTAGCAGTAGATCTAACTTCAGCAATTTTACCTAAATCGGCAGGCTGAACAACATAAGTTAAACTAGCACCTGACTGAACAACAATACCATTCATCAAGAACTCTATGGTATATGTTATGGGTAATGTTCCTGTCGCAACTCCTCGTGTCGTACTTATTGTACCGCCTGGATAAGCATCTCCGCTTAGAACGGGATCAGTCACAAAGCTAGGTGCGACTTCTTGTTCCGGTACCGCAATATTTATTGGAACTTGACGATCAGCATATTCGTAAACACCTGTGATGAGTACTTCATTAATAGCGCAAATAATTTCTTCATCAGTACCGACTGCCGAAAGTGTTATGTCGAAACTAGCTCTGTCTTCCCAACCGTCCTCTATTGTTTCGTCTGCAGATAATACTTCAGTGCGATCTAATAGACCTACCTTGGCCGCCTTCCATGTTTCGTTTATGGTTTCTCTTGCAAAACCGATATGTACTTTACGAGCTCTATCTAGTGCTGATTCATTCTCGGTACTTCTGTAGAAATTAAAAGTAACGGTTATTTCTCGTAAACCTTCAGCCGTATATTTTAAGTCAAAATCGCCTTCGTTCTCTACGTTTCTTTCTTCCCATCCTATTTTCAAATCACTAGAAACATGTACATCTGCATATGGTCCTTTAGGTCGAATAAGGTCTTTCTGATTAGCCCTTATAGTGCTAGTTACATTTAGGATAATATTAACAGAATCCCGCATTAGTTTGTTGATAGTTTCGTCCAGTATCGTCATTCGTCAACCCTAACACCTATTGCACTATTATGGCCATAAACGGACCAATCACCGTTCTGAACCAGTTTGTAACGATTACCTTGATATCTTATAATATCAGGAGGTAATCCGTCTTTATCTTGAGCGGTACGAACAGGTTTCTTGGATATGAAGAATCGAGTATCATCTTGACGCTCACCCCCACCAAGTGCTTTCAATTGCTGGTAAGTAGGTTGTTGTACCGAGCACATTGTCTTAAATGTAGTTGGTGTACCGGGAACCCATAATCCGTCTACAATAGTTCCGGTATTCCTCTCAACCGTTACTATCTCGGCGGTATCCATATCCAATGCTTCAGCCACATTAATCGGCATCTTTAACCTCGTAGGTGATAGACTGACGTAGATGACCACTATCTACAAGGGGATTACCCTTTCGGTATTTAAGAGGAGGTGTGCTTATTTCAGTTATACGTTCTTGGACATCACCCGCCGCTTCTGAACCTAATAATTGCATCGCCTTCTTCATGTCAATTTTACCTTGGAGTATTTTATCGGCGAGCTTCCTTATCATTTTCTTATACTTCCTTCTATTCTGCTTTATAGAAGAACGGAGAAAACTTCGTTGAGGAATACCCTTAGCAGGACTACCGAACTCATGTACAAAACCAACCATAATAACAGAAGTTCCATTGGTACCAGAAGGTCCATCTGGGTATGGGTTAGCCCCTTTAGGTAAACCAACGCGGACAGCCTTCGGCCCTTTAAGCTTCTTCTTAACTTCGTCAAGTCGTTGAGTTACCATCTTTGGTGATTTCTTTATTTTGGTTTTAGATTTAGCACTCATCGGAAACTATTCGCAGTGACCACCCCTACAAAGCACTGATTTCTGAGTGCTATAAATTGCTGACCATAAGATGTACCGCTGAGCCACAAATCTTGCTCGCTACGGTCTTTAGTTGCAATGGCCCTGGTTACACTTACCCCTCCGGCTGTTTTGCTCTGTACGGGGCCTCCAGTGGTCCCTGTGTTACCTGCTTCGGTACCTGTACCTACTAGTAGCAGATGAGCAGCTAAATATGCTTGAGCTTTATCATAACAACACCAGTAATCTTCGTCAGTACCCATGAAACATAAAGTATCATCTATGAAGAGCTGGATACGAGGCTCAGGGTAATCTGTTTCGTCAGCAAACTCTGGGAAACGTGTTCTAAATTCAGGTACAGTAACAGCCATTACATTTTCCCTAATGCGTAAAGTAAGATTCCAGTAGCGAGAGCCCCAACCCATTTAAGTATGGCTCCGAACACATCTTTCTGACCAGTATTAACATTTTGATTCTTAGCAAGATCGTTAACTTTATCTTTTAGCTTCTCAATATCTTTTTCTTGCTTTTCTATATCTTTATTTTCCCTCTTGTTTTCGACATTAGATAACTCCAGCTCCCTTATCCTGTCGTCATTCTTATCGAGTTTTTCACCATAACGGCTTAGTGTTTTAGTGTGAGCTTCGACCCTCTCTTCTATTTTTACAATCTTATTGAGTTCTCGCTTTATGTACTCAATATTCTCGCCTATAGATTCTATCGCTTTCCAAATCCTTTGGTCTGTCATGTCTCCCTTGTCGACTGATTTTAATTGCGGTATGGCCATTTAAACTCACTTGAACTTAGAAAATAAGGTGCTTCAGCGCAAGACCGAAGCACCTTATAACATGACCTATACTAAAGGTCGTCTTCTGAAGAGTTATAGTTCGGGGGTAATGCTTCCTCTTTGGAAACATCATCGTGAACTAGCTCTTCTTTCTCGAACACCTCTTTCTTCTCTTCGGTGTCCTTACCCCATTCGATTTTGGAAGTCTTCTTGAGATTAAGAACATACTTGTCCTTCTCAAACTTTTTCCAAATCGCATCGGATACGATATTGAACCCAGGTTTAAGACGGACGGTCGCAACTTGTCCACCACTACATACCTGAAGGTTATAGGGACGAGCGGAATGGTTAACAACACCAGCCATATGTTAACTCCTTAAATACCCTCGCGGAAGGCCGCTGAGAGAGGATAGTATACATTGAGTCCGCCCAGACGGAGACGACCAGGTACAACGAACTCAAGATTTTTCTGTTGAACGGGCATCCATTCCATTTCAACGGGGATTTCCAACTGAAGTTTATCGGGGCTCATAGTATAAGCAACCATAACGTCGTTGGTAATCACAGCGTTGAACTGAGTAGAACATTCGTTAACAGGAACGATATCAGCGGCAGAGCCCAAGAAGGGGCTCGCATCACCAACGAAGCTGGCAATGGTAGTGTCGCTATTACTTGCACGAGGAGTGGAAGCGATGTAGTTCCACTGGGCAGGGGGGATCATGATTTTATTTGCAGACTCGATCATAGCGGTACCTTCCCAAACATCACCGAGAACGGCATTGATGTCGAAGATAATCTGGTCAGGAGTCTTGTTCACCCACTCGGTACCAGAACCAGGATTAACAACCGATCCGGTAGGGATATTGGGGTTAGAGAAGAAACCAGGAAGCCCATCGGCATCAGAACCGAAGAAAGCAACGTCATTGACGACCTGCTCTACAGCACGACGAGCAGCATTAGCACGACGCTGATCAAGAGGACGACCAACGAGTTGGGCAGATTGGATTTCATCCAAGTTGTAACCGTAGGAACTACCTACAGAACGAACGGGGATGGTGGTTTCTTTACCCGCTACGTCTGCTCGGGGGAGATCATCGGCATAAGCGTTGATGATCTTAGCAGTACCAACCTGGTCATAGGTGCGGTAAGTGATAGTGTCGACACCTTTACCGCCATCATTAGAGACGGGGAAGAGCATTCGTGCTTTCAGCTCAGCGTATTGTACATCGTAAGTACGGGCTTTAATGTACTCAAGCTCACGTGCGAAGAACGCACCTTGCTCGGCATCAGTAAAGACTGAACCGATATTACGAACGATATCAGAATCCATGGCGATGTTAGTTTCACCGCCGTCGGCATTCTTAAGATTGAGGGTTCCGTGTACACCGTCAGTGAGGATGTAAGAACCATCGGCAAGTTCAAAACGTGTGGTCATAATTCAAATCTCCTTATGATCCAGCGGTGGTGTTAGTGTTGTCGAGTTTGATAACAGCGAGCTCACCAGCGGCAGCAGTAGTGTCCCATACGGCTCCGTCAAGCTGAGTTTCGCCTACACCAGCGGCCCCTTGATCGAGAACTCCAGTGGTGTCGTCATATTTAACGGGCTGACCGGGGGTACAACCTGCGGGACAGATAGCCCAGATATAACCTTCGCGAAGAAGACCGGCGGTTTCTTTTTGGTCATACTGAGTGAGACCAGTTCCGTACACACCTTCACGCTCAAGAGAGCGAACAGTGATACCGAAGAAGTCAGTTCCACCGACAATGACTTGATTGTCTTTGTCAGTACCACGGCTCACAGCAACGCCAAAGCCGATACCAGCGGCCGTTTCAACGGCGCGAGAATCAATCTTTGAAGGATGCAGAGCGTAGATAAGTCCGGGAAGAGCTTTCCCGATGTTCTTGGTATATGATGTCTGAGCAGACATTACTTACCTCCATTCTGAGAATCGATAAATTTTTGACGAGCTTTTTCAGAGGGAGAAAGCTCAGGCTTCTTAATAACAGAGTCAGTTACGGTCTTCTTAAGAACCTCGTCCAACTTGTTTGTTCCGGCAGAGTCCTCTACCAAAATATCAAAACGAGCAGAGATGTACTCATCAGAGCAATCTTCGATCTTTACGTCGGGATATGCGTCAGCAACTAATTCTTTGCGGATAGTCGCTTCGTCTTTACCTTCAAATTCTAAGTCGGCTTTAACCTTCTTAGCGGTGTCGATAAAGGCAACACGTGACTTGACCATTTCGTCAAGAGAATCAGTGGTTGGGATTTTGGATTTGGCATCATCAAGTTTGGCCTGAAGAGCATCTTTGGTCTCCTTGGCTTCTTTCTTCATGTTTTCCATATCACCGTCTTTAGCTTTGGAGTCCTTTTTGGCCTCCTCTGCTTCTTTTTCGGCATCCTTGAGTTGAGTCTGTAACTTGTCAAAGACCTGACCGACCTGTTCAGTTACTTCGTACTCAACGCCATCATGTGTAATCTTCATTAGCGTTTCGTCTCCTTCTAAAGACATAGAATCGGCCACTTTGCAGGCACTCCCCGCTCGGCCTTTTGCAACAATTGCAATATGATTACCTTTTATGTTTGTTTGAATGGCTTCGTACTCTACGCCATCTTCAGTGACCCCTGGTATCCATTCAATATCACAAGTATAACCATTGGATAGCTCCACCTTACCCGCTTCTATATTACGTATAGCAACTTCGTCGGTAACGTGGATCTCTGCTTTAATAAAATCACCATCCTGAGTTATTTCATTTCCTGAAAAGCCAACACTGTATTCTTTGAAGTTCTTAGAATTAACTAATTCAGGAGGGTGATTATTCGTTACGGGCTTGTTCGCGAAAGACGACATACTATCTTTTTTGAATACTTCTTCCGCTGGTCGGAATACCCGGATAATTTCGTTAGGGTCTCTGTCGGTAAGCTTCATCTCACGTGCTCGATACTCTTGTATACCAGTTCGGCCGATAAGAGCCGGGGCAGTGAGGAACCCTTCGTCAGAGTAAACTCGTTGTGAATTCAGAGTTAGTTTGTCAGTTATGAACATTTGCTTTCCCTAGGTTGTGAAACAATATAAAACAGATTAGTGAATAAGTAAATACCAATTCATAAATTTTCTAATTTAATGATCGGTTTGGCCACACATCGACAGTTAATATCGTTACCTGGATGTCCAGTTTCCTTAGGTGGCCTATCCCACCTGAATGTCTTACCATGGTTCTTACGGTGGCTTTCTCGAACCCGATCTCCGTCTTGAGCTGTAATCCACACATACTCTTCTATCCCTAGGTTCTGTTGTCTCTGTTGATTAAGAGCTGAATTTAACTTTGTAGTCTGATCACGTGCTATTAACTTAGCTTTATTATTTGATACCCTACCTGCTTTCGCTATCTGAGTCATCATAGAACCAAACTTCGTACCTCGTGTTGTACCAGTGAATACGATGGACTCTATATTCTTTAGATACTCATCGGGGATAGAGTTGATCAGATTAACGTTCTCTCTTGTAGTAGCACGTAGTATGTCATTCAGGTCTTCGTCTTGGATAATATTTTGGAGATTAAGCCCGACAGCTTGTTCCATAGAAGTATAGAACCTCTGGCGATTAGTTCGGTTAACCCCATCAACAAATTGCTGAGAAACGTTCTTCGCTGTCTTAGCGACATCATTATATTCTCTGCGAAGGGCATCAAATACCTCTTCAAGAACAGTAGCATAAGCGTCGTTAACATATTCGGTCTCGTACTGTTTCAGTACGGGTATGACCTTACTTCTAACATCGCGAATCAACCTCAAAGCAAGAGCTTGGAGTTGGCGACGATAACGAACTTCGTTACTCTTCGGTATCCGTATCGGATTCGCTGTCTTCTTCCTCTCCTTCTTCAATCTCTTGTTCAGGGGTATCCGAAGGTTCCGAGGGATCGGTAGTAAACTCATCTAAGTCCTCCAGCTCTTCTAATTCTTCAATATCTTCGTCAGTTATATTATCGTAAATACCATCTTGCTTGAGTTGCTTTGCAATCTGGGATTCTGTTAAAACACCCATGTTATAGTAGATGTTATCGGTCTCGGCTCTGGTCTTATTAAGAGTAGCTGTTTCCTGGGGGGTCATTTGGAATAAGGAATTAAACTCGTACTGTATGGTATCTTCTTCAAAACCAAGGTGCTTCTCTAAGATACGGTCTAAGTAATCTAACTTAGGAGCGTAGTCGGCTTCCTGGGTAGCAGAGATATTATCGTAATAGTTTTTAAGATCACCTTCACCAGTGGCGTTCAAGCCCGATGCCGAGCTACCTAACATGCGAGTCGCTGGGACATCGGTAGCTGCCGAAAGGAATAAGCCATAACGATCCATGAGCTCGGGTAAACTTGCGAAAGTATTACTGTTCTTTTGATATTCTTCCTTAGAGTCTAGGAGCATCATATTATTAAAGCTCTTCAGCATCTTTGCCATGGCGAATCGTTTACGTACCTTGGCTTCCCCCTCAGGGGATTGTAAGTAGTTCATGAGACCTTCTACCTTAACTACATCAGTGTTGGTCTCATGTACCATTGTCGCGGTTCCGTTGGTAACTGTTTCGAAGTTTAGGATCATGTCGTAGAGGCGATCGATAAAAGTACCATGGTTATAAGCATTCCTACGATACGCTTCGTAAGGTAGCTCGACACCATCGAAGCGGATTAATCGCGTATAATGGATCTTAACATTTGTATTACGGATACGATAAAACTCAGGTCTCCCGAAGTTCTCATTTAGCGGGTCTTGGATAGGCTCAACCTGATTATTGTCGATATAGTAACGGTCTATAGTCTTGAAATGTTTAATACATCCAGGTTTGAGTTTTTCAATAATCAACGGGGCTTCGGGGTTATTTAACCCATCATCAATATTCATAACGATAAAGCCAGTACCGTAGAGCCGACCCCATTGATGAGCCTCACGGAAATACTTACGAAGCTTTAAGTGTTTTTCCAGCTCTACTATCTCTTCTATCTGCTCTGGTTCAAGATCAGGAGAAGTGAAGTTTCTCCATTCCCTGGTCATATCTTTTGGTATAATGTCGATAATCTTACCGATTAACCAATTAGTTTTATACATAGCTGTTAGTTCTTCACGAGCACCAGCCAACTGAAGTTGACGTGTGTCCTTAAACTTACTATATGCGCGAGGGTCCATCTCCGTATTGAAGTTGGAAACTAAGTTCTCAAGTCCGTCTCTTACTTCGGTGAAGATTGCGGCCTGACCACTGTTGATCTTTTTCATCGCAACTTCATTCCTTAAACGTGTTAAAGCAGAGGTCATTTCTTTCTCCGTAATCTATTTATCTTATATGATATAAGCCGCATTGTGAAACTCAAGTCACCCATTAAACATTTAGTCCTGAAGAATAATCTCCTGAGCTTCAATGCTGTCCATTCTAATAATCCTAGGACTTCCATTATGCGTTTGAATCCGTATATAAGAAGTCCTCGAAAATAAGTAAATCCTCAACGGCATCCATAGTTGGGTCTATTTGGTCATCATGTGCGTGTGTCATTAGCGGTGTGAATTTACGAAACTCATCTTTATAATCGCTAATGTAATCCGCATGAGCAGGAAGATAAATGTAACCAGAAGCGAAATACTTAACCACACCCATCGCCCTGAATACCTTATCTTTATCTCGTGGAATAGGCTCAATAGGTATGGAATAGTTCTTTTGGATAGATTGTATGAGAGAAGAACCGGAGCTCTTATCCTCGATCTTAACGCACGAGGCCCCATTAGGGCGATGTAGATTCGGCTTATGTTTTAACCAGAACTCGTACATCGCCGACTCTAGTTGAGGGGCTTCCCACTTACCTCTTATTTGATCTATAAGGTAAAGTTTGTTCTCGTATCTACCCCAGCATTGGAAAACACTGTAGTCGTTCTTCTCAGAAGTCTTTTGGGCCGTGTCCCCGTAGATGCGAATTATATCGAACCTCGGCGGGGGCTCATCGTAGTATTTCCAATAAGCGTCCTTGAACATACCACCGCCGAGGGGGGATGGATTCTGCTGATACTGGCTCGCATATGTGTATCGGTCTCCTTCGCGGAGCACCTCTAACTTCTCAATACTCTGTTTGAACGGCCATAGAGCGCTATTGGGTGTTATCTCTAAGGGACATAGCTCAGCGATATCTAGGGTAGAGAATAACATTAGGCCGCACCCCTTAATTCGGCGAGGACGTCGTTAATATCTATCTTACGACCATGTGTATAGTCTTTATCGTATTCTTTGGTAAGCTCTTCTTCAGATAACATTGCAGGGATAACAAGATGATCCCACATATCACCGGACCCGCCTTTAAGAAGATAACCAGATAAGTCATCTTCGTGTATCCTCTGCATGATTACAATCATGGGGACTGTCTCCACGGCGAGGCGAGAACGCATAGTGTTATTGAAACGATTATTGATACCCGCTCGTCGTACCTCAGAATACGCATCGTCAGGTTTAACAGGATCATCAATGATAAAAGCACCAGTGAATCCGTCTTCCATTCTTCCTGCTCGGAAACCTGTTATCTGTCCTCCGGCGGCTGTCGCCATCATTCCACCACCTTGCTCTACGAACCATTTGGACTTGGAGTCGGTGTCCATCTTGGGGACCATCGGCCATAGTTCTTGGTACTCTGGTAAATTAATCATCTCTCTTACCTTACCGCTATTGTCGGCGGCTAGAGATGCAGAGTAAGAAGTATGGATGTATTTAGATCGAGGGTTTTTAGCAAGACCACGACCAATGAAGTTAATTACAGCTTGCTCTGTTTTGGTGTATCCCGGCGGTATGTTTATAATAAGGCGATTGATCTTACAATCATAGACTTTCTGGAGAACGTATTCAATCACGTAGTGGTGCCAATTACGGACCATTGTGTTACCTTCTCTAAGTTTAAAGAAGTAACGAAGAAACTGCATACCATCGTTCTCGCACATGTATTTAATCATACGAAGCTCGTTGTCCGTCCAATTATACGTGCGTCCTCCGTTGTCGTCAGAACTCTTCATTCCATTCTTCCTTAAAGAGTTCTACTTCTTCGGCAGTTAGTTCGGGGAGTTTAGCAGTAGCCGATGAGCCGCTGTTAATATCTACTTGTTTACGTTTGGGGTGTAGATATTCGGCTAGACTTTTAGCGGCCGAGTGGGATTCAGATATACTTACGGTGCCGTATTTATAATTTTCGTCAACCCACTTTACGATTTCTTTCCAGTCTGACTCGTCTGGCATCCCGGAAAAGTCATTAATTTCGTGTACTAGGTCAAATATTTTAGATGTCTGCCTGGGGTCTTGACCAGACATTATAGCTTCAAAGAAAGCGAGAGGGTCGTTGGCCTTACCCTCATGTATTAGTTTTCTGAGGTTTTCAGTAGACAGTTGTTTTGTTGACATATGAATCCAGCGCTAGATCAGGTATACGTTCCCTAATATAGCGTTGGATTGTGAGTCTGTAAATGGGACTTTGAATAAAGCCTTTAAACAACGGTAGTTTATACTTTACGCATGCCTATCCAATAGAGTAGGTTTGCAAGTTCCATCCGTTGTTCAAGGATAAGTGAAAACTTTTGCCGAGGGCGATATTCAACGTTCGCCTTGTCCCCTATGTGACGAACACGAGTTAACCCGACATTAACCTCACCTTGGAACACATCCTCCCTACTTATGTTGTCCATATTAACCACCTGTCGGACGTGGTTTGTAATTCAGAACCCTTATTTTATTGTAACCGATGTTGGTTAGCTCTTGGGCGGCATCAACGAGCAAGGCTTGATGATTATTGCTAATCTCTATCCAGCCCATTTCATCGACCTTCATGATAATGGTGTGATCTATACGATCGGCGACAACCTGCATAACCCCCAAATCGAGAGCTGAACGGTCCATACTTACCCGATTAAAGGCGAGTAAAATAGCACAACATGCGTTCTCTTGATGACGTGTGAAGTTTCTCACCAGATACCTCCTTCTTCTAATTGGCGTTTAATAATTGCCTGTACGTTCCTCTTATGAGGGCCAGTGGGGCAAAAGATCTTACGAACAGATACATTACCGCCATCGGTGATGTAGAGCTCGAATTTAATGGCTGTTAGCTCTAGGACGACAGACGAGAAGACGCAAGTGTTTTGCGTAGGTGTTACTGAGTAGCACTCGTCTGTACCCTCGCCAAAGATCTTGTACAGGTTGGCGAGGACTTCCTTTTGGGTTTCGGTTGGCTTCATTATTTGGCTCCTAGTTACAGTTGGTCAGGAACCAAGTAAGAACAGAGCGAAAGCTACCTTCGCTACTGTCAATTATTACTGCGTCTTCGTCTCGGCAGATGTCGGCTCTCCAGTCGCTCATACCCCACTCGTGACCTATGGTGTAAGTGTAAGAGCAACCATCTACGTTCTTTTGTAGAATTGCGTGTGGTCCGTAGCTTTCGTCACCTACTTCGGCGTAGATACCAGCCATTTTAAGAACTGATACGACGTTTTGGATTTCTGAACATCGTAAATGTCGAGTTCGGTATTGTCATCAAGATACTTAAGTATATCAGTAGGGTCGATTTCACCAGGTGTTTGCACTGGTATACATTCGTTCCACTTATCGATTGAATTTTCACGCGCCTTGATATTATTGTAGTCAGAGACATTAGGACCTCTTAAACCACAGCCGGGACATCTCACAAAGTAGATACGTTCTGTAGCTCCATGTCCACAGGTTTCTGTAGTTTGATCGACTGATGGGATTGTTCCGCAAATACAGATCGATGGTTGTAAATTCATTTATACTCCTCAAAAAGAATGTTAATTAAAAACTATTATTGTGTCTTGCTCTCCAAGGGCAAGGTCTTTTCTGGTTGGATTCTTTCCAGTCGTCTCTCGTTTACCAGGGAGATCTATAATATACTGCTCTTTTGTATATATGGCGTTTATTACCTTTTTTCGTGTAACACCTTATATATAATCAAAAAATCACGTTTTATTTTTCACAGGTAAAAGGTATATGTAAAAAACATAATAAACATAATATTTTATTACCTTTATTATCTTTTTATCTCTCTTCCTCAATCAATCGAATGACCGGAACTCCAGCTCTCTTATCACTCCAACCCTTCTCGTACGTTGCAATGAGCATAAAAACCACCCCGAGCACCACCAAAATCACCCCCAAGACCAAACATCTACCAAGGTAACACATCGGTTTTCTCGTCCGCCGGAACACCTTTCTGGGTATTTTCTCCGACCCCTCAACCACTTCAGCTCCTTCCACGTCCCAACGTTCACCACGGTCAAAAACTTTAACTGGATGTGATTTATTCATCTTACAACTCCTCATCTTCTAAAGTGTCAAAGTCATCCAAACCATCCTCATCCTCCCGCACCAGTTTAATACCAAAGAATGTCTTCCTATTACTTATTGCACCATAATGGATATCCATGTCAACCATCGATTGCCGAAACTGTTGATTAGTCAGGCGCCGATTAATCCCATGTACATCACACCAGGTTTTGAAATCAGTATACGCATCGGTAAGAGAGACACTATCTTTCTTCTTATTGGTGCGTTCGATTGATTCCTTAATATAACTTGCTACGACGTTACTTTCGTTAAGCCATTCGTCTTTGGCATTTATACAACTGGTAGGTTCTTGGAAATTAGAGCGAGCTCGCATCCGTTTGAGCCCTTCCATTGCAAAGTTTAAAACACCACATAGCTCCTTACTGGTAACTTGTTCAACGAGGTCTAGGATTGCTTCCCCCTCATGGAAGGGGTTGTTAAAGGGAATAACCATACCGCGACGACGAAAACCTCGGCTGATATCTTTTGTTTTAGGAAAGCCATTAGAACACATAACAGTAGTACACACCTTAGTAAAACGATAAGGTTTGACCAATTTAGGATTAGCCGTGAGTTCTCCGGTCTCGGATAGCTTTTTAAGTATACCATCTGGCAACCGAGTTCCGCTATCAAGATCATCATCGTACAGAAGCAACTTTCCAACCAAATCGGCGGTAGCATGATTATCCTTTCCATTGAATCTATCAATACTTTCAGCTATAACGCTGTCACCGAGTAGGGCGCTCAGTATTCTCATAATTGTACTTTTACCGTCTCCACCTGGACCTTTAAACAACCACCAATGAGCAGGTTGTTTGTCTGGATGAAGAACATATCCCATGAACTCTTGTAAGTGACGTATAATATCATCACCGTCTTCAAAGTTCTTAAAGGTTTGTTTTAGAGCATTCTTAAAGATCGGGCAATCCGCACCAGGTTGATACTCCACGGCCAAAACCCTGGTCAAGCAAGAAGAGGGGCGATGGGGCTTCAGCTCCACTTCCCCAGTGTCTTTAATCCAAAGCTCACCATTGAGGCAATTAATAACCGGATAGGGTTTCTCTTTCATACGAAGAGCATCACCCATGGTGGCGGTAATCCTAGAAAGAATACTAAGTGCTTCGGTGACTATGGAGTTCTCTTTGACATCGATTTGTAATTGTTTACGCATCTCGTCGAAGACTTTGTGTACATTCTTACCTACCCATTCTTTGGTAACTGGGATCCAGTGGTTCTTTTTGTATGCCCAGAACTCTCCGGTGTTGTTGAAGACGAGTCCTTTTCCTCGTCTAAATTTAACCTCGAGCGTTTTCTCGGCAAGAACTCTCCCGAGATCCGTAATGATACGTTCTTTAACTTCTTTGATGAGCTCATTTAAAGTGCCTTTCGTTAGCCCTGTATTTTTCTTAATGGTTTCCAGTGCTTTCGCTTTCTCCATTGTTCCAGCGTTAATGGCTGATCTGATGGCACGTACGATTTCTTCGTCACTGGAGTTGTCTCTGAGTTCTCCAGCCAGTTTGAGTGCAATACCTTTATGGTGTTCCGGGATATCTCTGCTAGCACCTGAGTCGATGACGTCGCCCAAATCGACAAGTAGTTCTGGACCCTCTCCTTCCACTGTAGCCTCAGTAACCTTATCACTTGGTCCTTCCTCATCGGCAAAATCATGAAAGTCGCTCTGGGCACTGACCAAGTCAATTGATCCTCCATAAGCCTTAACGTTTTTATATAGTGTACTGACGGTATAATTGACATCTTTGCCTCCCAGAGACTCCCAACGAACAGTGATCTCATGCGCAGAACTTTCGAATCCAGAAGCAGAGGTTGACCAACGGGTAAAAACCTCAACCCCGGCTCCTCCCGTTGCATGATGGCAAGCACACATGAGGGGGAACCACTTATCGTGACTTCCTTCTCCAAAATCTTCAATCGGTATTTGGGATAAGAGCTGTTCGAGCTGGTCATTATTTAAGACTCCTTCGTCTGGTTGGTTTTTAGGGGGTAATCGTTTTAACTTTTTAAGTAAGCGACCAGGTACATCCGGCCGTTGGTTGTAAGGGACATCACACATGTCATCCCATAGGTAATAAGTACCATTGGGGTGTTTACTACCTGCTGATACGACCTGACCACCCTGGCTCTTAAAATCTATACCGGGATATTCTGGTAGTGCGCCGACTGTTTTCCAGTCCTTTGGTTTCTTGAAGTAGAAGTGATAACCTCCGCTACCTGTGACGACAGTGGGTGCCACTTCCCAAAGATCAACGTCGAGGAATTCTTGTAACAATTCAAGACTATCAACACCGTCCTTATAGTTACGTGGATCAGCATCGATAATGAGGTCTTCATCGCTAAGACGTACACCTACGTTATGACCTTGTTTAATTCTCTTCTTGGTTGTTTCCATGCACCGTTCGCCCGTGGTCCAACCCTTTTGTATGGGTGTCTTCCCGAGCTCTACTTGCTTACCTTTGCGCTTGACTATCTTATTCCAGTGGTGTAAAGGTATTAGATCAGCATTACCGTTTAGATATGGCTTCAGCTCTTCTTTCTTAATGTTCACTAGATTCAACCCCCTCCAGCTCTGGTCGTAATCTTTTAACCGGGAACAACTTACCTAGGTGATCATGCTCCTGAACGAGCTTAACACCGTGTCGACTTATACGATTGACAGTTACCCAATTCTTAACCATACTAGGGTTAACCCCTAACATCTTAGCCAAGTGGGTCGCCCCTCCGGCTTCATCTAGTAGCTCTTGGAATGCTTTCTTTTGCATCTTCCTGAGCTGTTTACTCGTGTATGGGAACATCTACTTTTTACCTTTCTTCTCAAGGATTAAACTTCTTAAATTGTTGAGCAAAACCCCAAGAGCATAGGCTCCTGAAGTCTGCGTCATTATTGATTTTATCACGGCACCAGTGATACTCTGGTAAGAACTCAATAGCAGACTTATGTAAGAAAGCCAACGAGGGTTTCCCACGTCCCGGCCTGACGTACAGATTATCATTCTTAGGGCAATCTTCCCAGCATTTATAGGTAGGCTCTGGGATAGTGAATTCTCCCCAGAGGGCTGTCTTCTTAGTCCAAGGAGAACCGTATTCCCAAGGTTGATAAGTTAATTTAGGGGGACCGAGTATGTCTTTTAATCTTCCATTCGCTGGGTTTTCTAATATCCACCATTTCGGCTCGTATACTTCTATTAACCATAGACAATCCTCCACAAGAGACATACCCTTGTTTAGATCACCAGTTAGGTGGAACCCTCGTGCCGTACTGAACTCTGTACAAGGCGGATTAGCGATAATACCGTGTATGTTATCAGGGGGATTGTAGTTCTCCACACCTATATCTTCACCTACTCGGATTACTTCGTAGTCTTCATCCAGCTGATATGCCCTACTATCGCTACCGATATCTGCACATAGATGTAGTATAATTTTCTTACCCATGGGGTGGGACGGGGCTCCTGTAAAATATTAAGTACACATAATAGGTGTTTATTATAGTTTGCACAAAAGGTTTTTAATTTTATTTTAAAAAAGTTTTATTTTTAGCTTGCTATCTAAATCCAAAGCCCCATAATGATCTTCGGCTGGGTACTTATACCCAATTCATTGTATCACACGTTCACTGTTGATAAGGAGTTAAATGTGAACAAAGTAATGTTTGAAATCGAAGCAATCCCAGAGAACGCCGCTCTTATCGGAGAGCTTAACAGAGTCCTCTTCGGAATCAGCCCTGTAGCGACCCCTCCCCAAGAAACCCCTTCTGAAGAGTCTTCTTCCGATAAAGTTACCCCCGGACCCGGTTCCGGTAAGATGACTAAGAAGGCTACCAAGGAAATCCTTAAGGCTGCCAAAGCAGAACACGGTGAATCGTTCTGTGTAGAGGTTCTTGAAGCCGCTGGTGTTAAGGAAGCCACCTTGATTAAATCCTTCAATGCGCTTGACTCTGATCTCTACCCCGCTGTAGCATCTGCGCTACAAGAAGGCCCTCAAGCCTCTGAAGATGATGACCTCGGACACATGGATGTATCCGGCGATGATGACCTCGATGACGACCTCGATGATGACCTCGGTGACGATGACGACCTCGGAGAAGAGGAACCTGAGATCACTGTCGATGCCGTTAAGAATGCCGTTATTGCCTACGCCAAAGAAAACACCAACCAGAAGGCCAAAAAGATCATGGCCAAGTACGGTGCGAAGTCCTTAGCTGAACTCCCTAAGCTCGCCAAGGGTAAGCTCGCCTCTGTTTTTGATGAGGTAACTAGCTAATAACCACTGAGCAAGGGGGATGCCTTGATTTTAAGGTAAGGCAAGGTGTCCTCCTTCTTTTACAATATAGTCCGTTGGAACTATAACGGTTTGATCATAGCGCAATCTGTAAGTCCTGTTAAGGCGAAACGTAAGTCGTTCCCTATCCTACTCAGTATAATCCAACAAAGCCCTGAAGGTGGGAGTCGCCCCATTGGGAAAAGTCCATATTTTCTTAGTTTCGTTGTAATATGCCCCGGCCCCAATGTATAGGATTTTGGACTTTTTAATAACATCCTCGAGCTCTGGATAACTTTTGCGGAAAAGTATTCCTATAGCCTCTTCCCCGTATTTGTCTTGATGCTTTACGAAATCAAGTAGGACGCCAAATGTCTTGCCCCCTCCTCGAGCTCCACCATACCCAATATCGTCACATGGGCAGGATAACAGCCTGGATTGTGGTCCAGGTTGCGCCGCTATCCTTCTGATGTTCTTATTTCTTACCCCTTTTCCCATTCCTCTGGCGATTCGCTATCACCCGGGAGAAGATATTCAACCTTGGCTTTTACCTCATTCTCCACCTTTTCAGCAAGCCCGAGCTCTCGAGAGATTATAGAAGCGTTCAATTGATCCGCAGCGGCACCAGTTAACTTCTGTTCATATATACACTTACGCACATGTTCAACGATTCCAGAAAATTCTGGCTTCTTTTCGTATTCGTAGAATGTCTCGTCAGAGATATTTGCATGAACACAAAAACCTTGGATGGTCATTGCCCTCATGTGATAAACAGTGTCTTTTATGGTTATTCCCTGGTGACAGAATATTTTTTCCTCAGGTATTGGGTTACTTTCGCACCAATCAAAATAAGCTACTGCCGCTTTCCAAAAGTCCTCAGGCTTTTTGAATTTCCTTGGCCTGCCTGGAAACTCTGCTAATTGCCATAATTTATTGCCTGGTACAAATGGGGTTTTAACTTTTGCCATACAATGAAATTACAAAATAGTCCGATAAAGTCAAATTTCTTTTTTTAATCTGTAAGATTTGGATATGTTTTCGCTGTTTGTTATTAATTGTAAATTAATAATTGGTTGCCTGGTTTGAATGATGTTTTGTTTTTGGCCATACAGTTAATTTACGAAAAAGTCCGAGATTATCAACCCTCCCTTCCCCTCTTTTTTTCTTTTAAATTCAAGTGGGGGGTGTTGTGCATGCAGGGTCGCGCTAGCCCTTTAGGGCGCTCCTGTCGCGCGTCCCGCGCTCTATTATGTTGGCAGTTTATCATAAAATGTTGTTGTCAATAAGCAAAAGTTAAGTTGTTGCAGTGTAATGGTTTACATTGAAAATATAAGAAATGTCCTGCTTTGCACATAGGTGATATAAGAAATTGACTATTATTAAGCATAAGCCCTCACCGCCAACATGAAATCCTCCTTTTCAAATTCCATTAGATTCGCTTGTCTCGTTTTCAATCTTATTTTTCTTCTTTCTACCGCCTCTTGCACCGTAAAATCTGGCGGAGTAGCAAGTCAAAATCTTCATAATATCCTCTGCTGTAAGAATTCTTCTTCGTATTTCTTTTCTTTCTTCTCAACAACCTCAACAGTGATTTTAAGATTCTTGAAAACAGCATCAAGATATTCATATCCAAAACGGGCAAGCCTATCTTTGTATTCAATCAAGATTCGTTCAACTTTGCCCTCGAAACATAACTTGATTAACTTGTGCAATCCTTT
>Ga0180434_10001235_pt1 | contig 37089 bp, 54 predicted proteins | sample SS_ome_7_FD_132453 | JGI IMG/M metagenome (GOLD analysis project Ga0180434, IMG submission 132453) | Hypersaline lake sediment archaeal communities from the Salton Sea, California, USA - SS_1_D_2 metaG | ecosystem: Environmental > Aquatic > Non-marine Saline and Alkaline > Hypersaline >... | reverse complement strand
GCGACTGGGCGACGGTAGGCTACAGGGCGAAGGTCTGCGACGAGGCAAAGGTAGGCTACGGGGCGAGGGTCTGCGACGGGGCGACGGTCTGCGACTGGGCGAAGGTCGGCGACGGGGCAACGGTCGGCGACGGGGCAACGGTCGGCGACGGGGCGACGCTAACGCGCTCGATGGTACCGGCAGGCCCGATAGGTAGCCGCAAGGCAACGACGTGGTATGATTCGGAGCACGACGTAGTGTTCTGCGGTTGCTGGTCTGGGCCGCTGGCCGAGTTCCGACAGCAAGTGGCCGCGACCTACAAGCTCGGGCACGAGCACCGCGAGGAGTACGATTGGGCAATAGGGATATTCGCTGCCTCCCTTAAGGGCAAGGAGGGGGAATGAGCGACGAACTCCCGTATGAGCAGGTGATGGAGAAGCTGGCGAAAGATTACAGTGGGTGGATTGACGCTTCCAACGCTGTGGCGCATTGTGCTAGGCAAGCGTTTCGCTGCGGCTTCATCGCAGCGATGAATACCAGCACCTCCGACCACACCGATGCGATCGCCGCGCTGGAGCGGGTGAAGAAGGCGCTGGCGCTGAAGCTCTCCACGCTTGATGACGCCCTGGTTGTTGACCGCGCATTTGACGCTGAGATAGCCGCCCTACGGGGCAAGGAGGGGAGATGAGCAAGGCGGAGCGAAAATGAAGCGATTGCTGGTAGTGCCCAGGCGGACTAGTCAGACACCAGACGAAGCGGTTGTCGGTGCGCCTGATTTATTCACGCCGAGGGACTACGACCTAGTGGAAATATCCGTTGTGTTCACCGGGGATATTAACGAATCATTGCGGTTGCAATCTATGTGGCTGGCATATTCCGAGAACGTTGAAATTGGCGGCCCCGCCTTCGGAGCCGACGGTGGTGATCGCTTTGAGCCGGGGAGGTTCGTGAAAAAAGGGATAGTCCATACTAGTCGAGGGTGTCCGCATCGTTGCCCGTTCTGCTATGTGTGGCGGCGCGAGGGCGGAATCAGGGAATTGCCGATTACCGAGGGGAATATTTTGCAGGACAATAACATCTTGGCGTGTAGCGAAGCGCACCAGGAGCGGGTGTTTGAAATGTTGGCGGGGCAAAAGCAAGTCAGGTTTTTAGGGGGGCTGGACGGATGCTATATCACCAGGCGCAAAGCCGAGATGATAGCGCGACTTAAACCGCTGGATGTATGGACGGCCAACGATGGACAACGGGAGAAATTATCGCTACGAGGAATACACTTGTTGCGGGAGGCCGGATTGTCGCAAGACAAGGTGCGGTGCTATGTTCTGATCGGATTCGATGAAACGATGGAAGCGGCAACGGCCAGACTGAATAGAACGCTGATGGCCGGGGCTATGCCTTTCGCGCAACTGTATGACGGGGTAGGGGCGAATGGAGAACGATTGAAAGCGTGGAAGCGATTGGCGCGAGAATGGAGCAGACCGGCAATAATTAGGACTAAAATAACCGCCCTACGGGGCAAGGAGGGGGAATGACCTGGCCGCCCGCTGGCATTGACTGGTATTACTCCGACGGCTCCGTTGCAATAGCGCACGGGGACTGCCGGGAGATATTGCCGTTGCTGCCGACGGTGGACTTGATGCTGACTGACCCGCCGTATGGGGTTGGTATAGAGTATGCCAGTTATGACGATACCGAGGAAAACTGGTTTAGATTAATGTCAGATATACTACCGCTCATTAAGTCTGTGGCAACAATGAGCATCCTACCCTGTTGCCGAATAAAAGCGCTGCCGTGGATATATCAGAACTATCCTCCCGACTGGTTGATTTGCTGGTATAAGGGTAGCCCTGGTCACCATGCTTTTGTTGGGTTTAATGACTGGGAACCGATGCTGGTTTACGGAAAGAATCCAGGCGTTCAGATGCACGATTACTTTTCAGTGATTAACAATGAAGTTATGGGCAAGAACGGGCATCCATGTCCAAAGCCATTGAGGTGGGCCACTTGGTTGATTGAAAGAGCTTGTCCCGAGCTGGGCATTATTCTCGACCCCTTTTGTGGCTCTGGAACTACTTTGAGGGCCGCGAAAGACTTGGGCCGGAAGGCCATTGGTATTGAGCTTGAGGAAAAATATTGTGAGATAGCAGCCAATCGTTGCCGCCAAGAAGTATTATTCTAACCGCCCTACGAGGCAAGGAGGGAATAATGAACCCAACAACACGAGAGGCATTGAGAAAGCAATTTATCAAGAACCGCGCGAAGATACACCAGTTGCGAGACAAAATCAAGAGGATGGAGCGTGACATCGAGATACTTGAGATTGAGAATGAGGATATATACAAAGACATGGGAGAGAAATAATGCCACCATTGAAATGCCACAAATGCGGAAACGATGATCCGGCTGAGTGGTCAAAATATTATGATGGCAATGAAGGCTGGTGGTGGGTGTGTTGTAAGTGCGGAAACAGAGTGCCGATAGGATAAAAAACTTTATTTCGGCGAGGAGTAGTAGTATAATAAACCCATGACAGAAGGCAACGGTAAAAAACCCATCAAGCCGCGAGGTCATAGGAAGAAGTTAAACTATGACAAGCTCCGAGTAGACTATTTCGAAGGGACGTTAAACGGGAAATACGGGAGTTTAAGAGATTTTTGCGAGAAGAACGAACTAAACTATGGCACGATAGCTATAATGAGTTCAAAGCAAAAGTGGACGAGCAGATTAAAAGAATTATTAAATTTAAGTGAGGATAGGATAGCCATATTAAACGCCGAGAAGCGGATGGCGGCGATTGAGAGGCACGAGAAGTTAGGGGTAAGGCTACAGGATAAGGGCGGGAAGCATTTATCAAGGGTGCGAAAGATGAGCGCGGCGGATACCATAAGCGCGATAAGGACGGGGATCGCGATAGAGCGAGAAGCTTTAGGGATGAACGAAGGGGACAGGCCGACGGTTCAAATAGGTCAATTCCAAGCAGTAGTGAACATGGTGAACAATGCAGGAAACGGAGAGCGGAAAAAGTTTGATGAGCGTCTACTCCGAGATTACGGAGTCGGCCCGAAGGAAACTGGCGGCGAGGTATAATCCAGGATGGGGAGACTTCGAGGAGATACCCACCGACATAGAGACGTTTATTTTCGACGATAGCTATTTAGCGCTAAGGCGAGACGAGGTATGGCCGAGCGTAGTTGATGATTTAAGGGAGCTATTCTCAAAATCATATAACGAAGCGGTATTGCTCCAAGCCATTGGAGCGGGCAAGTCGTTCAAGTCAGGGATTATTCTTGTCTATCAACTGTATCTCAACCTATGCCTCAAAGACCCGATAAGCTACTGGGGATTGGCGAGAGGTTCAAAGATAGCATACATGAACACGGCCACTACGGAGTTACAAGCGCGGGACGTAGTTTTCGGGGAGATAAGCGCGAGGATAAATAACAGTCCGTGGTTTACCGGAATGAACGCGCCCGATCCGAGGGTTAAGAGCAAGCTAAAATTCAGGAAGGGGCAATATATCTTGCCGGGGAGCTCGAGCGAGTCGTGTCCTTTGGGGTATAACCTTTTCTGCGCCGTGATAGATGAGGCCAGCTATATGAAGCAGCCTGGCGTCAATACCAGCCAGCAGGCCAGCGATCAGGTCGCGAAAATATATAACGCAATCGTCCGGCGCAGGGAGTCAAGGTTCGGAGATAACGGGTTAATCGTAATAATCAGTAACCCACAACATGAGGGAGATTTTACCGTCCGCAAGGCCCAAGAAGCAGAGACTAATCCGCGACTATTCGCAAAACATAGGACGCTATGGGAGGCCAAGGAATATTACAAGCGAGGAGTGAAGTGGTCGGGCCAAACGTTTTTCGATGAAGGGATAAACATGAATGTCCCGATAGAGCTCAAGGCGTCATGGGATAAGAACAAGCACTTAGCGAGGAGAGATTTTGCGGCGATACCGAGCGCGGCGAAAGACCCGTATTTCAATTATGAGCAGTTGCGGGATATAATGGCCGAGAGTGATATGAGTTGCCCGGTCAGGATATTCGACGATCAGGGATACCCGAAGGTATGGCATGACTGGTTTAAGCCGGAGAGGTCAAGCGATTATTTCATGCATATAGACTTGGCTGAGACGAGATGCGCGGCAGGTATAGGCATGGGCCACTGGTCGGCATATAGGACAAAAGCGGTGCTCGATTACGTCCTGAAAATAATCGCGGTAGACGAAAAAAAGATTAACTTCGAGAAGATTCGTGGTATAATACTCCTAATGCGACAGTTGGGGTTTAGACTGCGAAAGGTAACTTATGACGGATGGCAAAGCAAAGATAGCCTTCAGATACTCGAAGCGAAAGGGATCGAGGCGGACACATTGTCGGTTGATAGAAACCTCGGCCCATATGACACGTTCCTATCGTTCGTTAATCTCGGACAGTTTGACACTTATAATAATCCCGAGCTTCTCGCGGAGTGCCGAGGACTCGAATTACACGACGGCCGGAAGGTCGTCAAGCCGACGTTCGGAAGCAAAGACATATCCGACGCCGCTGCGGGAGTTTGCTTTCATATGGCCGATAAGGTGGGAGTAGGTCGGCCCTTGCATAAGGTTGTATCTAACAGGAAGCCGATTAGCGTAATGGTGAGGCGATGAAAGAAGTGATCATGCTTTCGGCGTTGATAGTGGCGGGTATTCTATTGTATGTTACTATCAGTGAATTAATGGACGAGAGGAACGATGACTGAAAATAAGACTTTGCGGCAGATTAATCACGAGCGGTTAGCGCGGATAGAGAGCATGCTGATATTCCTGATGGAGAAGCAGGCTCTTGAAATGAACCGCAAGCCGTTACCGAGCGAGAAGATAGAAGGCGTGACATCGAGAGTTCTTTATCGTCGGACATTTTTCGAGGAGTGGCGTGAGGCGTGGGAAAAGAAACTAAACGAGAGGAAGGTCGTCGATGAAGGCAACGGTCAAGAATGACGGGAAGGTAAGAGGCAAGATAAAACACAGCAAGATAATCCTTCCAGCGAAGGATACCACCGAGGAGCAGTTCCGGTGCATAACTGAAGCGTCGGAGTACAGGAAGCGATCCGCGATTAAACTCGAAGAGCATAACGAAGTCAGAGGATGGGTTGCCATACTCACGCGAAACGCGAATAGCGGGGAAGTAAAAGTCAGGCGTGAGTGGGTTCCTAACAAAGAGGCGTTTCAGGTATTGATTCAGAGCGAGGAGTATAAGACGAGCAAGGTAATAGAATCAATGCCCGTTTCCGTGTTAGAATCTCAAGGGGTAAAGAAACTTCGAGAGAGTTTTAACTTTGACTACTTTTTGACAGGAGACTACGGCGATTCAACCGGAGGCCAAAGAGCTACCCCGCCGAACAACGAATTCTATCCCATCATGGGAGGCCCGTATAGCAAGCAGTTATATTTACACGACTATCTCGATATGCACGCGAAGTGCTTTGAGGCCAAGAACCACAATCCTCTCGCCAAGCAGGTAGTACGGATAAAGACAAATTACACTATCGGCAAAGGCGTTAAGCTGATTTTCAGCAACGCGAAGTGTCAGGATTATTGGGATAGATGGGCCAAAGAAGTAGACTTCACGTCAAAGAACAGAAGCGACAATGATCAACTGACGTGGGGTGGCGAAGTGATGACTCGGCTTATCGAGGAGCAAGGGCGGTTGAGGATGCAACAGATTGATCCATCTACCGTGTGGGAAGTAGTAACGGAGCCGACTGACATCGAAAAGGTTTATTATTATCATCAGCAATATCCGACGCAGTATCAGCTACTTTACGGCAAGAAAAAGGGCGAGAAGGCGATGGAGTATATTATCAACGATATTCCCGCCTCGGAGATGTTGCACGTTAAGGTCAACTGTGCCGCCGGCGAGAAGCGAGGGCGTTCCGACCTATTCCCCGTATTGACGGATCTCAAGAGGTTCAAGGACTGGCTTAACGCTCGCGTGACAAAGGCGCAGATCGAGGAGAGCTGGGCGATAAAGAAAAAGGTGCAGGGGAGCGACACTGACGTTTCGGCTATTATTAACGATACCGACTTGACTACAATACCGCCTCCCGGCGCGATGATTGTTGAAAACGAGTCGGTGGATACGACATACATGACGCCTACCGTTTCGAGCGCAGGGAGCGCAACCGATAATGTCGGCGAGCAGTTGCGGAGCGTAATAGCGACAGGCGTCGGGGTATCTCCGGAGATACTCGGAGTAGGAGGCGCGGCGTCAACTCAGGCTACGGCGATAAGCAAAGCCGAGCCGGTATACAAGGAGATCGACACGCGCCAGCAGATTAACGAGGTCTACGTCTCCGAGATAGCGGATAGAGTGATCGCGTTCGGGATTAAGAAGGGCGAAGTTCCAAAGGAGCAAATAAGACGAGCGTCTCTTGCTACGATCAAAAGAGCTATCATGGAGCGCGACTGGAAAGGACTGTTCGCCGAAGCGAAGGCGTTAGTCCTGGGCCAAGCTATCACCGAGCCAACGGATACCGGCTTTGAAGTGATCCATCCGGAGATACTCACCGAAGATAGAACCGCGAAGATAAAAGACATATTCTCCGCGTTCGCAGGTAGGATGTTTTCTCATAGGCGCGCCAGCGAGATGACAGCCAAAGAGCTGGGCGTTACGACCTATGACTATGACAAGGAGATGGAGGACGTGAGGGAGGAAGGCGAAAGTCAAGCGATCCAGATGTTCGATCAAGCGACGTTATCGGCGAGTGGACTCGGAGCCACTAAGCCGGAGGAGACGCCGAAAGCCGGATCGTCTCTTGATAAGGGGGATTACAAACAGCAGGCGAAAACAAAGTAAGGAGGAGCGATGGGTAAGGTGAAGAAGTTAAATGAAGTAGTTAGGAAGTCATGCTTGGAATGCTCGTTCCGCTTCCGCGATTACGAGAAGCGAGCGGACATTTGCACTCATCCAGATGGAAGGATGAGGAGGTTGGCAGGCGACAAGATGCCGTCGTGGTGTCCGTTTAACAAAAAGTAAGAAAGGAGCAAAGTAGATGAATGCCAAGAAGAAACAGAAAAGCGAGAAGGTTGAATCAAGCACGGAAAAGCCGGAGATTGCAAAGGAATCTCCTGCACCTACTACGAAGGGAAGCGAGAAGTCAGGGAAGGCCAAGTTCATGTGTCAGGATTGTGAATGGTGCTATCACGATCTGCGATCGAAGGAGCCGAAGCCTTGTTGTACTCACGCCGAGGCAAAGGGAAGAGCGCTCGGAGAGATCGGGATGAATCCCGACTGGTGTCCGAGACTAAACGAGCCGGAGATTAGCGCGGAGACAAAAGCACCTATCCCCGATACTTGTGGCAAGTGCCAATTCTTCTATCATGGCGGCAAAGACCCGCGAAGCGAGAAAGACGTTCCTCCGAAGTGTACTAATCCTAATCCATCGGCAAAGGCGAGCGTTAATTCTCGTCCGAGCGATTGTCCCTTAGCAAAGGAGTAGTATGCCCGGCGAGACTCAAGCAGAGGTCATTGATAGGATAACGAGTCATTCAATGCGCGTCATGCGCGGTATAGAAAACGAGGACGTTGGAGGTCTCGTCGGAGCGTACCGCCGCGCACAGGATGACGTTATGGCGAGGATCGAGGAGTTATTTCGAACGTCTCAATTCGCTACTCCTAATCAATGGACGTTTACGGAGATGACGGCAACGGGTCGAAACGCGCAGTTGTTGTCAAGTATTCGTCAGCGTTTGAATCAGTTACAAGGGGAAGCCAGCGAGCAGGTTATGAAGGCAGGAATAAGCCAGTTCGAGACAAGCAGAACGCGAACGGCTTACGGCCTCGATATGGCTACTCCTCCAGCAATGCGCGTGCAAGTGCCTATCTTACCGGAACAGACAATCAGAGCTTTGTTAAGCGAGCCCTTTCAAGGCGCTATGTTTTCGCAACGTATAGGAGCGATAACAGACGCTATGGCAAGCGACATACGCGATGAGCTCGTACAAAGCATGATCAATGGGGAGACAATGCAAGATGCGTCGGCGCGAGTGGCTGATGTAATCGGATCGTCTAATCTCACGTCTCCGAGGAGCGGTACTTCACGCGCATTAACTATCGCCAGGACAGAAGTTATGAGGGCTCAGCATTTAGGGCGCATAACTTCGTATATGGATAACGACGCCTTAATAGACGGCGATCCAGAGACGGCCTGGGTATGGGTAGTTACGCCGGACGATAGACTCTGCCGCTGGTGTATGAGGCGAGAAGGAAAGACGCCGGAGGAAATTGAGAAGATGGCCGCCGGAGCCGACCCGTGGGGTAACAAGGCGACGCTTCCGCTTCATCCGAATTGCCGATGCACGAGCGCGCCGAAGCTCAAGACGTGGAGACAGTTAGGCATTGATATGCCGGAGGAGTACGGCGAGGAGGATAGGGGATACCGAGACCCCGTTACAGGAAAGTGGAAGATAGCTCCGGTTGTTCCGTTCGATAAATGGCAGGAGACGACGGCGAGATGATAAGCATTGAGAAGGAAAATAGCAAGTATCTTTTGATTATAGCGGAGGGTTCCGAGAAGGATATTAGGACGACGCTTTCCCTATCTCACGACGATGGACTTGAATTGTTGTCCCAACTATGTGAGTATTACAATGAGAACCCAACGGTTGAAGTTCCATTGTTGCAGGAATATATTGAGTTCAAACGAGTTCAGGAATCCGCGAGGAGAGATAATGGAAAACGAGGCGAGGAGTAAAACTTTAATCGCTCCGACTGGAAGCAAGGAACGAGAAGCTAAGCAGGCCCTTGAAGCTCACTTCGAGGCGTTGAGGACTATATACCGAGATTTCCCGGAGTTCCCTAAGCTGATGAAGAAGCTCGAAGAGATAATCAGGAGATACGGCGAGAACAAGAACCTCGATCCACGGTCTATGCAGACGAGCGATGTGATATGGCAAGAGGACGGAATTGTAGTCTTCAAAATATTCGCGGGGATAATATCAATGCCAGAGGCAAAGCCGATAGATCACGTGATGAAAGTCATGTTCAAGATTGGCCGCCAGTTGGTATCATATGCGGCCATGAAAAAGACAACGGCACGCCTGATAAGTTTTAGGCGCATTCAAATAGACGATAACGGGATAGTAAAATTCAGGGTTTACAACGGGAATACTCCTATGTCTCCTCCGAGGAGCGTTAAGCTACCGGCGAGCAAGAGGGCGACTTGATTAAATTAACTGACGAAGAAAAGCACCTTATCCTTGAATTGCGGAATATTGAGCACGGCGAGATATGCGTTAAGGTTCAGGATTTCAAGGTAGTAACGGGATATACCACTCGGAAGTGGACGAAGCAGGATATAAGCTGGAGCGGAAAAAAAGTAAAAAAAACACTGGACTTGAGTTTAGCGTAGGGGTATAATTTATTTAATTCTTCACTGCCGCGAGGCGGCTACAATGAGCGCGAGAAGCGTAGTTGTAGTCCGCCTCTTTTTTTTATCGGAGGAAATATGGGTAAATCGGTGCCGGGGAAGCGAGATGGGACAGGCCTACATGACAGGAGTTTTCAGAGGACGCAAAGCCCGATAGGAAAGAGACTACAAAAGATAGGCGTTAAGTCAACCACCGAGCCAAAATGGGTAGCCGATGAGGGACTTTGGGACAAAGCCAAACGAGCAGCCGATAAGGCCGGAGCTTCCGACAAGTACGCCTTCGCAACCTGGTGGTATTTGAAGCACGGTGGCGGGAAGCAAAGCGAGATGTCCATGCCTGATCTTTCGGCAAGCGATAAGAAGTTACTTGATGAAGCTATATCGTCGAGCTCCGTTAGTCAGCTAATGCGTGGGACAAAGAAGTCGGAAGCTGGCTTTGTTACGCGAGACAAAGATAGCGGGCGTTTAATCATAGACCTCGCCGAGGCACAAGTAGACCACGAGAAGCGAGAAGTAAAATGCGTCCTCATAAGCGAGGGTAAGGGCAATGAGGTCGATAAGAATTATTATAGCGCCGAGGCGGTAAATAGCGGAGCGCAGGTATTCAACGGAGCACAATGTTATATTAACCATCCGACGGAATCGGAGCAAGAGGAAAGACCAGAGGGGGACATCTGGAAGCTGGCTGGATTTTGGAAAGATACCAGAGCCACCCAGGTAGACGATAAGAAGACGGGGAATAAAGTGGGCGCAGTAGAGGGTGTGCTGTATTGCGACAAGAGCGAGGCTGGAGCCGCCGCGCTCGCAAAAGCAGAAGCAGCCATCAAGTACCGCGAATATTTCCCGAATACCGATGAAGTGTATGCCGGGATGTCGATTAATTATAACGGCATACCGAAGGGCACCGTCGAAATAGACGGTGAGGAATGGACGAACATCGCAGAGTTCGTCCGAGGAGGGAGTATTGATGTCGTGACGAAGCCCGCAAGAGGCGGCGCGTTCGTCGCCCTTGAGGAAAGCGTCAAGAGTGGCGCTATAATTTCAAAAGCGGAGGCTGACGAAATGCTGACAAAAGAGATTCTCGACAAGCTACGTGAAGCGCATAAGGATCGCGCGAAATTGATTGAGGAAGATGCCCCGAAAGAGAAGATCGAGGCGGTCGAGCAGAACATTGATGATCTGCTCAAGTCGGAACAGGACGAACCGGAGACGCTCGAAGTCGATGATGAGTTAATAGAGCAGCTCAAAGATGAAATTCCGCAGATGGAAGGCGAGAGTAACGAGCAGTATATCGAGCGTTGCAAATCCGCTTATGGCAAGATGTCCGCCAAGATGGGCGAGCAGGAAGAGCCGGAGCCGGAGCCTAAAGAGCAGGAAGAGCCTGACCCGGAGGATTCTAAAAAGACCGAGGCCAGTAAAGAGGTAAAGGACTTCCAGAAGAAAGAGCCCAAGATGTTCCAGAGAATTATGGAACACGCTCGAGTTAAGCTCGACGAGGAGCGCAAGGATTTTTCATCCGAGCGTAGCAAGGTAAAGAAGCTTTCCGAAGATAATCGCAAGCTGACGGTTGAGCTTTCGATAATGAAAGACCAACAGCTCGCAGCGAAGAAGCTATCCGAGGCCGAGATACCGGAGAAGTTCCTCTCGGTATCCGATCTCGTAGGCAAGAGCGCGAAGGAGATGAACCGCGAGATCGAGCGCACGAAGGCGATCCTTGAGAGCAGGAGTCCTTTCGGTTCCGGTTTTGCGAAAGAAGCTGGACAGCCCGGCGGTGGCCTGGTGGTTGATCCCAGCGCATACGGCCTTCCGACCGTAGAAAAGTAGGCGCAGAGGCGACTACACGATAACGTCAAAAAGGAGAAAAGGAAATGGCAACTGAACATCGCTACCTAAAGCCTTCCGACCCAGAGGAGTACAAGTGTTTGGCCGCTGGGCCGATAGACGCCGGAGACGTAGTGAAGTGGGACACCACTAATCTCTACGCCGTGCGTCAGGCTACTGGTGCCGCTGGCGATTGCGTCGGCGTGTCTATGGACACGATCCCGCTCCCGAGCAGGATCGACAGCACCGATGTTGTAGACCGGATAAGAGTCCGGTCAGAAGGCGTCTTTTCGTTCAAGACGACCGCTTCGGAGACATACAAACACGGCTTGTGGGTTGAAGTCGGAGCCGACAGCCAGACTGTGAAGCTAACCTCCACGGACGCTAATAAGATCGGTAAGGTTTGGCTTCCTGATGGCCAGAGCGTTACCGGCGCGGCCGGAACGGAAGTCCAGGTCAAAATCATGCCGCAGTACGTCGGCAATAACCTGTAACGCAGAGAGGATAACATCATGTTTCCAGGATTGAGCAAAGAGCAGTTTGCCGAGGCTCTCTCTTCCGCGTTGCAGAAATACGCGAAGGAAAGCAAGCCTGCGGATATCGTTACTTGGGACGACCGAGTAACAACCATCGAAGCTATGAAAAAGAGCGTCAAGCCGGACGTTCACTTGACGCCGGAAATAGCGAAGGTGGCCGAGAGTATCAATTGGTTGAATCCGCGCCTGAAATGGAGCGGAGTCGTAAAAATGGCGGTAGAGAATTACCGCAAGCTGAACGAAGCGCATAGTTCAACCGCACTATCTCAGCTACTTCGTGCCGGAGTTCAGACCATCGCTAACGAGTGGTACAAGCGTAAGCCAGTCGGTTATCCCGATTACGTCTTGGAGACCACGAGCGATAAGCGGCAAGAATTCTACGCTCCGTTATATGGAGCCGCGAGGCCCAGCCGCACCGGCAGAGGCGTTCCCTACAAGGAACAGCGCGTAAAGGGTGCTGATCGAGAGATCATCAACTACAAGTACATGGGCGGCGAGAGCTTTGAGCGCGAGTTGTTTGACGACGACCAGACTGGTCAGATCAATCAGCGAGCGCAGGCTCTCGGTGAAGCTATGAGGGACTTGGAGGAAGAGTATGTCGCCGGACGTTTTCGCGGCATAGCTTTCACCGCTGGTTCCGACAGCTACCCCGCGTCTACGTTCTCAACCGTCAACTATAACGGCACGTCAATCACGGTTCCGTTCTCGGTGAATATGTATTACACCGGATCTGGAAACTGCCCAGCGTCTTACGTCCAGCTCTCGTTTTTCGCTATGAAGACGGGTTACGAGCAGTTGCTCGACGCTCGCGATCCGCTGGGCCTTAAGATCGCGGTCAATCCCGACACCGTTCTCGTGAGCGGATTCGACTTCTTGAATGTCAGGACGTTTTTGAACTCGACGTGGTATCCGGCGGTTCCAGGTCGCGGAGGCGAGACGGTCGCTAACGCCGCGTCCGGTTACGCTGGCACGCAGTACGCTGAGAACGTGATTCGCGGCTTGATGAATCCCGCCTATAACCGTTACCTGCCGCAAGGCGCGTGGTACATGGGCGAAGGCAAGAAGGGATTTGTTTTCCAGCGGAGAGACCCACTGGAGGTAGTTCAAGAGTTGCCGCAGGCCGGGCAGAGCTTTGACACCGACACTTATAGGTTCCGCAACCGCGCTCGTTGGGAGGCGGAGTGGCTGGATTCAAGGTTCTGGTATCAGGGCAACGACGGCACTGCGTCAGTTACGCAGTAACGACTCCTTGAAGCGGGAAAGGGTGTCCGGCCTTCGGGCCGGACGCCTAATCCCAAAAGGAAAAGATGAAAAACCACGCGATAATAGGAAAGAAGCGAAAAAAAGAACGTTGGGAAAAAACGTTCAGGCCCAAGACCGAGAAGGAATGGGAACAGGACGAGGCCGAGGAGTTAGGCGTTAAGCGGAAACCCGATCTCGTGAGTGAGTGGATAGGATCGGCTTTGTATTTTGAAGATTATACCGATATTAGCTTTAGATATTCTCCGCGTGATATTCCCTTGACTGTTTCTCGATTCTATCCTCACGAGAAGCTGATAGTTGATTTCGTTCCGAGCGCGAGCGAGCTACAAAAGCGTAAGACCTTATTTGAGCTCCTGGAGTTCAAGTATATGTATATAGATTTTGGCGAGGAGTTAGGAGAAGCTGAATTCAAAGCAAGATTAAACGAGATAAGGAGACAGCATGAAGAAGCTACTTGTCGCCGCGCTGGTGCTATTTAGCGGAATAGCGAGCGCACAGTGGAGATGCGATGATTGTGTAGGTGTGGTGGGAAGCGAGCCTCCAGCAAACAAGGCGCTGGCCGTTCAAGGTACGGCATCGGGAATACCAATTCCTATCGTAGACTCAGAGGGTAACACAAAATGGGTTTACGTTCTCGACTCTCTCGGGACTATCATAAATCCAGCTACGGAGGAAACGGCCGGAAGCATAGACGCAACGGCCACTACGATCAACGGCCACGCCAAGGACATAGATGATATATTGACTGATGCTCACGCAGATTCAATAGACGCATTAAGAGGGGTGATAGTAGATTCTTCCGGGAATACCATTGATCCAGCTTCCGAGTCTACGTTACAGAGCGTACTCGATAAAGCTACTACTATTTTGACGAAGATTACGTCAATAGACGATAAGGCCGTTACGATTGACACCGGTAATATTTCGGGAATAGTAGATGTTAATTCAGTGCCGGATTTATCTGCTAATTCCATCAACGCTGAAGCGGCTCCTCCAGTCGAAAGTATATCGACGTATTACGAGGAAGTATCTGCCGCCGGAGAGGAAGCGCTCGTTGCCGGACAAGCGAGCCTGAAACACAGAATAATAGGATACACGATAACAGCGTATGACGGTACAGCAAGAGGAAAATTGCATTTCACGGATACATGGAACGCTTCGACCAATCACATAGATCACTTTGATCTTTCGCATACTGGAGGAAACAAGGAGCCCGTCAACGAGTTTTCGTCATTAAGGAGCGCGAACGCTAATGAGCCTATTTATTTGCTCGTAGATTATTTGAGCAATACCTTCACCACAGTAGGAGTGAGTCTTAAATTCAAGACTGAGTAGGAGGGAGCATGAAACGTTGGGTGGTAGGATTCATCGGCGCGATAGGATTCATCGCGTCCTATTTGATAGTTGTCCCGCAAGGCGAGGAGTACGGGCCTCACGCTATCTCGGTTTGCTATGTCGCCACACCCGGCCTGTCAGGATACAACGCCGGAAAGATTATAGTTATGCACCCTGATCCGGAATGGGAATGGTCGGCTATAGAACGCGGGGAAGTAGTCGCTAACGAGGAGACCGGATTACGCTATAGAGTAGTAACGCTCGACCTCGCCGAGGCGGAATCTAACACTGTCGTTGGATACTACTGGAATTTCAAAATTGATGACGTTGATACTCCCGCGACTGTTATTTCGGATGATTTAGGCGGGAAGAAAAAATAATGAGAAAAGCAATACTTCTGATATGCTCGCTTTTAGCTTGCACCATTGCTGGAGCAACGAATCGGACGGTATGCGCAAGCGGGTGCGACTACACTACGATTAACACTGCTCTCGGTGCGTCATCCGACGGAGACTCAATCGAGATACGAGATAACGCAACTTACGATGAGCGAATAAATACCGACAAGGCAGTAACTATATTTGCTGGTTCCGGCTTTGCGCCGACTATTGAAAAATCCGGAAGCACGTCTACGATTTATAACAAATACAACGACCAGACCGATGAAATAATTACATTTTTAGGCGCTTCTACTTCGATGCCGATGACAATTGGTGGCGGAACGGGATTGGCGTTCGAGGGCGATCAACAATCGAATGCCTATCAGTTCAAAGATATATACTTCACGACAGATGTGAACTACTTTAGGTTAATACAGACCGACACTAATTTTCGTGGATATTCAAACCCAAATGTTTTTTATCAGTGCTATTTTGAATCTACCGGAGATGAAACGGAACTTGTATTGTGGGGAGTAGGAACTTTGGGAACGACACATACAGTACAATTTCACAATTGTTTATTTTTGGGCACTTCTGGAACGGATTACGTTGTCAAAATAACCGGAAGTCAGACTGATCATTCCGCTGAATTTGTGAACTGCACAATACAGGGAGCAACGGACGGAATAGGGTTAGAGGCGGACGATCCTGTTTCAGTAGTCAATTGTATATTCGCTAACAACGACGACGATATATCGTTGACATCTCCCGCTGCTATAGGAGCATTCAGTTATTGCGCCGCCGAGGATTCGGAGGCGTGGAGTGGGTCGGGGTGTATAACCATTGTCGCCGCAGACGAGTTTGTAGATAACGGCAGTGATTTTCACTTGAAGTCAACCGCTGACTGCCGAGATGCCGGAACGGACGCAAGCGGATACGGTGTAGACGACGACATCGAGGGAGTAAGCCGACCACAAGGTGCGGCGGATGACATCGGGGCGTATGAGTACGAATCCGAGGAAACGCCGACCTCTACAGCCACACCGACCGACACACCAACTGCTACTCCAACCGACACACCAACGGACACGCCAACCGCGACGCCGACGGCGACCGCTACGGCGACCGCTACGGCGACTGACACGCCGACCGCGACTCCTACAGCTACCCCAACCGGTACACCGACCGACACGCCTACAGCTACGGAGACATACACGGATACGCCTACGAGTACAGCAACATACACGGACACAGAGACATCTACAGCCACGCCTACGGACACGCCCACAGCTACGCCAACGGCTACATTTACATCTACCCCAACTGATACGTCCACTGATACGTCAACCGCTACATCGACATTAACTTACACGGATACCTCTACCTACACCAACACGTCGACAAGTACGTCTACGTACACGGCCACGCCTACTTCGACGCCTACAGCTACCCCAACTGCTTCTCCTACGAGTACGCCCACTTATACGGATACTCCGACTTCAACGTCGACGTATACTGCTACGCCAACATCATCCCCGACGTACACAAGCACGCCCACAAGCACACCGACCTATACGGCGACACCAACGAGCACGCCTACATACACGAGTACACCAACGGCGACGCCGACGTACACAAGCACGCCAACCAGTACGCCGACCTATACGACGACACCAACGGCGACGCCGACGTATACGGACACCCCAACATCAACGCCGACGTTTACTTACACAGATACGCCAACTCACACATATACTGATACTCCGACATTCACTTACACATACACACCGACGAGCACTTCGACATACACCGACACGCCTACGAGTACTCCTACGTACACTGATACGCCCACGAGTACGGAGACATTTACGGATACATCTACATCAACGCCGACATATACCGCTACGCCTACCGATACACCAACGGACACACCGACGGCTACATCAACAGCTACACCAACGGATACTCCTACCAATACTCCTACAGCTACGCCCACAGCTACGTCTACAGCCACACCAACCGATACGCCAACATCGACGCCAACTCATACTTATACGCATACCCCAACATTTACTCCGACATCAACTCCTACAGCCACATCAACATATACTTATACGCATACTCCAACACATACTTACACTTCTACATCGACGCATACTTTCACAAAGACTCCTTATCCTTATGCGGATTGTAACCCATTTTATTGGTCGCCCAAATACGGAGAATAATTATGGCGATAACACTTGCAGGACTCGTTACTGGCGCGAGAAATTTATTTAATGACAGATTAGATGACAATTACATCATAGACGATATTAGTGATCAGGTAGACGGAACGAATAAGCGTTTTAGGGTGACCAATAGGAATATAGTTAATTCTGGAGATGGCGCGCCTGCCGATCCCGTGTTTACGATTAACGGAACGGTTTACGCTTCGGTAACCGTTAGCAAGTCGACAGGCATAGCGGTTTTTACAGCGGCTCCGGCCGAGGGAGCGTATGTTCTCGCGGAGTATTATCACGTCTTAATCGTCGACGCGAACTATGAAGCGTGGGCCAGCGATGCGGCCAACTTTGTAGGTCAAACAAGCGTTACGGCTATACCGGATGGGTTGGCGAGTGCGTGTCATAACTACATAGCCGCGATGGCCGCCGAGAAGATGAGCGATCTCTCAAGTTGGTATTATAGTGCGAATGCGGGGAATTCCTCTTTCAACAAAGACGCTATCGCAACTAAATTCCGCGAGATGATGAAAGCTAAAATGGAGATTGCCGAGAAGCTCCGCGAGGACTACTACACGAGACACGGGCAGAGGAACGCGCCTTCAACACAGGTTGCTAATTATTCTGGCGTTAAGACGGTTACTCCGAGGCGATAATGCAGAGAAGTCAAAAAGGGCAATTAGATGGACAATTTGCTCGGCAAGCAGCTGAGGAAATTTCGGATATGCTCGAGGAGCGAGTTATTATAAAGCGCTTCGAGGGGGTGAGCGGAGGAGACGCCAAAGCCGGAGTTGCCGCAACTGATGATTTTAGGTTGATACGCACGAAGGCAATAATTCAGGCGATGACCGCGAGGAAGATAGGACAATCGAACGGCATATTAAGATTGGGAGATTTGAAGGCGATGTTCCGCATTCCAATATATGCGGGAACCACTTATAGCGGAGATCAACAAACATCGGGCCGTAAGCCGGATAGAGTTTCATATCGAGGTAGAGAATATCATGTTCAGGGTCAAGTAGAAGACGCGGTACATGCGAGAGGAAAAATATATTATCAAGCAACACTGAGGCAGGTAGGATGATAACGCTAACGGCTGATCTGAAAATAAGAGGGATTGAACTCAAGAATACTTCGCTTGAGAGGATAGCCCAGGTCTTTATTGACGCAGGAGAGGATTTTCAAAAGAAGTGTTTTCTTGTCCATCGGAAAAGCGTATTCGAAATATTGACATATCTGATTAGGGTTTGCAACGTTCAGACTGGAAGACTTCGCGGATCATGGTTGCCGTTCCTCGATAAATACGGCCAGGCCGCGAGGTACATGAAATATATGCAGGATAACAAGTTAGTATACGGCGACAAAGGCGGCGTCGCTCTCGATCCGAAGGCTATGGAGGATGGGAAAAAATTAGGCATGTATGTGGATGAGGCGTTGAGTACGACAATAGGATCAAACGTAAATTATGCCGATAAAGTCAATTCCGTAAGCGGGTATTTGACCAAAACGAAGGTATGGGGAGATCGCCGCTATAACAAGAATTTCGAGAAGTTCTTTGAGGCGGCAGAAAAGCAGGGATGGATACCGCCAAAGACCGATCCGACGATTGATCCAAACCACGAGACCGGAGGGTTATTATAATGTCGATAGTACCGACGACATATAAGAATCCAACGGGCAAGCAGAATTTATTGACTTCGTTTAATAATTGGATCGAGACGAACGTGCCGAGTGCCGGGGCTTCTGATTTCACCTATGTCTTCATGGCCCAGGATACGACGCAGATATTCCCATCGGTTCATGTTCAGGAATACAACTTCTTCAATGCGGGAAGTAACGCTTTCGGAGAGGTTCTATTCGAGGCAGGATCGCAAGAGGAAGGCGCGAATAATCAGATCATGCTCGATATCTCTATCTATCACGATCTGAGCGTAGACGCTTCGGCTAAGAAGAAGATGTATCAGATCAGGGATAGAATAGTCCGAGGTCTGAAGAAGGCCGGACATTCCAACGATGCAACAGACGCCGTAATAGTATCTCCAATAGAGGTTCTCGATTACGACAACGCCGCAGTCCAAACGGGCATAGTGGCCTACGTCCCCACGGAGGAGGACAACCATATTATCGAAAATCCGTTTCAGCCAACACCTGAAGCGCCGACAGTGTATAGGCTCCAACTGTTGGTTAAACTTTATTGGTATGAAATGAATTAAAAAGGGAGGTAAACTACAATGGGAGTTACTCGAACACCACTTTCGATCTTCAGAGGCAAAAACGCGCAACTGCGTTGCGTGACGAAGAGCCACGGGGCCATACGCCCCGGCATGGTAGACGCCGTTGATTTTAACAACGTCCTGACGATGAATCGCATACCAGAGTTTGACAACCCCGTTGATGCTCTGGTATATACGACGTTCGACGGCGGAAACGGCAAGATCAGTTATACCGTCAACAACCAGGGGCAGATACAGGCGCTCGTCATGGACACCGATCCAACGGTCGAGGAGATATTCGTCAATCCCGCCGATATGAAAACGTTTACTGTTTTCGCCAACCTGAAAGGGTTGGATGGCAAGATCAAGGCGAGCTATCTCCTGAATACCTGCACTCCGGTTGGGAATCCGTGGACTTCGACGGTAAAGGAAGGCGCGAAGCAGACGCTCGATTTCGAGTACATCAACGGCTACTATTTCGCCGGACTCGGAATCCTATACACCAGGGCGAGAAGTGCTACCGGGCCTTTGGGGCCTCCGAGTCAACCTGTCGTTGCGGCTGGTGCTACTGGCGGCGCGCTGTCTGATGATACCTATTACATCCGCATAACTCAGGTTACGGCGGCAGGAGAGAGCAACGGCTCCAACGAGGCGATGGTCGAATTGACGGCCGGAACGGCAGTCCAGAAGATTACCGTCACGCTTCCGGCAATAAGTGGATCGGTAACAGGTCATAACGTCTACGTTTCCAATAGGTCTAACGATGCGCGATACGTTGCCACTGATGCAACTACGTCGTATGACATCACTGCGTTACCTTCGATAACCGCTGCCGCTTGTCCAAATGACGATACTACGGGCGCTCCGCAGGTTGCTAATGACAAAGCGTTTTCGAGCGATAAAGTTATACTCGACATCGCGGCTTTCAAGATTCCGCAGACGGGGCTTGACTACGCGCTGATTATGAAAAACGGAGAGGTCATAGCTTCTCCCGATAATCCGGCGACTCAGGACGACTTCTTCTTTAACGCCGCAGGCACGGAGTTTGAGCTTCGTGTTACTCCGAGTGCCGGAGATCATTACGACTTGTTTACGTTATATCAGCCGTCATAACCTCAAAGGAGGAGAATCATGGAAGAGACAGCTTCCGCAATCGGAAAGTTGACAAGGCAAAGCGTCCCTATCATTTTGGAACGCTTCAAGTATGAAATCGAAGCGTTGAAGGAGGAGCTCGGACGTTTAGAGAATGCGAATAAAGCTCCGAAAACTAATAAGCAAAAAGTGAAGTCTATCTTCACAACCGATAAGGGGAGGCGGTTGGTCGAGCGTCGCATGGAAGAAGTGCGCGAAAAGATCAGCCGCCTCTCTGATGTTAAGATCGAGGCGTTGCTAACTCCGTTATCGGTGGACGAGTATTTCGAGGTTCAACATGCCTACCTTTTGCGCCGCCTTTCTATTTCGAGAAGCAAGCCTGATAATTTGACGGAACAAGGCGAAAAAGACTTTGAGGATACGCTCAACATTATTTGTAATCAGGCGTTGCAGGCAAAATATGTTGAATGCGTAGTGAAGAAAAAAGAGAACGGTAAGCTGGTAAGGTTTTTTACGCCGCAAGAAGTCATATCTTTGAATGCCTCGTTGCAGTTAGAGATATTGTCAACACACCTTAAGGAATTCCAGTTATCGGATGACGAGTTAAAAAAATCGCTTGCTCCGACGATGATAGCCAATTAAGTCTACTCGGCGGCTTCGCGGTCGTCGGCGCAAAGAATGGATTATCAATAGCGCGAAGCTCGAATGTGTGGGATATACCATATGAACTATGGCGAGCGGTTGTGATGGTATGGAATGACCAGCAAGAGAAGTTAAACAAGGGCGATGAAGGCGAGACGATAAGTTTACAAAGCGACGGGACTTGATATGTCATTATACTTTAAAATTGCAAGCGAGCTCGACGAAAAGGGCTTCAAAGACGCCGCGAAGCAGGTGCGCGATTTAGACAAAGGAGCCAAAGACAACGCAAAATCAACGGCGGCGTGGAAAGATCAGACTCAGAAGTTGCAAGGAATTTATTCCGCGCTCGTTGGGCTTGGCATAGTTACGTTTTATAAGAGCCTCGTTGATGAGGCCGTAAAGCTGGAGCGGTCAGAATTCCTTCTCGGGCAGAGAGTAGAAAATACCGGCCTGGCTTGGGAGAAGGTCAAGAATCAGGTGATAGAATACAATCGGGTTATGTCTGATATGACTGGTGTGGGTTATCCCGAAGTAAATGACGCTCTATCACGTCTGATAGATAGCACCAACGACGTCGGGAAGGCCCAGGAGTATCTATCCGCGACGTTGGGCCTTGCACGGGCGCAGGGGATAAGCTATTCAACCGCCGCCGAACAGGTAGGACGAGCTACTCTCGGCGTAACGGAGTTTACAAAGACGCTCGCCGAGAGGATAGGTATAGCAGGAGAGAAGTCGAGGGATGTCGCCTATGTCCTCAAGACTTTCAAGGAAAGGTTTGGAGACCTGGCCGCCGAGGAGGATACCACGGCTAAAAAATTCGAGACGTTCCGCGAGGAGCTTTCGGACTGGAAAGCCGACATCGGAGCAAAACTTATACCCGGCGTATTGATGATAATGAACGTTCTGAAAAAAGTAGGTCAGGCTATTACAGCACTCGTGGAGCTTTGGGCTACAGGATGGGCGACTATGGCACAGGCCGCGATAAGCTCTAATCGTGTTATTATGTCGGCGATTACCGGAAACTGGGCTGGAGTAAAAGAGGCGTATAGAGAAGGCCACGCTTCGTTGGCGGCGTTGATGGACGAAAACGCAACGGCCGCAAAAGAGTTTTGGAACGTGCTATCAGGCAAAGAAGAAGTACAAAAAGAGCTTCCGGAGAGGATAGCGGAAGTGGATAGAACGTCCAAAGAATTAACCGCCGTATTTCGCAAGATGAACGCGGAGCTTTTGGCAGAGCAACAAATGAGTGAATCTAAACGCCTTGAATATCTGCTCGTTGCGCTTGACGCAGAGAAGGAAATAAGGCGTAAGCAGATAGCAGACCAAATGACGGCCGAGAAGATGAGCGCGGAGCAGATAACCGCTATGCAAATCGAATCCGACAAGGCGTTGACGGCTGAACAGATAAAACTCACTGAACAAGTTGCAAAAAAGAGATTTGAAGTGTATTTCCAAATGGGAAACTTAATCGGAGCCGCCGCTGGAAAAGCCGCCGCCGGAGAAGCAGACGCGTGGAAAAAAACAAGCATTCAAGTCATAGATATAATTGCTCAACGCGCACAGGCGGCAGTGATGGCTAATGCCATACAAGGAGCATCCGAGGAAGTGGCGAAGAAGGGAGTAGTCGGATTATTCACAGGATCGAAGGTTATAGCTTGGGGCGTGGCCCAAAGCGCAGCAATCGGAGCTATAGCGGAAGCGGCAAAGGCAAAGATAGGAGCAACTGGAGCGGCTCCGGCCGGTGGAGCGGCGACGCCTACCGTTGCGGGAACACCTGCGGCGGCGGCTCCGGCGGAAGCGGCCGAGGAGAAGCAAAGCGTCAAGGTCGTAGTTATGGGCGACTATTACGGCGAGCAGGAGTTTGCAAATAGGATGGCCGAGAAGATTTCATCGGTTGTTGAAAATAACGACGTGAGGTTGGTGGCGTCGCAGGTACAGGGAGAATGAGAGCAACAAGTTTAATACAAGCACTTCTACCTTCGGTTGATGGTCGCGTCATGTTCGAGAGCTTCGAGGGCCTCAACTGGCAGACCGACCAGTCATGGCAGATCATCAACGGCACTCCGGTATCATCTTCTAATGCCGCCGAGGAGGGGTTAAAGTCTTTGATTCTCGATAGCACCTTCCCGCATATCTATAACGCTAAAGAATTCGAGCTTTGCGTGGGGTACTTTTATGACGATAGCTCCGAGACGACGGGAGGAATCAAGCCGTTCCTGCGTTGTCGCGTAAAGGGTACGGCTAACTTCTACGGGCTGGGAGTAGATAACAGCGTCTCGACAACTCACTATTGCAAGAATGTTGCTGGAGTTATAACGGCCACGAGCATAGCCAGAACAACCGCATGGCATAGGTTTGCAATAATGAAAAGCGGCACGGCGGTTGTCCTGATAGTAGATACCTCTACCGAACACACGGCGGCCGGAGCCGCGACGGATGTATTCGACCGAGTAGAAGTAGGTTGTACGGTATACGCTGGGACTCACTTCGGATATTTCGATTATATCCAGCTTGCCGATAGCAAAGACATTGAAGTCAAGGGATTGTCGCCCGGTCAGAAGGTGAGCTTCTACAAAGAGGACGATACGCAGATCGGATCGACGGTTACGGTTACGGTAGACAGCGCAAGCTTTTCGGTTGAGGCTGAAGATTTTCCTTTAAGCTCTTATTTTAAAATTACGAGGACGGACGGAACGAATCCTCGTTTCCGATCTCCGTTGTTAAAGGCATGGGCCGGAGATGATTATATTCTCTACGAGGTAGATTTCAGCCGGAAGGTTACTGCGCCGGAGCCGATAAGAATTGTAAAACTCGAAAATAAAGAATCGAATAGCGGGAAGAACGAAGGCATTTTCTTTCACGCACGCGAGACGTGCCGAGTGGCATGGGAGCATATAACCGATGAGCAAATGCAATCTCTTTTAACTTGGTGGTCTTACGCCCAACAGAGCAAGGTTTACAGTGTAGCAATAGACAGCAACCAGATGTACGACGGCAGACTTTCAGCGGCGGCTACTGCCTACGCAACCGGCGTTACGGTAGTTGACGCGGCTGGGTTACAGGCCGGAGCGTGGTGTATTCTGAAAAGAACAGATAACGTGAGAGCCGACTTCGTTCAGATCGCCAGCGTTTCTGGTACTACCGTAACTTTCAATGGCAATATTAACTATTCGTACCGAGTAGGAGATATACTGCGCTCGATATATTATTTCCCGTTCGTAATCAATACCGACAATCAACTTAATACTCGTCTCGTAAACCAAAAAGCCAAGCGCTGGACGTTCATGCACTCGTTCAAGGAGTCGCTATGACGCAGGATATAAACACAACTTATAAACGCTATCTCGATAGGCCCGAAAAGATACCCGTCTACATCGTTGAGTTCGACGGAATAACTACTCGGTATTCAGATCACGAAATCGTCAATGCCACGGGGCCTTACGAGGTTTACGTCCAAGAAGTCCAGGGAGCCGGAAGTCAGATCACGGTGGTTGAGGGTAGATCGTCGATAGGCAATATTAATTTCAAGATGATAGACAAAGACAAAGAAATCACGAAGCTCGTCTATCAGTATTCACTACTCAACCGAAAAGTTACGGTTAAGACGGGATTCCTCGATATGGACGAGGCGGATTACGTTAAGGTGTTCATCGGTAAGGTTCTAAACTACCAGCTTTTATCTGATAACGTAAGCTATCGATTTAACCTCGTTACGCTCTGGAAAAGCGCAAAGGTGAATATAATGACGGCAATTACAAGAACATCGTTGAGCGTAGGTATAGGAGACGCAACGATTAACGTAGTCAACGCCGCTAATTTCGCAACCGCGACGGGTACGCAGTTTTACATCAAGATAGATAATGAGGTAATATTATATACAGGCAAGACCGGGACATCATTCACTGGATGCTCTCGTGGCCAGCTCGGGACGGCGCCGGCAACACACGCCTCCAGCGCGGAGGTCGTCAATTTCGTAGTGCTACAGAATAACGCTATTGACATCGCACTACAAATATTGACCTCGACGGGGTTAGGTACGAACGGAACGCATGACGTTTTGCCCGCCTCGTGTGGGCTTGCGATAGACCAAAACGATATTGCTATCACAAAGATGGAAACCGAACGCGATAGATGGTTGCGGAATATCACGTTTAAGTTTGAGTTCGAGGAGGCCCAGGAAGGCAAGAAGTTTCTCGAAAGCGAGATATTCAGGTTCATCAATGCCTATCCTATCGTTGACAACGAAGGGAGAATATCTGTTAAGGTTTACAAGCCGCCGTTGCCGACAATAGACATACGAGAGTTTAATGATGATAACCTTGTCGGCGCTCCGGTATGGCAAGGGCAGATTATGGACACGCTTTTTTTCAACGAGATAGACCTGTCTTATGACTGGGATTTCGCAACTGGTCAATATCTATCTCGGTCGCTATATGAGGACACTAATTCGCAGACGAAATATAGCGAGGTTAAGACGCTGAAGATTGAGAGCAAAGGTTTGCGTACCGGAGTAATATCACAGCCGAAGATAGACAATATCGCCTTAAGGATTTTTAAGAGGTTCGCCAACCCGGCCCCACAGCTTACGGCCAAGACGTTTTTCAGCGAGAGGATAACCGAGCCTGGGGATATAGTGAGGTTGACGAGCGATAAAATACCGGATATGACGCGGGGAGAGATGGGCGTCTCGAATAAGATGGTTGAGGCCGTAAAGGTTGATTTCGATTACGTTCGAGGGAGCGAGATATTCCGGCTGATAGATACGGAGTTCAGCTACGGCAAGAAGTACGGAGCAATAAGTCCGAGTACGAAGCCGCCTATTAACTTCCCGAATTGGAACGTGGCGAGTGCCACGCAAAGACTTTATTGTTTTATAAGCCGTTGGGTTAACGCGACAACTGGCGTAATGTCCGATGGGAGCGACGGATATTATATTACGCCGTAAGGAGACAAGATGGCAGTTCTTCCAATTACTCCGTGGGTAAATATGGACGATACAAGAGTTGCTGTAGACGCTCCAGTATCTACCGACTTGATGACTGACATGAACGTAAATCTAAACTATTTGAAGTCGGCGATTACTGATGGAGCGGCGTCGACGCAAGGAATAAGTACAACGACAATGCAAACGTCGAGCACCACGACATCGGGAGGTAAGTTAACAGTAAGTGCGGGAGGGGCCGATATAACAGGCGACGTTGATATGAACAACAACGCGCACGTCTATGGCAATTTGGACGTAGATGGAATATTCACTATAAGCGAGCTTGTCTATTTGCTCGGATGCTACGGGAGGTAAAACATGGGATTCACACCGACAGTGTTGGCTCAAGGAACAACGGTTTCGGGAAATGCAACGGAGACCGTTCCGGCTTCTACTACTTGGCATATTCTTGGGATAGCTATTAATGGTGGAGGTAACGCGGAAGAATGGACAGTGGAACTCGAAGGGATAGTTGTTGCCCGCGTTACAGTCGATACAGGTAAGCCAACGTTCAATTTTTGCGTTGCTGAAGACGCTGGAGTCGAGGGTTCTTGCCCTAATCTCATGGCTTTGGCTGGTAATGATGTGGAAATACAACGCGTAAGTGGATCGACCAACGTTGATTATACTATCTGGGGATATGCAATAACATAAGGAGGTAAAATGGCTGTATTTATCGTAAGGACTATCGATGGAAAGGAAAGAAAGTATATAATAAATAAGACTCTGGCTGAAGTGAAAACTATCATCAATTCCGCAAAACAGGCTAATGAGATGATAAGTACCAACGATGATAGGATAATAAATCCCGACAACATCATTGATATTTATATGCGGTAATAGAGGGGCAGTAAGGAGAGGACGAGATGGAGGACATTACTATCGGAATTTCATCTGGTGCCGGAGGTGTGCTTGGAGTATTAAGCGCGTTTGCTTATTTTGCTATTAGGGCTAAATTTAATGGCAGAGACAAAACGTGCGATGTTTCCGTGAAGCTTGATGCACTTTCGGCGGATCATTCGCGGCAAGATATTATACTTGGAAAGTTGTCCGATTCTCGTATAGAGACAAGTACGCTGTTAAAGCAACAAGTTGATGCTGTCAAGGAACAGACGGCATTATTAAGAGATCGTCTACCGAAATGAAAGGAGAGTGAAAAATGCTCACTCACGCCGAAGCAAAGATGGGACAATTTATGGCGGCCGCCGAGAAGAACGCGAAAGAATACCATCCATATTCGATACTGACACACGCTTATCATGAGACCGGAGGATTCCAACATATAATAGGATGGAACAACTTCTGGGGAATCAAGGTTCCGAAGCGCAAGCCGTGGACTGGTGTTGTTGTTCCTGTTTCGACGCACGAAGTATTTGTTGATAATTTTAGGTTTGCTCGTTTTGTGAATAGCAAGCTCTCGGATATCGAGGAGATAAAATACACTGAGCGGATCGTGCGTATAGAAGTTAGCATCGGAGATGGAAAAAAGGAAAAACGCAATCGCAAGGAGCGCAGGTGGACGGTAAAAGTCAAAGATTTATTCTGCGATTGGAAGCGCGAGGATGAGGCGATACTTTTTTATCTTGATCTAATAGAACGCCTTTATCCAGATGCGTTCAAAGCCAAAGCCGATCCAGTCGAGTTTTTCAAGGGACTTGTTTCGGGCACTCGTAAATGGGCCACTGATCCGGAATATGTCCAAAAATTAACCGCTTTGTACGAAAAGAAAAAAGGTGAATGGGAGAAAGTATGAAACTACGTCAAGAGCTTATAACTTACAAAGCCGCTTTTTGGATATTCTCGGTCTTGTGTCTTTTGCTTATCGCTCATACCGGAAGGTTGCAGATATTGGAACAGCAAAGGATTGACGCCGAGAAGAAAATAGCTGATCTGGCATTTGTGCTCGAGGCGCGATGGTCTGATACTGGATACGCTCCGAGTTTTGATGAGCTTCAGGTTTGGCTGAATTGGATACAGAAGCACGACATCAAGAAGCGAGGACTTATCTTTTGGGCCGGATTTATCGACCGAGAGAGTGAGGGGAATCCGACGAGTAGGCCAACGTGCGATAGCGGGAAGTCTCGCGGACTTGGTTCTATTCAGAATAATGCTTTTGAGGATTTTTGCTATCGTACTGGACGCACAAGGCCGCGTAGGTTCGATGTCGCGCTATATAATCCGTTGTTGAATATCGAAGTGATGATGACCGAATTTGAATTTTACGTTGAGCAGTACGCTAATACGGCTTATAATATCAATGTTTATTCTCCCGTCGGAAAGCGATGGGACTTCCCGCTGGCCTGGGCTGGTATAGCATATAATAGCGGATCGGGCGTCGCGTCTCGTCTGCGCAGGCGAGGTATCAATCCGAGGTTCACGTTCTATGGCGACGTGATGGAGCGTGTCAAAAATATAAAGGTGGCCCTAAATCAAAGGAGGAAAGATGGACAAGAAGATGCTCATTGACTTGGCATTGAAGTTTGTCTCGCGTAAGCTGGCGGCGGCTGGCCTGACTATCTATACGATAGTTGAAAACCAAAACCTTGACACATGGGAACAGTGTCTTGCGGCTGGCGTGGGGTTGGCATATATTTTTGTGCAAGGATGGCTTGATAAGAAGGTGTTGGAAAAAACTGGAAAAGTTGACGATAAAACGAATGGAGGAGGACTATGAAAAAGTTGCTTTTCGCGCTTGTGTTATTTTTTAGTACGCCAGCTTTCGCGTTCGAGTGGACGGATTACGTCAAGGACTCTATGAGCGGAGTTGCGGCATATGAGTTTTTGGAGATAGGCGGCCAGACCGTAGGTGGCAAGTGGGACGCCTATTACTTTTGGAATATTATCTCTCCCTCAGTGGGATATATTACGACAATCCCGCAGGACGAGAAGGCGCAATCCGCGTGGGGTATAGGTGGGAGTGCGAAGTTGAGCGAACTTGCAAAGAAGATGGAGCTTCCTAATCCGCTTGAGGTTTTCAAAGTTCCAGTTGGTCTTAATGTCGGATATGGTACTGGAAAGAAAGTCTACCTCTGGATTCACGCAGAGATACTATGAGGAAGCGTTCAAATAGTGTCCGAAAATAGTACATTTTTCGGGCACTATTTTTTTTGCTTTTTTTCATTTTTTGCTGGACAAGCTCCTCGCGCTGGTATATAGTCATAGCATGATGACGCAGGAATTCAAAAAAACGAAAAGCGGCGGTCGGGCTCACCTGTGCCTCTCCATATCGGAGCGGGCCCCTGTGTCATCATACCCGGCCGCCGCCTGTTTTTGGGCCGCCACGAGGGCGGCAAGTAACAAGGGAGGGCGAAAAAATGTGTAAGGTGTGGTCGGGAATTGCGCGTAGGGACGGGCGATGTTTTTCGATGGGAAACGACCCAAGCCATGATGAAATACTTTTTTCAGCTGGACTGAAGGATGATACGGCGGACAAGGATGAGCTGGCGTTCGCGCGAGTGGAGATAGTGCCGCCTGGTGGCGATTACTCCCTGCCGCTGAGCAAGTGGGAGTTCAAGGTGGATGAGCAAGTCCGGCCCACGTGGCTGGCTGGGAAGCACGAAGTGGCGGCGAGGCGAGCGTTGAAGTCGTGGGCGAAAGAGCATATCATACGCAAGGGGGATAGAAAGGTTCGGGACGGCGAGTTTTTGGTTTTTGTTGGCCGGTCTACCGGCGAAGTCAGCGATGGCAAGGCGCGGTTCTACGACCAGTCCACGGGCGAGGTCAGCGGTGGCGAGGCGCAGTTCCACGGCGAGTCCACGGGCGAGATCAGCGGTGGCGAGGCGCGGTTCTACGGCCAGTCCACGGGCGAGATCAGCGGTGGCGAGGCGCAGTTCCACAACCAGTCCGCTGGCACGGTCAGCGGTGGCATGGCTCGGTTCGACGGCCAGTCCACGGGCGAGATCAGCGGTGGCGTGGCGTGGTTCTACTGCCAGTCCACCGGCACGGTCAGCGGTGGCAAGGCGCGGTTCTACGGCCAGTCCACGGGCGAGGTCAGCGGTGGCGAGGCGCGGTTCCACGGCGAGGCAAAAAGGGCGGTAAACTAAAGGAGAGAAAATGAAGAAGGAGAAGAAGGCGAGCAAACTAAAGCCGCCCGCGAAGTCCGAGAAAAGTACAGCTATCGCAGAGCAGTATTCGCGGGATGAAGTTGATCTCATCAGGCGGACAGTTGCGAAAGGGGCGTCTGATCTTGAACTCAGAATGTTCCTGTACGTCTGCAAGCATACAGGCCTCAATCCACTACTCAGGCAGATATACTCGATCCGCAGGAGAGAATGGAATCCAGAAAAGTGGAATCCAGAACAGGGCAAGTCGGGAGATTGGGAGTATAAGATGGTGACGCAGGTAGGCATCGACGGGCTTCGGCTTATCGCCGAGAGGACAGGCAAGTATCTAGGACAGATCGGGCCGGAATGGTGTGACAAAGATGGGCGCTGGAAAGATGTCTGGATACCGAGCAAGGAGGATGCGTACCCGACAGCCGCGAGAGTAGGTATAGTTAGAAAAGGGTATGTCGATCCGTCTACTGGTCAGTTGCTTCCTATTTGGGGAGTCGCTCGGTGGGATGATTACGCACAGAAAAAGAAGTCCGGCGATCTCACGGCTATGTGGAAGTCGATGGGGCCAGTGATGATCGCCAAGTGCGCCGAGTCGCAGGGGTTACGTCGGGCGTTTCCGTGGGAGCTTGCGGGCCTACATACTCACGACGAGATGGGCGTCGAAGACCCAGACAAAATACAGATTGATCCAGCGCAGGTCGCACGGATCGGTAAGAAGGCCCAACAGGTTCATATCCTCTCGAAGCAACTGCTCAATCCTACGACAGGTAATCCCTACACCGAGGACGAGATACACGAAGCTCTTCGTCGCCGCTACAACGTAATCAGCGCGAAGGAGTTGGGGGAGGATAAGCTGGACGAGATAATCTCCGAGTTACGGTCGAAGGTAGACGAGAAGGACAAGGGCGAGAGGGCTATAGCTGGCGAGGTCGCCGAGGAGGGAAGCCGTGCCAAAGCAAAAGCGAAGTAAAACTCCGAAGCCGTGGATAAGCTGGTCGCAGTGCGAGACGTATCACGACTGTCCGAGACTCTATAAGGCCAAGTATATCGACGGCCTACAACTGGAGCGCACCTATTATATGCGGCTCGGATCGGCAATGCACTTGGCGGCCCGCGCGATGAATGTCTCTATTCGCGACGGTAAGGAGATAGGAGCCGATGACATCGAGGGAATATTCAAAGCCGCTATTCGGAAGGAGATGTTGACGGCAGAGATTACGCCGGACGATTATACCGAAGGATTACGTGGGTTGAGGCACTTAGGTCTACGCCTCGCTCAGACTGCGGAATTTATTCATGATGCTGAGGCGGAGATAGTCATTCCGTATAGTCAGGATCATAACGTCGGGCTCAAGGTAATCATCGACCGTATAGACTACATGGAGGGCGACGGCCTGCATATCGTGGATTACAAGAACGCACGGCGCATACTCTCGAAAGATGATCTGCGAAAAGACCGGCAGGGGAATATCTATATGCTGGCCGCTCTTGATATCGTGCCCGGGCTGAAGCGCCTAAAATTCACGCAGTATATGTTCCGGTATAATCTGGAGAATAGCGTCGAGGTGGATCCAGACGAGGTACAGTGGATTAGGGGTTGGATCGACGAGATACTCGAAGGAATTATCAGCAAAAAGTTTCCGGCCAGGATAAACCGTAACTGTAACCTCTGTCCTATCCGCGCGAAGTGCGCGGAGTATAAGCGGCGATATAAGAGTACTGGAGAGAATATACTTTCAGCGCAGGCGGCCCACGACGAGCTTCGGAAGGTCGAGGCCGCGATTAAGCTACATCAATCTCGGCGCGAGACGTTGCGCCAGTATCTCGGCGACCTTGCTAATGCAGCCGACGTTGTGCCGATAGACGACGGGAGCATGGGTTGGGCGTGGAAGGCCGAGGAGCGGCGCGGGTTCCCTGCGGATAAAATATCCGAGCTATTTCGGAGGCACGGTGCCGATATATCAAGATACCTGAAGCTCGACGCATCGAGTTACGAGGAAGCAAAGAAGGAGCTTTTCTCGATATTGCCGCAAGAAAAAATAGACAAATTCAAAGAGGAAGCCTCCGAGACTATAGAGACTCGGAAGCAAACCAAACTCTCAATTGTACGGATAGAGGCCAAGAAAAATGAAAAAGTGGAAGCATCAAGAATACAATCCGGAAAGGCCATTAAGGCCGCTAAAGGCGATAAGAGCTAAATGTCTGGATTGTTGCGCCGAGTCGCCATCGGAAGTTGCTAATTGTACCGTACGTACGTGCGTTTTATGGCCCTATCGTTTTGGCAGGCGTCCCCATACCCCAAAGAATACGATAGCGACAAAAAGGCCACGGGCGTTACGAGTTGACGCGAAATAGGCATATTCTAGGAGGTGATCAGTGAAGTCAATCATATTATCCGGCGAGTTTGGATCCAGCCTGCTTGAGAGAGGGCTATCATGGCAAGCAAAGGCGATATTCCCTTATCTTGAGCGAGCGGTATGTTATTATGGTACTTGCGAATTTATCCCCGCCAAGATTCACGTTGACGCCTTTGGAGGAGATCAACCTCCTCATGCTCCGAGTATTACGGAGCTCGAGGACGCGATCTGTGAAATGGAGAAAGTCGGCGTTATTGAACGGTGGACTGATGATAACTCACGTAAATGGTTGTTTATCACTCGTTGGTTTAATGACAACTACCTGAAGACCACTACAAAGCCACGGGGGCCGAGGCCGCCATCTTTAAGCAGAAGCGTTACAATTGCCGATTGGCAGGCAGGAAACTGCGCGAAGCTTTTTAATAAATTCAAAAATATTCAGAATAATTCAGAGGAAATTCCTTTAATAAGTAAGAAGTATGAAGGGAATAAGAAAGAAGTAATATTAAGGGTATTTAACCGGTACCGAGAAAAAATCCAGCCACGGATTACACCGCTCAAAGAACATCTCGCGGCAATAGCAAAGGCACTTGATAACTTTTCCGTTGATCAGCTCGTGCAGGCGATCGACAACCGAGAGCACGACGAGTTTTTCTGGAAGGGCGGAAACGGGTATAGGCCGAATTGCACGAGGGGAGCTGCGTGGTTCTTCGGCAATCAACCGCGTTTAGAGCGTTTCATTAACGATAAGCCAAGTAAGAAAAAGCCAGACCCGCGCCGGGCGATAGCAGAGGAGGAGTGATGACTTGGGAGCTACCGGAGGAGATAGTCGCGGACGTGATTAAGCTGGCGGCTGGGAATAAGGAATTCCCGCTACTGAAGACCGATACGCCAGTGCTATTGATCTACGGGAGCGCAGGGAGCGGAAAATCTCGGTGGGCGGTAAACTATGCGATGGGAGGGGTAGGATGGGAATTCTGTAACGCGATGGAGTTGATAGACGAAATGAGAAACGCATGTAGTACCGACGATGGAGTGCGCGATAGAATACGGCACCTCGAGGATTCTGAGAGGCTAATCGTAGACGACCTGGGGACGGAGCAGAAGGATCGGTTCGCGAAATATAAAACCGAATACAGGCCACACGAGATTTTCAGGATAGCACTTTTGAAGCGGTGCCGGATAGATAGGCGGACGATTATCACCACTAACGCGAAACCGGAAGGTCTGCTTGAGATGTACGACAAGAGTGCCGAGGGACAAGAAGGAAGGGGCAGGATATTTTCAAGATTCAGCAACCATGCGAGGATATTTTTTTTCAAAGGAGACCGGCGGAAAGGTGAGGTATTCAATTATTCCGAGCGGACGTATTTGCTCGAAGGCCCAGATGACAAGCAGACCAAGACTGAGTTGACGCGTTCTGTAAAGGCAACGTTGCCGTTATACGAGCAGGCCGAGGAGCAAAAGCAGGGGAGCGAAGCGAGCGAGCGGGAAATTCGGCAGGCACTCAAGGCAATACGCGGCAAGCCGGAATTGGAACAGGTGTTTTTTGAGTGGCTTAAAGGTACAAAATTTTCTCACTTAGTAAAGCGAAAGGAGGCGTGATGTACGTAGAAAGGTTGGACCGAACGAAAGAAACGATTCTGGAAATCCTTAATGATCGGGAAGCAGTACCCCGCAAAGAGTTAGTCGGACTAATTTCGGGCATACCGGAACGTGCCGTTCGGAAGTGCATCGAGGAGTTGCGGGACGAAGGTAGTCCGATAGGCTCATCGCCAAAGCGCGGGTATTTTTTGATTCGCACCGAGGAGGACTGGGACGAAGCAGTACGAGAATTTGGCGCGAGAGCGAAAGCGTGCTTCCGGCATTATATCCAGCTTAAAAAGTGGGGCGAAAATGAATTTTCGAGGCAGATAACGCTTGACGATATGATGCCTGCTGAGCAGCACGTATATACAGGACGGATATGAAAAAAATAAGATATGTAAAGCCAGCTAAGTTATTTCTTCCACAATTTAGGTGTCCGGTATGTAGGCAGGAGACTGGATTTTATCGCCGCATTTACATCAAAAACGATATGTTCCTCGATTGCGAGAAGTGCGGGACGAAGATAAATATAACCGGAGAGGATGAAAAATGAAAAGCAGGATTCGCTTATTCTGGTTGCGATTAAGGCTCAAGGCGTGGGCGTGGCGCGAGAAACGCAAGCAGTCTCCGTATAACTGCGTAAGGAGGTGCGATGCACAAATAAAATACCATCAGGAGAGAATTAATTATCGCAAACAAAAGGCTAAATTAAATTGAACGAAAGAACGCTATACAGCCGAGTTGCGAAGGAGCTAAACAATCCAATCGCTATCGAGAAGCTAAAAATAGGAACGATGCCCGGACGCTTTGCCAAGATACAGGACTCATGGGGAAAGGACAAGCGCGGTAATCCTGTCAGGATGTTTAACCACGTAGATTATCTCTGGGCCACGGATTGTTTGGAGCTCAAAGCGGTAAAAGCCAAGACGCCGAGGGGTATGATATTTTATCCACGTAGGATCGAGGGCAAGCAATTGGAATATCTCGAAAAGTATAACGGGCTTTTAGCGGTTGCGTTCATTCAGGAACGAGAAAAAAACGACGTGCTGATTTGCATTCCAGTCGTCAGGTGGTGGCAGGTCAAGAGCGAGGAGAAGGTAACAATATCCGGTCTGGTAGGAATGAGTAACTATATAGTTAACCGAGACGTTTATTTTGAATTTGTAAGGGAGGCGAAGGTATGAAGTGGTGTGGATGGTGCTTGATATGGAGAAACGACAACAAGCTGGAAGGGAAAGTGCGGCACATCATTTTTCGTAATTATGTTCCAGCTATTTTCCACACATGCCGAGAAGCGCGCGAGTACGCAGAGAAAGAATATGGGTACATCAGAAAACGAAAAGATTTAAGAAGGGAACCATATGGATGGAAAATGCCAATTGCGGCGCGTGTCATTATTGATATACAGGAGATAAAAAGATGAGGGGGCTATATGGGAAGATCACTAAGTATAGTGCAGAAAAGATACGGAAGGCTTATCTTTGCTCACATCCGTATTGTTGCAGGCCCGTAAAGGTCAATAGTGAATGGAGATTTTGCAGACGTCGAGGGGTTCTTCACGTCAACGAAATAGCGCATGGAAGTATGAGAATAATCCACACTTCGAATTTATATGTGATGTGTGGATGGCCTACAGGAGATTGTCATCTCGGATATTTTCACGAAGGGCATGGAACCGATGAGACTATAGGACGAAGAATGATGCGATTATTTGCAGTAAAGGCACTGTTTGCTGAAGCGGTCATAGATGAAATTAAAATTTTGATGAGGGGCAGAAGATGGTGGCAACCAGGAATGGGCACCCTTGAGGATGAAATTGAGAAGCTCAAGAACGAGATGAAGTCATTGATGGATACCGAGCTTGAACGATGGCAAATAGAGAAGCGAAAGTATGTATCAAAGTTAATAGGAGAAGAACATGGCAAAAATGGGCATTAGGTATTGCTGCGAGTGCGGGGAGATTATGGAGGCCGAGGAGCTTAACGGGCGAGTAATTTATGCTTGCCCCAACTGCGATAGCGACGTTGATATGGCAGAGTGGGAGGACGAGGACGTAGTGCGCGAGAGGTAGCTATGCCGATAGTGGCAAAATGTAAGCTATGCGGTTCAGAATGGACGAGACTTTACGGGTGGTATATTGATGGGAAGTATATTAGTATTTGTCCAGAGTGCGTCGAGAAGCTAAAAACAAAGGAGCGCGAACATGAGCGGGATCGACGGAGTAACGGGATGCAAGGGATACGGAGCGGCGATCAAGTTCTTAAGGAGCGAGAACGGGAAAGCGACGCCAGTCAACGCCGAGGAGACGACGATAATGACATCCGACGGAAGGATAATAAAGGGACACATCCCACACCACATCACTTGTCAGAAGGCCGAGGAGTTCAGGAAGGGCAAAGCCGAAAAGCCGAACACGGAAGGAAACACGGATCAGGACAAGTGCAAGGTGTGTTTCTCGAAGACGTCTTACCGTGAATGGCACCCGCCAGACAGCGAGGATGTATTAGAGTTTTGGGATTGCAGGAAGGGATGCGGCAGGTGGTGGCACAAGAAGGGTACGGATTATAGTCCATCCTGGAAAGATGCGACGCCAGAGCAGAAAGCAAAAAACGCTGAGAGGAAAAGGAAGCACGAAGAAGAACGTATGCCGGGAGATCCATTTTGAAAACGCGAGAGGAACGGTTAGAATATCTGCGGGAATATCGAGCGGACGAAAAGAGATCCGAAGAAGAGCGACGCAAGAAGCGAAATAATAGGGAGTGGTGGCGAGAGGTAATGCGAATTTATGATGCGGCAACGAGCTGGATGGAGGAACGATGAGCAATTACACTTACGATGAATTTGTGGAGTGTGTGGACTGTGGGAAAAAGCTGGCGTTGGATGAGGGCGAGGAGTGCGAGGACGGGCGCAGGTGCGAGGAGTGTTACACGGAGCAAGCTGCCATCAAGGGCAAGGAGGGGGAATGAAAATAAAGATTTATCTATTAGACGGCAACGGGGGTTGGGCGCTGACGGAGGCGACGGCGGAGGAGCAAAGAAAACGCGGCATCACTATCTCGCCTACTGCGACGGTCGGGAACAGGGCGAGGGTCTGCGACTGGGCGACGGTAGGCTACAGGGCGAAGGTCTGCGACGAGGCAAAGGTAGGCTACGGGGCGAGGGTCTGCGACGGGGCGACGGTCTGCGACTGGGCGAAGGTCGGCGACGGGGCAACGG
>Ga0180434_10001234_pt1 | contig 37113 bp, 27 predicted proteins | sample SS_ome_7_FD_132453 | JGI IMG/M metagenome (GOLD analysis project Ga0180434, IMG submission 132453) | Hypersaline lake sediment archaeal communities from the Salton Sea, California, USA - SS_1_D_2 metaG | ecosystem: Environmental > Aquatic > Non-marine Saline and Alkaline > Hypersaline >... | reverse complement strand
TCGATATGACCGAATACTGGGAATGGAAACAGGGAACGACAACAGAAGACCAGCCAGAAGCGGTCGCCGCATGACAATCTCTAGTGGAAAGTGGAATTACACACTTTTTAGGACTTGATCCTAAAAAGTCATATAAAGGTAATGCAACTTACTTATGACAATTGCATGTGTTAAGGGTTGCGAGGAGATATACCAAAACCGGATGTCCCGCTACCGCCACTGTAGGTTCCGGCGAAAAGTCCGCCTGCTAATAAACGTGCTACGCTCACCGTATAAAAGATATACTCCATTGGAGCCCCCTCCTGTTTGGATAAGTGCTATCCGCACAATGCAATCTCTCCCAGGAACGCAAGCGCTCCTGACTTACTTCATAGGGATTTCACCCAGTACATTCGAGTATGCGACTGCGGTACAGACTCATCCATTGTGGGTGTTGTATTATGGATCATGCTTGTGTACGGTAGATGTAAGGCGGGAGGCTTTGTAAACTGAATCAAAAACCAAAGTAGAACTACAAGTGTTGATAAATAAAAAATATCGTGTTCCCAGCAACTAACAAACTTTAAAAGAACTTTTTTTATATATTTAAATAACGAGCTGATATATAGTAAAAATAATTTTCACCATATGAAAGGTATTTGATTTTTTAGCAACATTTGTATCCAAAAACCCCAGATATCATATGGTATGGTATGGTATGGTATGGTATGGTATGGTATGGTATGGTATGGTATGGTATGGTATGGTATGGTATGGTATGGTATGGTATGGTATGGTATTGAATCGACTAGGAAATGAGGCGAATTTTAAAATGAATTCACGGCCTCATGCTGTCTGGTGCACGGGAGTATAGGTGCTAAATGAAAAATAAACAGCACTTGAATTTTCAGCAAATTCCTCAAATGAATAATCAGTATAATTAACTCTGTTACCTAAAAATCTATTAAATTGTTGCTCGGTCAGCTTGCTCAGGTAGTTTACCTTCATGAGAGTTGACTACACTAATATTAAGTCTTGAGTTATCCCAACGGTTGGTTTGCGACCTTTTAGTAAGCATTTTATATGTAGATCAGCGTCGGGAAAAGAATAACAACAAAAAATACTATGCTTAGCATCCCTCACTATTTATTCACTATTATTCGTCATAAATGGTCATGACAAGCCGATATTGGATACATTTCTCGACCACGCAGGTAAAACAAAAAATCCCTGTGAGTCATTGACTCACAGGGATTTACGGTGGTGGGCGCTAGAGGATTCGAACCTCTGACCCCTGCCTTGTAAGGGCAGTGCTCTGAACCAGCTGAGCTAAGCGCCCAAAAGTCAAACTTTTCAAAGAAAGGTTAAGTCCCGATTAGCAATTATCAAAATCTGTTGATTTTGCCCGAATTGCTTTATCGGGACTGAGCTAAGCGCCCAAATTCCTTCCTCAAAAAGCGGTGCTAAGTTATCGTGCGTCCGGCGGGAAAACAACAAAAAAAGCCGGGTGCAGCACTTACCCTGCACCCGGCCTGTGAAGTTATGCCGCTTTATCTTTTTTCGGCTTTGATGACTGGAGTGCCAGGTCGATAACTTCGTCCATTTCCTTCACAAAATGGAACTTGATGTCCTTCCGGACCTTCTCCGGAATCTCTTCCAGGTCCTTTTTATTGCGCTCCGGCATAATGACGGTGGTTAACCCGCTGCGGTGGGCTGCCACCACTTTTTCCTTGATGCCGCCCACGGGCAACACATTGCCGCGCAGCGTGATCTCACCGGTCATACCGAGATTGTTTTCAACCATGCGCCCGGTAAACAGCGAGACGATCGCGCTCAGCATGGTCACACCGGCCGACGGTCCATCCTTGGGAATGGCGCCGGCGGGTACGTGGACATGGATATCGTTGTCCTCGAAATCCTTGCTGTCGATACCCCATTCATCGGCCATCGACCGCACAAAACTCACAGCCGCCTGCGCGGATTCCTTCATCACATCCCCGAGTTTCCCGGTGAGTTTGAGTTCACCTTTGCCGGGCATTTTTGTTGCCTCGATGAACAAGATGTCTCCGCCAACTGCGGTCCATGCCAACCCGATGGCAATACCGGGCTTGGTCATCCGCTCGGCAACTTCACTGAAATGCTTCTGCGGGCCGAGATAATCCTTCACATCTTTGGCAGAGATTTTAATATCCCCGTCCTCGCCTTCCACGATCTCCCGGGCAACTTTCCGCAGCACGTTGGCGATTTCACGCTCCAGATTTCGCACACCGGATTCCCGTGTATACGAGTGCATCAGTTCGATTAATGCCTCATCCTCGATTACTATTTCCTCGTCTTTTAACCCGTGTTCGGTCATCTGCTTGGGTACTAGATACTCTTTCGCGATGTGCAGTTTCTCGTCCTCGATGTATCCCGGAAATTCGATCATTTCCATTCGATCCTTCAGCGCCGGCGGAATCGGATCACTCAGGTTCGCCGTGGCGATAAACATCACCTGGCTGAGGTCAAATTCCACTTCCAGATAATGATCGCTGAAGGAATGGTTTTGCTCCGGATCCAGCACTTCCAGCAGCGCTGAGGACGGGTCCCCGCGGAAGTCTGATCCTAACTTATCGATTTCATCCAGCATAAAGACCGGATTGTTGGTCCCGGCTTTTTTCAGGCTCTGGATAATCCGGCCGGGCAGCGAACCGATATACGTCCGGCGATGGCCGCGGATTTCGGCTTCGTCCCGGACACCACCGAGGGAAATCCGGACAAATTCGCGTCCCATTGCCCGAGCTATGGATTTTCCAACAGAGGTCTTTCCTACACCCGGAGGTCCGACGAAACAGAGTATCGGGCCCTTGATAGCGCTGGTGCCCTCTTTCTCCTGTTTGAGTTTTCGGACAGCCAGATATTCCAGAATTCTCGTCTTCACCTTGTCCAGTCCGTAATGGTCCTCGTCCAGAATCTCCTTGGCACGCTTCACATCCATATTGTCTTCGCTGGAATCGCTCCAGGGCAGTTCAACCAGCCAGTCGAGGTATGTCCGGCTGACCGTATATTCCGGCGAAGCCGGCGGTATTTTTTCCAGCCGATCCACTTCCTTCTCCGCGACCTGCCTGACGTCTTCCGGCATATTCGCCGCTTCGATCTTTTCCTCGATCTCCTTGATCTCAAGGGTCTGATCGTCTTCACCGAGTTCCTTTTTAATCGCCTTTAACTGTTCCCGGAGATAATATTCGCGCTGGGTTTTGGAAATTTCGCCCTGGACTTCGGACTGGATCTTCTCCCCGAGTTCCAGCCGCTGGATCTCCCGGTTAATCAGCACGGTTGCCTTTTCCAAACGCTCATGGACATTCAGTTCTTCCAGAATTCCCTGTTTTTCCTGGTTCCCGATGTTCAGGTTGCCAATGGCGCGGTCAACCAGCCGTGCCGGGTGCTGAATATTGGAGAGCATGCTCATGTGCTCTTCCGTCAGATACGGCGCCATTTTGATCAACTCGCGGTAAATATTCCGCAGATTGGACTGGAGCGCGTCAATTTCTATATCGTCTTTGTCATAATTTTCATCAACCCGCTCGAGCGTACCGCGGAAATACGGCTCATCCTGGGTCCAGTCAGTAACCCGCATCCGGTGGATTCCCTGGACAATCGCGCTTTTACTGCCGTCCGGCATGTCAAATACCTTCAGGACCTGTGCCACCGTTCCAAACGAGTACAGATCGCCGCTTGCCGGCTCTTCCACCGATCCCTCTTCCTGGGCAACCACTCCGATGTACCGGTTTTCCTTCGGTAAATCCTCAATGAGATTCAGGGAGCGTTCCCGGCCGATATAAATCGGGATAACCTGTTGCGGAAACAGGACTGTATTCCGCAACGGCATGATCGGAAGTTCAACTTTCCCTTGGGGTCCGAAAATTTCTTCAACTTCGACGTTTTCAGTTGCTTCGGTTATTTCATTCAAAAGTTATCCTCCTGCATTTTTCTCATAATATTTAGCAGCACTAAATATTTTACAATGTCTGTGCCAAACCGAAAATCCGGTGGTATCGTTCATAAATCACGCCAACTTGTCGAATCGTTGTGACAGAAATGCTGATAATTTATCTCCTCCTGCGTTCATGGCAGAAGTCGGCCGAGGTGAGAAGAAAATGAGCGGGTGGTACCAGAGCCGGAGCCCTAATCCCGGACCATCGTTTCGGGAAAAAGTCGCTTCAAGACCTGCAAAGCGCGGATCGTCACCATAAAATCGCCCCTGGTATCCTTCCCGGTGATGGCAGGGAATAATCCATTCTCCAGTTGTTGGTCCCGCAGCCAATCGGCGGCTTTCTTCACCACCGGGTGCGTTCGGTCAAAACCAGTTCGGGAGGCAATTTCCAGGAGTTTCAGGGTGCCGCCACGAAAACAGCCGGATTCATCGTAACCGATATATAAGTAGTCCCACGCGTCCGGTGAGTTGAAAAATTTGGTATGGTTGGTCTCAAGGAAGTGATCCAGCAAATATTCCACGCCCTTTTTTACGCGATCATCCTTGTAGTAGACGTTATGCAACGACATCGGCCACAGGGCATGACATGTGGTCCAGATACAGCTGGGATATTTTTCTTTATCCTCACCGCGGGGTACCTGTACCAGGTGCAGCCATCCGCCATCGTCCCGCTGCCGCCGCAACAGCCAGCGAAGTCCCCGGTCTACGAACGGATTGCCCTGGAGGCCGTACTGCAACAAAACCCACAGGGCATATCCCTGGTGCTGATAAAACAGCGGGAATTTCCCGTCACCGTGCTGCATTTTCATCAGCACCACGATGCCATGCTGTATAGCGGGGATTTCACGGGTTCCTCCAAGATCAAACAGCCGGTGCAGCATGAGCGCCTGGTTGAAAAACTGCATGCCCATCTGATGTTTTTCCTGAGAAAATTCCTGTTTCGGCTCCCACAAGCCATCCGTGTTTTGCCGTTTTAACAACCGCCGGAATTCATCGTCACTCTGCGCCGCTTCTAACGTATCTCTGACCATCGGCACATCATCAGGAATTTCAAAAAGCCGGGAATATATGCGGTGCTTGAGATTCGGCGGCACCTTTTTCAGCAGGTCCGGAATAGGATCAGAGTGGAGTATCTGTGAAAAATCTAATTTCATGAAAAAAACTGTTCTGACATGGAAAAAACCGGGTGGGACATCAGCTCTCTTCTACCTTGTGGCACTCAGCGCATCGCTCCCGGGGTTCATGGGGCATAACCGAGGCGCCCATGACGCCCTGGGTATGACAGGTAATGCATTGGTCCTCCGATTCATACCGCAGGTGATATCCCTTGTTAGACATCGTGGGAGCGACTTTTGCCAGGGCTTCCCGGTTGATATTTTTTTCGCTGTGATCCTGGGAACTTGGCAGCCGTTCAGTCCCAAAATTCAGGAACACGATAATAAGTCCGGCAACTACAATCGTCCCGTACACGAGCCAGGCTGTTTTTCGATCACTAGAAGCCAATAATTACCTCGGGGTTACGCTTTGAAGGAATGGCCACATCCGCACGTGGATTTTGCCTGCGGATTCACCACCTGGAATGAGCCGCCCATCAGTCCTTCATCGGCATAGTCTATTTCGGACCCCTCAATATATTTCAGGGAAAATTTATCGATAATAAGTTTTACGCCGTTCTGTTCATGCACTTCATCGGAGTTCTGGATGTCCTCTTCGAACTCCATACCGTATGACATGCCGGAACATCCGCCGGCCTGCACAAATACGCGCAACCCAAGTTTAGCGTTATCTTTCTCTTGTATTAAAGTGCGGAGTTTTTTTTCCGCTCGTTTGCTTAAACTGACCATTTTCTATCTCCTTTCTGCTGCTCAGGTTTTCCCGAGTTTGCAGAATAGAATGCGATTATCTGTCCAAAGATGCCGATGGCATCACATGTTACATATTTCGAATGGATAATATAGACGCTGAGCCCGTTTAATGCAATTTTCGTGTGGCTCGGGTAAGAAGAACAAATTCCACTCCTTCCGGAGGAGGGATCTCGTTGAAGGGGGTTAAAGGGGGCGGTCGAACCATGTTCGCCTTGGAATGAAATTCCAAGGCTGTCCATTATTCCTGCCTAGCCTCGCAATCTCATTGCGAGGCGCCAAGACCAGCTCCGGGAGGTCCTTAGGACTCCTACCGTGAGAGTCTCTGATGTGACATCACGGATGGATAATTATTTAACAGAGCCAAAGCTCCCCAGTCACCCCCCTATAAGGGCTCCTGCCGAAGATGAACGCATCGTTCTGGGAGAAGTTTGCAGAGGTTGAGTGAGTCCTTTCCAAGCAATCGGTCGTCCCTGCCGGGGCTCACATTTCACCTTTTATTGGTGACTCGCTATTGCCGACTGAATCGGCTTGCGGTAAACGGATACCTGACTGAGTTCCGCGAACGCCTCAAGATGTTCGCTGATTGAACACCCTTAAAGCCCGGCACATGAAGGGCTTTCTGTTCCCAGGGACGTCAACCGTCTTGTTTCGAATCAGTTGTCAATCCAGCTGCTGACGAACCTGACCATCACGGGTACATTCGTTCAATTTTTACCAAGGAGAGGGGTTTTCTCTTTGGGGACGGTCGAACCATGTTCGCCTTGGAATGAAATTCCAAGGCTGTCCATTATTCCTGCCTAGCCTCGCAATCTCATTGCGAGGCGCCAAGACCAGCTCCGGGAGGAGTCTCTGATGAGACATCACGGGAAGTGTATTGTTTAAGAGAACCAAGTCTCCCCAGTCACCCTGAGCCCGTCAATAGCCGGATCGGATGACTTGTCGCTCCGGGAGAAGTTTGAATAGAGAGAGGGAGGCAGGGTGTGAGTTGTGTTAAACCCGAATTTCCAACATTGAAGCGTATTCACGGAGAGTTACCGAGACCTTCGGCATTATACACCAGCCGCTGTGAACGGCGATGTGAAATTCCCTACTTCAACACTCCACGCGCCTGTTCATCCGCGTGATAGGAACTGCGCACCATCGGGCCGGATTCCACCACATCGAATCCCATGCGCTCTCCTATTTCACGGTAATACTTGAATTCATCCGGGTGCACATACCGGTCGACAGGCAGATGGCTGTCACTAGGCTGTAGATACTGACCAATGGTCATGATATCCACGTCGACTTCCCGGAGATCCTGCATGAGGTTGACGACTTCCTGTGTCTCCTCACCGATCCCGACCATGATCCCGCTCTTGGTCCGCATGCCCTGCTGTTTCGCCCGGTAGAGTAATTCCAGGGATCGCGGATATTTCGCCTGCGGACGGACCCGCTTATAGATCCGCTCCACTGTTTCCATATTGTGGTTCAGGATTTCCGGTTTGGCATCGATGACTGTTTGCAACGCATCCCAGTTGCCCTTGAAATCGGGGATCAGGACCTCGACCGACGTTTCCGGCATGGCCTCGTGTAATTGTATGATGGTATCCGCAAAGACCGGTGCACCGCCATCTTGGCGTTCGTCGCGGTTGACAGACGTCACTACCACATGGCTGAGGTTCATTTTCAGCGCCGCATCCACTACCCGCTTCGGCTCCTCTTCGTCCAGCATCTGTGGGCGGCCGGTTTTGACCGCACAGAAACCACAACTCCGGGTACAAATGTCGCCCAGGATCATAAACGTGGCGGTCCCGCGGTTCCAGCATTCGCTCATATTCGGACACTGGGCCTCCTCACAGACTGTATTGAGGCTGTTCTCCGTCAGTAGCGATTTGACATTTTTATAGGTGTTATTGTGGTGTAACCGGATTTTCAACCACGGCGGTTTACGTGATTCACTGGCTGATATATAGGGAAAATCTTTGACTTCAATACTCATTTATAGTATTCCTTCTCCATCGAATTCTTCCAGATACTGCACGATACGTTGCAAAAATTGCCCGCCGATGGCACCGTCCAGTACCCGGTGATCATAACTCAGTGTTAAATACATCATCGATCGGATTGCGATGGCGTCATTGATCACCACCGGTCGTTTCTGAATCGCCCCGACGCCGAGTATGCCCAGCTGAGGTTGATTAATGATCGGCAGACCGTACAGGTTCCCGAATATGCCGGGATTGGTGATCGTAAATGTGCCGCCCTGCACGTCATCCGGGTTCAATTCTTCGTCCCGGGCTTTATTTGCCAGACGATACGTCTCCCGGGCCAATCCGAGGAAACTCCGTTCGTCGGCGTTTTTTATCACTGGCACGATTAACCCGTCTTCGATAGCGACCGCCATCCCGAGATTCACGAACCGTTTTTCCAGGATCTCCCCCTTGTCCATATCCACAGAGGCGTTCACCCGTGGAAAATCCAGCAGCGCCCGGACGGTGGCATCGGCGATAAACGGCGTATATGTGAGTTTGAATCCCTCATTGTTCCGGAATTCAGCCTTGTGTTCCTCTCGGTATTTCACAATCCTGGTCATATCAACCTCGGAGACCGAATACACGTGCGCCGATGTATCAAGGCTCGACCGCATGTGCCGGGCGATGGATTTGCGCATATTGTCCATCTCCACCACGTCGACGCCTTCCATCGGACCGGAATATTTTATGGGTTCCGTCCGTTTCGCCGGCTGCCCGGAGGGTTTGGCCCCCCGGGATTCCAGATACGCCAGGAGGTCCTGTTTGCGTACTCTCCCGCCGATCCCCGTGCCTTCAATTGACTCCAATTCAGACTGGCTAACATTCTCTTTTGCGGCAATCGATCGTACAAGCGGCGAGTAAAAATCTTTGCCGGAGCGTCCCTTGGTTTCGATCGGCTCGCCGTTCTCAGATGCCGGAGAGGCTTCCTTTGTCTCTTCCGCTGCTTCCGCTTTGGCGTCTTCACCATCCCCGGAGGATTCAATTTCCGCATCCTTTTCTGTTTCGATATAAGCGATAGTTGTTCCAACCTCGACGGTTTCACCCTCTTCCACGGTGATCTCTGCAAGTTTTCCTTCATGAGAGGACGGGATTTCCGAATCCACCTTGTCCGTGGAAATCTCCAGCATGATCTCATCTTTTTCGATTGCATCCCCGGGCTGCTTATGCCACTTGATGATCGTCCCTTCAGCGACACTTTCGCCCATCTGGGGCATGATCACTTCTATTCTCATGAAACGCTCCTGCGTCGTTTAATCATATGATATAAAGTTACGTGTTGTCTAATAATCCCACAACTCCCGAATCCCCGCCGCGATTTTATCCGGATTCGGCATAAAATACTCCTCCAATGACGGGGCAAACGGTACCGGCGTATCGATTGATGTAACGCGCCGAATCGGACCGTCCAGCCACTCGAATACCTCTTCGGTAATCCGCGCCGATAGTTCCGCGCCAATGCCCCCGGTCTTGATATCCTCGTGGACGATCAGCGCCTTGTTCGTTTTCCTGACAGATTCCAGAATCAGTTCCATATCCAACGGCATCAGCGAACGCAGGTCGATAACTTCCGTATCAATCTGCGAAGCCAGTTGATTTGCCGCCTCTATACTTGCCGGCACCATGGATCCGTACGTTAACACGGTGAGGTCCTTGCCTTCCCTGGCGACACGCCCCTTTCCGATTTCCACAACGAAATCGTCGTTCGGTAATTCCCCTTTTCCCCGGCGATACAGATACTTGTGTTCGAAGTACAATACCGGATTATTATCCCGAATCGCCGCCTTGATCAGGCCCTTGGCATCATACGGAGTTGACGGTGCCACCAGTTTGAGGCCGGGTACGTGAAAAAACCATGCTTCCGTATTTTGCGAATGAAAGGGACCACCGTGGACACCGCCTCCGGTTGGCATGCGGACCGTCATCGGAACCGCCGCCCCCCAGCGATAGTGGATTTTCGCGGCATTGTTCACCAGCTGGTTGAAGCCGGTGGATACAAAATCGGAAAACTGCATCTCCGCCACGGGACGCATCTCCTGCAGCGCCGCCCCGATGCTCATCCCCAAAATCGCCGATTCCGCCAGCGGCGTATCGATGACCCGATCTTCGCCGAATTCCTCGATGAATCCTTTGGTCACCTTGAAGGCACCACCATAATTCCCGATATCTTCGCCGAGCAAAAATACGCTCTCGTCGCGCTGCATCTCCTCGCGGAGCCCGTCGCTGATTGCCTGGATATATGTTATTTCTGACATGTGATTCGGATAATTCCTTTGTTATTGCTTTTTATAAAAATTCCGGCGTCTACCCTTTCCCTTAGGGATCCTTACGGGGTTGAAAGCTAGGAGCCTCTTCCGGGTGATGACGCCTTGGGAAGTCACTCTGAGCTTGTCGAAGAGCGGCTTCCCAATTTCGGACAATATGGAAATCGTTATGCATTTTTTTCTATATAAAATTACCTAATCCCAATCAATTGAAGACCCTTCCAGGGTCGTTGACCCCCGAAAGGGTCATTCTAAAAACTCTTCTGTGAATTCACTCCGCATACACTTCATCTGCCGCTTCCGGTCCGTCCGGTACGGGCGCTGCGAGCGCATATTCAAATGCTTCTTCTACTTCGGATTCAACCTGCTCATCAATCTGCTGGCGTGTGACATCGGCCAAAATGCCCCAGTCATGCAAGTACGTTTTCAGCGTCTTGACGGGATCTTTTTCCTCCCATTTCTCCAGCACTTCTTCCGGCACATAATCGGCGGCATCGTGTTCGGAATGACCGCGCATTCGCATGGTCTGGTTTTCGATCAGGGCAGGACCTTCACCGTTGCGGGCACGTTCAACTGCCCACTTGGTTATCCGGTATACCTCAATGACATCGGTGCCATCCACCACAATACCCGGCATTCCCAGACCGGTGGCACGCTGGGCAAGCCATTTAGTGGCATATTGCTTCGAATTCGGAGTTGAGTAGGCGTATTGATTGTTTTCGATAATATACACCACCGGCAGTTTGAGCACTGCCGCAAAATTCAGCCCCTCATGGAAATCACCGATGCTTGACGTGCCGTCGCCGATAAAATGCATCGCCACCTGGTCGGATTGTTTGATCTTCGAGGCGAGTGCCGCCCCGGCTGCCACCGGGATCATGGATCCGAGGTGGCTGATCATCCCCAAAGTATTGATGGAGGCATTGCCCTGGTGAGACCCGTTATCCTTTCCTCCGGTCGGTCCTTCGGCGCGTCCCAGAAGTTGCAGCGCCATTGATTTCAGTGGTTCGCCCTTGGTGAAATGCGCTCCGATATCCCGGTGCATCGGTGCCAGAATATCCCTGTCCTCCAACGTATATGTTGCCCCCACTGACGTTGCCTCGTTGCCGGTCCCGAGATACACCCCGCCGACCATTTTGCCCTGGCGATAGAGACTCGCCAGCCGCATCTCAAACGTTCGCGTCAACTGCATGTAATAATACAACGTCACGCAATCCTCCGCGCTCAATCCGGCAACAGGCGTAAATTCCGTTTTCTCAACTAACTCGCTGAGTTCTGACTGTGTCACTTCCTCATCCCACTCTTTTTATTTGACAAACCGCCGGTCACTTTCACGCGACCGACGGTTGAATTTTATCATTCCAAAACGCGCAATTTATTAAAACGCCACCAGATCTTTCAATGCCTGTACCACGTCATCCTTCTGGGGCAAGATGACTGACTCGAGGTCCCAGTTGTACGGGATATGGCAATCCTCGGCAGCCAACCGGCGCACTGGTCCGTCTAAGTACATAAAACACTCGTCAGCGATACGGCTGGCCACTTCCCCGCCGAATCCGCCAGTGAGGTTGTCCTCATGGGCGACTAACACCTTATTGGTTTTCTCCACGGAAGCAAATATTGCCTCCGTATCCAGCGGATTCAGGGTCCGGATATCCACCACTTCCACCGAAACGTCATCTTTTTCCAGCTCTCTGGCCGCCTCCACCGACCGCTGCACCAACGCTCCCCAGGTGATGACAGAAACGTCATCGCCTTCGCGGACGACACGCGCATGTCCGAACGGCAGCAGGTACTCCTCATCCGGTTCGGGTGCCGCGGAAAACTGCTGGCGATACATCCCCTTCTGCTCCAGAAACAGCACCGGATCAGGAGACCTGATCGCTGCCTTGAGTAATCCTTTGGCATCTGCGGCATTGGACGGAAAGGCTATCCGCATCCCGGGCAGATGAGCAAAGTATCCATCAATACTCTGGCTGTGATATAAGCCGCCATGGATGTACCCGCCCACCGGGACCCGTATCACGGCCGGCGCATCCCAGTCGTTATTCGAGCGATATCGCATGGTTGCCAGTTCATTTCGGAGCTGCATCATCGCCGTCCAGATGTAATCACCAAACTGGATCTCTGCCACCGGTTTGAGTCCACGAGTTGCCAGTCCGATCGCCGTCCCAACGATGGTCGACTCCGCCAGGGGCGAATTAAAGCAGCGTTCCCGGCCGAACTCGGTAGACAACCCCTTCGTGGCGGTGAAAACGCCGCCTTTGCCGTCTTCCACGTCCTGCCCGAATACGAGGACGGAGTCGTCTCTGGCCATCTCCTCGTGTAACGCATGGTTGATGGCATCCACCATCATGATTTTTTCACCGGAAGTTTTCGGTGCTGCTAATTCGGGCGGCTCGTAATCCATGGCATACAGATGATCTGTTGCAGTGGATTTCTTCGGAAACGGCTGGTCAATCGCCCAGTCCGCCGCCTCGTCAATATCCTTTTTTACTTCCGTCCGGATCGATTCCAGTTCATCTTCTGTTGCAAATTTCTCATCGAGAAGCATTTTTTCGAACTTCGGAATCGGATCCCGGGATTGTTCTTCTTCCAGCTGTTCCCTGCTCTTGTATTTTTTATGATCATCAGAACTGGAGTGGGGAAGCAACCGAATCAAATCCGCTACGATAACCGACGGACCATCCCCGTTTCTTGCCCGCTTCACTGCCTGCTTCGCGGTTTTATAAGACTCAAAAAAATTTGTGCCATCAATCTGGAAGCGTTCCAGGTTCTCGTATCCGGCGACCAGTTCATAAATAGACCCGGCCATTTGTTGATCTTTTGGGACGGAAATCGCGTAATGATTATCCTCGATCAGAAAGACCACCGGCAACTTTTCACGTCCTGCGATATTCAATGCTTCATGGAAATCACCCTGGCTGGTCGTCCCTTCACCGGAACTGACCATCACCACTTCGTCTGTGCCCTTCTTCAGATTACCCATGGCACATCCGGCGGCCTGGAGGTACTGGGTGCCTGTGGGGCTGGACTGCGACACGATATGCAGGTCGCGGCTCCCGAAATGTTGCGGCATTTGGTGGGATCCGGACGCCGGATCATCAGCCTTGGAGAGAAACTGCAACAGCGTGTCTCCGGGAGTGACGCCCAGTGTCAGACAAAACGTGAGGTCGCGATAATAAGGATAAAACCAGTCATAGCCGGGCTTCATGGCATATCCGAGGGCAATTTGTACGGCTTCGTGTCCGGAGGTGCCGATGTGGAAAAAACTTTTCCCCTGCTTGAGCAGTGTCAACATCTTGTTATCCAGCCCCCGGGCAAGACGCATTAACCTGTAAGCTTTGATGAGTTTCTCACGGGATAGTCCCGATTTGGACTGTTTTTTCGTGGTCCTGGCGCTCACAACACAACCTCATTCCGGTTATCTATTTTTGCAGCAGCAATAAAATTTTTGTACTGTGACGGACCGGACGTTACCTCACGGTCAAAAACCTGACTGAATTGTTCAAGATAGATATCCCGGACCTCTTTCAACGATGGCGCTTGCGGCAAAAGGGTTTCCAGGGAACACACGTCCTTGTGGAAGATCCCGCACGGGATGATCCTGCCGAACCAGGATAAATCGGTACTGACGTTCAGCGCAAAACCGTGCATGGTCACCCAGTGGCTAACCTTGACGCCAATGGCGGCCACTTTTGCATCGCCCACCCACACGCCGGTATAGTCCTCATCCCGGGTTCCCGTAATACTGTATTCGGCTAACGTGCGGATAATGGTTTCCTCTAACTGCCGCAGATACCAGTGGACGTCTTTCTTCAAACCGCGCAGGTCTAAAATGGGATACCCCACCAGCTGGCCCGGTCCGTGGAAGGTGATATCTCCGCCACGATCAATGGGGATAAACTCTGCTTTTTTCGCTTGTAATTCCCGGTCGTCCGCCAGCAGATGATTTTCATCGCCGGCTTTGCCGAGCGTATAGGTTGGCTCATGCTCAACGAACACTAACCGGTCACCGATCTCGTTATTCACCCGCTGCTCCAGCAACACCCGCTGATAGTCCCACACCGGCTGATACGGCTGGGTCCCAAGCCACTCATATGTGACTGAAGCGGTCATCTAACCAAAAAAACCCCGGATTTTGTAGTATCCATCTTTCTATATCACACGTGTAAAATTACAGGTGAATTGCTTCGTCGAAGGCGGCGCCGGTGGCCTCTTCGATGACTTCTGCCAAGGTCGGATGGGCATGGACGGTATTGTGCAATTCTTTCCAGGTCGCTTCCAGGGATTTCGCTACGCCTACTTCCGCAATGAGCTCCGTCGCTTCCGAACCGATTATGTGAGCGCCGAGTATCTCGCCGTATTTATTATCAATGACCATTTTAACAAAGCCGTCGGTTTCACCGCTGGCTGCGGCTTTTCCGTTCGGACGAAACTGGTATTTTCCGGTCTTCACGTCGTATCCCTGATCTTTGGCTTCCTGCTCCGTCAACCCGATACTGGCGACCTGCGGCTGGCAATAAGTACAGCCCGGGATTAGATCGTAGTCCAGTGTCACGGGATTTTTTCCGGAAAACCCTTCCACACAGATCACGCCCTCTTTGGAGGCAACATGCGCAAGCCACGGCGGACCGATCACATCGCCGATGGCATACACGCCGTCGACATTCGTCATGTAATATTCGTCTGTGACAATATGGCCCTTTTCAACTTCTACGCCAAGGTCTTCCAGTCCGATATTTTCCACATTCCCCTGTACGCCGATAGCCATGAGCGTCTTGTCCGCCGCCAGCGTTTCCTCCTCGCCATCCCTGGAGACAGTGACTTCCACGCCGCTCTTGGTGGTTTTGACCGATTCGACCTTGGTACTGGTCTTCACATCGATTCCGGCCTTTTTGAAGGCTTTACCGAGTTCTTTGGATATCTCTTCGTCCTCCGCCGGCACCAGACTGTCCATCATCTCCACCACTGTGACTTCCGTGCCAAAAGCGTTATAAAAGTAGGCAAATTCCACCCCGATGGCGCCGGCTCCCATGACAATCAAGGATTCCGGCTGCTCGTCCAAATTCATCGCTTCTCTGGAACTGATAACTTTGTCGCCGTCGATTTCCACGCCGGGGATCTCCTGCGGCCGGGCACCGGTCGCCACGATAATATGTTTCGCTTCGACAGTGGCTTTTTCATCGCCTTCGGTCAAATCGACTTCCAGGGTATGGGCGTCGGTCAGCGTGCCGGAACCCCGCAGGTACTCGATTTTATTCTTTTTGAAAAGGTATTCGACGCCCTTCACCTGCTTTTGCGCTACCTTCCGGGAGCGTTCGATGATCTTGCCGAAATCGTAACCGATCTCCCCCACTGTCAGCCCATAATCAGCTGCATTTTGTATAGTTTCATACACTTCCGCACTTCGCAACAACGCTTTGGTGGGAATACAACCCCATTTGACGCAGATGCCACCTAAATCTTCCCGCTCGACCACGGCAACAGCATGCCCGAGCTGGGCTGCACGAATGGCAGCGACATAGCCACCGGGTCCACCACCAAGGATTGCCACATCTACGGAATATGAATTTTCTGGCATGAATACACCTTTTTTGTTGAATTAATCGAAGTCAATAGTGATATGTTCAATTAGTACGGACATGAAACCGGCAAGGTAGTCCCGGGATGAAATGAAGTCAACTCAATTTCCCGATGCATCAGAGACTTCCTCGCTGACCGCCGGTCCTTCGGCTTCCTCCGTTTTCCCAACCAAACTCCGCATGACTTTCAGATTTTTTGCAAACCACTCGTCGCCGCCGGGCGTTTCAAGCACCATCGGCAATTCAGCAAACCGCTCGTCATTCAAAAGCAGCCGAAATGACTCCAAACCTATGTAACCTTTACCCAGGTTTTCGTGGCGGTCCAGATTGGAATTGAATGGCTTTTTTGAATCGTTCACGTGAAATGCCTTGAGCCATTCCAGTCCGATTACTTTTTCAAACTCTTTCCAGGTTGCCTCGTACGCCTCCCTGGTCCGGATATCGTATCCCGCTGCAAACATATGACAGGTATCCATGCATATCCCGACCCGGGATTTGTCCTTCACGTTTTCGATCATGTCCATCAGCTGTTCGAAAGAATATCCCACGTTCGTTCCCTGTCCCGCGGCAATTTCCAGGAGCGTTATGACCGATGCTCCGTTTGTTTGCTCATGTACCCAGTTCAGACTGTCGGCAATCGTGTCCAGCGCATGACGCTCACCTGCCTCCAGGTGCGATCCGGGATGAAACACCAGCAGGTCGATACCCAGCTGATCACACCGCTGAATTTCATCCAGGAAGGCGCCTCTGGACTTTTCCAGTTTTTTATCTTCCGGCGACCCGAGATTAATCAGGTAGGAATCGTGCGTCATAACGGACTGGGGCCTGTACCTTTCCATGTTTTCTCTAAATTTGTCCGTATCCTCCTGTTTCAGCGGTTTTGCACTCCACTGCATCTGGTTTTTCGTGAAAACCTGAATCGCGTCACACTCGAGCTCATCACCCCGAACAGGTGCCTTATAAATTCCCCCTGCAATTGAAACATGCGCCCCGAATAAACTCATAATCTTATCAATCCGCTAAGAGTTCGAAATTAACCCTGCAATATAAAAAAATTTGATCAAATTTGTCCAAAGTTGATTAGCGTTAAGAACTCCTCCCGGGTCCGCTGATCTTCGGCAAACACACCGGACATCGCGCTGGTCGTGGCGTAGCTGTTTTGTTTTTCCACGCCTCGCATCTGCATGCACATATGCCGGCCTTCGATGATGACTCCAACTCCCAGGGGATTCAACACGTGCTTGATCGTATCAGCCACCTGTTGTGTCATGCGTTCCTGGACCTGTAACCGGCGGGCGAACATCTCCACAATTCGCGGGATTTTTGAGAGACCGATTATTTTCTTATCCGGGATATACGCCACATGAGCCCGGCCAAAAAACGGGAGCAAATGATGTTCACACATGCTGAAATAGTCGATATCTTTGATGGTGATCATCTCGTTGTACTCCACGTCAAACAACGCTTCGTTCACAAGATCGCCCAGATCCAGAGAATACCCCTTGGAGAAAAAACTCCAGGCGTCTGCAACCCGCCTCGGCGTTTCCAACAATCCTTCCCGGTCCGGGTCTTCCCCGATATTTTCGAGTAATTGCTGGGTTAACTGCCTCGTACTTTCCAGTTCATTCTCGTTCATACTCACGTCCCTTCATACTGTATGCCGGATTGTTCGGGAGTGACTTTCCGGGTCACTGCCGAATCGTCCATGACATGCTTGTTAATAAAATAGCGTCCCAAATACGCGAGTGGCGTATCGAGCAACGCCGCAAAAAACTTAAAGATATACGCGAAAAAGATAGTCTGGACCATTTCACCGATCCCCATCGAACCCCAAAACGTAAAAACGATGACCGCCGTGGAGTCGACAAGTTGCGAGGTCATGGTCGAGGCATTATTCCTGAGCCAGAGATGCTTGCCCTTCGTGAGACGCTTCCAGAAATGAAATAATTGCACATCGACAAATTGTGCCGCGAGATAGGCTGCCATCGACGCCAGCGTTCCCCGCACCATGTACCCGTAAACCCCTTCATAGAGTTCAGGATCAGCAGTGATCGATGCCATCGGGGCAAAGTGCCCGGCGGTGACCATAATAATGATGAAAATACTGATGACGAATCCGATGAAGACCACGAAGTTGGCCCGCTTCCGGCCATACACTTCCGAAATAAGATCCGTGGTAAGAAAAGTCGCCGGATATGGGAGGACACCGACCGGAATAATCAGTCCAAAGAGGTTGACGAACTTTGAGACGCCGAGAATGTTCGCCATGACCAGCGCGCCGATGAATACGGACGCCAGCAGCAAAAACAGTTTCTCCGACGCCGGGAAGGCAGGTTCAGTATGTGAATATCCTTCCTGCTTATTCTTTGCCACGATAGACAGCCCAGTTATTTTCGGTTTCCAGGAGCCGGACCTCATATAAAACATCCGGCAGCACGTGTTCCAACTGGTGATAAAATGCAATGGCCAGGTTTTCGGCAGTCGGAATTATTCCGTCCAGGAACTCCACATCGTGATTCAGATGAAAATGATCCACCTTATCAATGAGATGCGTATTCACCAGATCTTTCAGCTGCTTTAACTCGAAGAGCATACCGTCGTCCGGGTTGACCTCACCACGGACGGTAACAAACAGCTCATAATTGTGGCCGTGACCATTCGGACGCGCACACTTCCCGAACACCTCGTAATTCTTTTCGTCATTCCACTCCGGATTCCTCAACACGTGTGAGGCTTCGAACCGAAAGCGTTTGGTCAATTCTACGGTTGGCATAGCATCTCCTCACTCTTCTTGAATAACTCCCGATGGACAATATTCAAATAACACGCATTCCCCGCACCGGGGACTCCGGGCTTTGCACACGGCCCGGCCGTGATCGATAATCAGATGGGCCCATTGGGTCCAGTCCTCTTTGGGAACCAGCTGCTGTAAATCGTATTCTATTTTTTCCGGCTGGGTTTCCGTGGTCAGCCCGAGCAGCCTGCTAATTCGTTTAACATGGGTGTCCACCACCAGACCGGGAATCTCGTACGCCACTCCGAGTATCACGTTCGCGGTCTTGCGTCCCACTCCCGGCAAATCCGTCAATTCGTCCAGAGATTGCGGCACCTGCCCGTCGAATTCATCGATGACCGCTGTAGCAAATCCCTTGATCGATTTGGCTTTGTTCCTGTAGAATCCGGTAGAACGAATATCTTCTTCCAGTTCCCGGATATTGACGCTGGCGTAGTCTTCTGGTGTGGGATATTTGTCGAAAAGATCCCCGGTCACCTTATTGACCCGCTTATCGGTGCACTGGGCAGAGAGAATGGTAGCTACCGAGAGTTCGAACGGATTCGAAAAATTCAGGGAACACCTCGAATCCGGATATTCCTTTTTCAGCGCGTGAATAATTTTTTTAGTGCGTGTTTTTTTATCGCTCAGAGATTCGCCGGGGTACTGTTTGGGATTCATTCGTCCTCAGGTTTCACATAGTATTCGGAGTAAAAGTTCAGTAACCGGTGCATGCGGTGTAATTGCTTCTGGTTTTCATCGCGCGTGTAGACAATCACCAGGTTGCGTAAAATCCGCTCGACAATATCCGTGTCGGAAACCGGGTCAAGATAGTATTGCCGAAACCCTGCCCCCGTCCTGATACAAAACCGCTGGACTGCCGCGCGTCCGAGCATGCGCCCTGCATAAAACGGGTCAACAAATGGTGTGTCGGATGATTCATGACCCACGTATTTTAACATAAAATGACCAGGAATTCCAACACCGGCTAACGGGATCTCCACCCGGCGTGCCACCAGCAGATATAAGACAGAAAGTGAAATGGGTATGCCCACCTTGCGATCGAGCACCCGGTTTAAAAAGGAGTTATCCGCTTCATAGTAATTTGCGGTATTCCCGGTGTAGCCGAAGGTATTTGCGATCACCCCGATTAAACGGCGGACTTTGTCGATCTCCGAATCTGTTGCCCTGATCCGGCTCCGGGTATGCTCCGCCAGATCTTCTACCTTTTCCGTGTAAAATTCCACGTCCACTGTCGGATATCCGATGCGAACCACCAGCCAAACCATCCGCTCCAAATCCAGAGATTTCTCCCGGGAATCCAGCAGCGCTTCGATCCACTCGTTTTCGAACTCCCGGTCATGGATTTCCTTCAGCAAGCTGGTTGCCCGGGATATGCGCGCCCTGTCCTTTTGGTGCACGACATCCCGGAGATACGGGATTGCACTTGAGCCATGTTCCAGCAGCCGCTCCCGGACGTTCGGATAAATCTGATCGTCGTCCAGCAGATCAATTAATGCGTTTAATTCGGAATCGGACTGGCTCATCGCGGTGCGGTTTTCCCCGTAATTTTCCCAGTGATGTTTTTGCCGGCTGCTTCGATAGAAATCTTCATTGGAATCTCCAGATACCGGGTTTTGACATATCCTAATGCAACGCATCCACTACCAGACACATTACGCGAAACACTGGTAATCGTTCCAATGGTCCGCTCGCCGTTGGTCATATCAACCGGCAATGTTAAATCCTCCGGTAAATCGTCAGCGATTTCGATATGGCAGAGGTGCTGCTTGACCTTGTCGTAATTGATCGTCCGCGCGATGACCTCCTGACCGGCAAAGCAGCTGCTTAGATCCAGCGGCGTTTGCAGATGCGCCTCCACCAGCGTGTACTCGTCCGTAATCTCGTGGGGATACTGTGGAATACCGGCGGTAATCCGCGCGTATTCGTATGCCCGAATGCCCATCGACTGCCAGGAGATGTTCGCGTTTTCGAGCTTCTTCCAGACCTGTCCGGTGACCTCTTGCGGACAAAAAATGTGATAATCGTTCCCAGTGATGTCGTTGACTTTAGAGATATAAATTTTCTCCCCGGCGACTTTTGTGGGATGCATCGCATATAATTCGGCGTCCGCAACATCCACCGAAAAACTTTCGGTGATCAGATTATCCGCCTCCGGCCCGCTCACCTGCAGCAGCGACCAGGAATCGCCGGTATTTTCAAATTCCACCTCCTCTTTGAAAAAGATATACCCTTCGAGATGGTCAATGATATGGTCCGCCGACTCCGGTCCGGTGACCAGCGTTAAATGTTCACCGTGCGGTTTGTACACGGTCACCCAGTCCACGAACCGGCCTTCGGCTGTGGTGATGACCGTCTCCATGCCCTTGAGATTTCCCAGGTCGTTCACCGGAGCGGATGTCATCCGGTGGAGGAAATCCTGCGCCGTACCGCCTGAGACGTTGATGCGTCCGTAATAGCTTTTATCGATTACAGCGCATCCGTTTTGTGTCGCTTCGTATTCTTTCGCCGGATCGCCGTAGTGTAACGGTAAACGCCACCCGTGGCGGTTCGTCCATTCGGCATCCAGCGCCTCATGTTTAGGTTGAAGAGTAAGTTCCTTTATTGCTGTTGCTGTTTCTGGCATAATAATAAATTTTTAATCTATCCTGAATTATTGCGGTAATGAATTTCCTTAGCACGAAACATTGCCATGCTCTTCAAAGTGACACTCTCAGGAAGAAGCCACTCTTCGACAGGCTCAGAGTGACACTCCTAGGCGTCATCCTGAGCTTGTCGAAGGGTAGACGCCGGAGAAGATGCTTACCCCTTGGAGAGAAATGGTTTGTCAGGGTGAATACATGGCAATTTTTAAAATTCATAAATAATTCAGGCTGTGTTTATCCGTTTTTTCTGCGTTCATCCGCGTTCTATTCCTTCCGTTTCTTTTGCAACAACTCCTTCACTGTCTCCGCATCCTGGGCGTTTACCACATCATCCTTTGTAAACCAGCCCTTGCGCGCGATCCCGACACCGTATTTGATGTCACCCAGCATATCGAGGCTGTGCGCATCCGGATTGATGGATGTTTTCACGCCGTGTTCCTTCGCAAACTTTCCAAACCGCCAGTCCAAATCCAGTCGCCGGGGATTGGCATTGATTTCGATAAAGGTCCCGGTTTCGCCTGCCGCTTCGATGACCGCCGGAAGGTCCACGTCGTACTCATCTCTGGCCAGGAGGAGCCGTCCGGTGGGATGCCCCAGGAAGGTTGTATATTTATTCCGGACTGCTTTGATCAGTCGTGCTGTCTGTTTTTCCGGCTTTAGATTGAAATTGCTGTGAACCGAGGCGATGACGAAATCGAACTGGGCAAGGATGTCATCCTCGTAATCCAGCGAACCGTCGGGAAGAATATCACTCTCGATGCCGCGAAACAGGGTAAAATCCGGAAATTCTTCCTGCACTTCCGCCATCTCGTCCCACTGCTCCTGCACCCGGTCCGGCGTCAGTCCGTTCGCGTAAAAGGCCGACTGGCTGTGATCCGTAATCCCCAGGTACTCATACCCCTGCCCGACACAGTACTCCACCCACTCGCGAATGCCGGGCACACCGTCGCTGTAGTGGGTGTGGACGTGAAACACACCCTGGATATCCTCCATCTGAAGCAGTTCCGGTATTTCGGCATCCTTGGCGAACTCGATTTCGCCGGTGTTTTCCCGGAGTTCCGGCGGAATGTATGCCAATCCCAAGGCTTCAAAGATTTCCACCTCGTCGGTGCACTCCACCAGTTCATCCTTATTGCGGAACAGCCCGTACTCGTTCATCTTCATATCCATGGATTTCGCCAGAGACCGCATGGCGGTGTTGTGTTCCTTACTCCCGGTGAAGTGGTGGAGCGCGCACGGAAACTGTTCGTCAGAGACCAAACGCAGATCGGCGTTAATGCCGCTCTCCAGGCGGAGGCTAGTCTTAGTTTCACCACTTCCGATAATGGTATCAACGCTCTCCAGTTCGGTGAATTCCCGCATGATCTGCTTGCGATCCTCATCGGCGCAGCTGGCGACGATGTCCACATCCTTGACGGTTTCGAAGCGCCTGCGCAGACTCCCGCCCAGTGCCGCCTGAATCACCTTGTCATGGTTCTTCACAAATTCTAGTAGTGGCTCAGCTGCTTCATCCACATCATCGATTAGCCACCGTTCCTGGTACTTTTTAATAAACGAAATTCCGTCCAGAATTTTTTGCTGGGTCTTGGCGCCGAACCCCTCCAGATCGACCAGACGATTTTCCTGGCAGGCGTATTCCAGCTCCCCAACCGTGGTGATATCCAGTTCATCCCACATCTTCTTCGCCTTTTTCGGTCCGACACCCGGAATTTCCAGGATTTGAAATAACCCCTCCGGGATTTCCGCCTTCAATTCCCGGTAATATTCCAATTCGCCGGTGGTCACCAGTTCGGTGATCTTCTGGGAGAGCGCTTCACCAATACCTTTGACATTGCTGATTTCACCGGACTCAACCAGCGATTTGATATCTTCGGTGAGGGTTTCGACAGTTCGAGCGCCGTTATAATAGGCTCGTGCCTTGAAGGGATTTTCGCCCTTCAGCTCCATCATGGTCCCGATCTCATTCAGAACTTTCGCCACATCTTTTTTCGTAATTTCTGCCAAAGAAATGCTCCCCGTTTTCCCTAATTGCGATTGGTTCTCAATAGAAAATTATAATACGGATTGTACCGTTATGTTTCAAACCGAATTCATTAACAACAGTGTTATTGTGTTATCGTGTTTATGTGTTATCGTTGATAAGTTCCAGGGATTCGAGTATGAATAGCCCCGGGCTTTAGCCCGGGGATCACGTGTTCCCAACCACGGTTGTTGAACCCCGGAGGGGCGTTCGCGGTTAGCCCCGGGTTTCAACCCGGGGATCGAGGAAGTCTAAAGATTAAAGACCACGTGGAGGCAGCACAAAAGGTCTCCTTTGTTTAAGACAAATAATCAAAACGCCTTCTATTTGTATTTTTTTAGAATCCCAACAGGATCCCTTCAGGGGAAAGTGTGCCCCGATAACACCAACTTCAGCCAATCATAGATTGACGAAGCTGTGAATCGGGACAGACAAAAATCCGGCTGGGAAAACTGGTTTGAAAACGCTGGCGGTTCGCTTCAGGTGAGAACCAACACTCCTTCCATTTTTGTACGTCCCCTTTTTCCTTGATGGCTTGTATGGACCTGTCCCGCTCCGGCGGGAACACTTGGACATTAAATTGTTTCAAGAACATTTACACAATGTTAATCCTACTTTTATCCGGCCATAAAAGTAGGCAAAAAGGCCGGCTGCGCCATGCGTTTCAAGAACTCCTACACCGGCCCACCTATCAGAACCCGAAACTCCCTCCGGTCAGACAACGGGTTCTGATAACGGCGTTCCGGCAGCAGTTCTAAAAAACGCATGGCAAGGCCCAATAAACACAATAATTAATGATTTTTAACTGGCCTCGTTTTCAATTTTGGGCACCGCGGGAACGAGTGGCGGAAAGCGAGAACCGGCTGTCTGACCGAAGGGAGTTCTGATTCCCGCCTGAGGAAGCCGGTGGCATTGCAGAAATAGACTTGGGAGCCAAGGCGTTTTGCTCCTTTTAGCGTGCAAGTGTTCCGCACAAGCGCGCCGCTCAAAAGGAGAAATAAGAAAGGAGATAATTAAAATTTGAAAAAGATTAACCTCCAAGAAAATCCATAAATATCTACCTCACCCCACCCCCTCTCCTCATACCAGGAGAAGGGCTAAAAACCAAGTGACCCAAATAAATAATCGACATTTTCATTGCATTCCATCCCCCCGATCCCATAACTTATTCGTACAAAAGGTGAACAAATATATTTTCAGGCATACCCGATGTTTATCCATCTCAATGTACATTCCACCTATTCACCCATGTCTGGGGTGGCTTCCCAGGAAGAGCTGGCGCTCAGGGCGGTCGAGCTGGACATGCCCTGCCTGGCGCTGACCGAGGTGAACGGGCTGTGGGGATTTATTCATTTCGTCAAAGAAGCCCGGCATCATGACATTCAACCCATCGCCGGAACCAACCTGCTGACTGATGATATCGATCTTGTTTTGCTGGCAGAAAATCAGGCCGGCTACGAAAATATTTGCCACATTCTTTCGGTGTATCATCACGAAGAATCCACGGATCTGCTGGAAACGGTCATTGCGCATCAGGCAGGTGTATTCATCCTCTGTCCGGCACCGGATTTACTACGGCGGCAGGCGGATCGCATCCCCGGCGATCACTTGTTCGCGGAGCTTCGACCCGGTGCACCAACCCGCGAACTGATAGACACGGCCCGGCAACTCAATCTCGAATCGGTGGTTACAGGCGACGTCTATTTTCTCACTCCCGAACAGCAGCCGCTGCACCGCCTGCTGCGGGCCATCGACGGGAACTGTCGCCTCGACGATCTCACGGATAACGACGTAAAACCTGCCGCACATTATTTCACCACGGAGACGGAGATGCGGGAGCGCTATCCCCAGTGTCCGGAAGCCATCGACAACAGCGATCGCCTGGCGCAACGCTGCAAAACCGACTGGACATATACCGGTTCTGTCTTCCCGGAGATGGCGCCGGACAAGCTCGACAAAGCGACCCAAACACTGCGTGACCTGGTGTCTAACGGTGCCCGGCACCGGTACGGCTACCTGACGCCGGCCATCAAAGAGCGTATCGAACGGGAGATGTCGCTGATTACGGAGAAGGGTTTCGCGCCGTACTTCCTGGTGGTCAGGGATATCGTCCGGCAGGCGTCTAAAACCATCGGACGCGGCAGCGCGGCGGCTTCCATCATCAGCTATTGCCTCGGCATCACCCAGGTCGATCCGGTGAAGTACAACCTCTATTTCGAGCGGTTCCTCCACGAGGAGCGTCCTGATCCGCCGGACATCGACATCGACTTCGCATGGGACGAGCGGGACGATATCCTGGATTACGTCTTCACCAAATACGGCGAAACGCGCGCGGCCATGGTCAGCAACCAGGTGATGCTACAGCCGAGATCGGCGGTGCGCGAGGTTGGCAAGGTATACGGGCTTTCCAATGAAGAGATCAACGCCATTACCAAGCGATTGGGATACCGGTCTTCCCGGGGTGGCAGCCTGCTGGATACCGTACGAAACGACATCCACTTCCAAAACCTGCACCTGGATGAAACCCTGGAGAAAGTCCTGACGCAGTGTGAACGAATCCTCGGTGTATTCCGGCATTCGTCGGTGCATTCCGGCGGCGTGGTGATCGTGCCGGAGGATCTCCGGAAACACGTGCCCGTCCTGCGTGCCACGAAAGGGGTTCAGATTGTCGAGTGGGAAAAAGACCAGGTGGAAGATGCCGGCCTGGTGAAGATCGATCTGCTGGGGAACCGGTCCCTGGCGGTGGTCCGGGACACGCTGCAGCAAATTAACGAAAACCGTGAGACCACTCTCCGGTACGAGGACCTGGAAGCGGTGGAAAATGAGCGCACGGTGAAATTGATGGCCGCCGGCAGGACCATGGGTGTCTTCTACATCGAAAGCCCTGCGACGCGTCAGCTCCTCGCCAAGGCCGGGCGGATCGATTTCGAGCACGTAGTGATTTATTCCTCGGTGATTCGCCCGGCCGCCAACCGGTACATCAACCTGCTCATCGACCGCATCCACGGCGAGCCGTGGGAACTGCTCCACCCTGATCTGGATTTCCTCAACGAGAGCTACGGACTGATGGTCTATGAAGAGCAGGTCTCCATTACCGGACGCGTGATGGCAGGAATGTCATACCAGGAGTCCGACCGCCTGCGGAAGGTCATGTCCCGCCGATCCCGTCCCTGGGAGATCGCCGAAGTCACGGATCGGTTCTTCGAGGGCGCCCGGGAGCGCGGCTATGACGAGGAACTCATCAACCGGGTCTGGGATATGATCAAGAGCTTCGAGGGGTACTCGTTCAACAAGCCACACTCGGCCAGTTACGCTATGCTCTCCTTCAAGTGCGCCTATCTGAAAGCCCACTATCCGGCGGAATTTCTGGCAGCCGTGGCCACCAACCAAGGCGGATTTTATTCCGCGTATGCGTATCTCAGCGAGGCAAAACGCCTGGGCGTCTCCGTCCGCCTGCCGGACATCAACCAGAGTGCCATGGGATATCTCGGTAACGGTGATACCATTCTGATGGGCTTCATGCAGATCAGCGAGATTAATCAGAAGAGCCTCACTGCAGTCCTTGAGGAGCGTAAAAGCAACGGCGCTTTCACATCGCTGGGCGACTTCCTGGATCGGGTCTCTCTCCCGCTGGAAGACGTAAAACTGCTGATCAAAGCCGGCTGCTTCGACCGGCTGGAGCCGGACCGCTCCCGGCCCGAACTCACCTACCTGGCCATGGAGCGCTACTATCAGCAATCGGCATCCACTCTCATGCAATCACTCGGGGAGGATGCCCCGTTGCCCGAAATGCCGGATGTGGATGCGGACGATGCGTACCGGATGGAGGTCGAATCCTTCGGCTTTCCCCTCTCGCAGCACCCGCTGGATCATTACGAGTGGTATATCGGGCCCCGGACCATCAAGGCGCGGAATATTGCGGCGTACGTGGGCAAGCGGGTGAATATGGCGGGGATTAACATCACGCGCAAGGCGATTCGGACCCGGGGCGGCGAACGGATGGAATTTCTCACCTTTGAGGATCAGACGGATATATTCGAGTGTGTGCTGTTCCCGGACGCTTACGAGCGCTACAACGATCTCGTGCGGTGGGAGCAACTGTTCGTACTCCAGGGTACGGTGGAGGAGGCCTACGGCGTCTGCACGGTGACCATTCAGAAGATGCAGAGTTTGGAAAGATCGATCGAGAAATGGAGAAAACGGCAGAAGTCGGCGGTGATTACCTGAGATTTCTCTCGTTTTTTCAAGCCCCGGCGGGGCGGAACGAACTATTGGCGTATGTGGGAATGGCTAATGTGATTAACCATCTACAACTCTGAGAATCTATAATTTCTTTTCCTCTCACTTTTTTAGAATCCCAACGGGATCCCTTCCGGGGAAAGTGTGCCCCGATAACACCAACTTCAGGCAATCATAGATTGACGAAGTTGTGAATCCCCGATGGATCGGGGCAGGCGGGACAGGCAAAAATCCGGCTGGGAAAACTGGTTTGAAAACGAGAACGGTTTGCGCCAGAGGAGCCCCAAACTTCCCCGTTCCTTATTCGTCCACTTTTTTCTTGATAAAAAAGTGGGAAAAAATCAAGGCTGCCACTACAATTTTGAAATTGCTGTCAACTCATTCCGCCAATTTTCCGGAACTCGCTTCGCTCAGACACCGGAAAATTGTTTGCTTCACTCGTTGAGCAATGAACAAAATCGTAGTGGATGCCAAATGAAAGAACATGAATTCGTATAAATATTTAACGAAAACTTCGCTGCCTGGCCTGTGGAATTCGAGCGAAGCGAGAATATTCCACCAGGGCCTGTCCCGACCGGTCGAGAAAGTTTTCCCCGTAGGGATCTCTTTGAGGCTTGATTTTTTCTGTCCCTTTTTGACGTCCATGTGTTCCCGCCGGAGCGGGACAGGTCCATACAAGCCATCAAGAAAAAAGTGGAAGAAAGCAAAACGATGAAGAGTTTTAAGAAGTTTTCCGGGATTGGGATGATAAAAAAAGCGACCATCCCAGGGAAAGAGATGGTCGCTTAGCAACTCAGTGAATTATTCCATCGGAATCAGGAACACCCGGTCGTCGTCCCACATGTCACACACTTCAAACAAGTTCCGTTACGCACCATGGTCATGCTCCCGCATTCGTCGCAGATGTCGCCGGTGTAGCCCTGCATTTTTGCCGCCTGGACTTTGCGTGCCTGGGTCTGGGCTGCCGGTTCGTCTCCGTATCCGGACGGATCTTCGTGGACCGTCTCGAATTCCGGTTCAGTCTGCTCGGATTGATCCTGGATCTCAGCAGGGGAGGCAGCAGATTCGTTCTCCTCTTCCGGCTCCTGCTGGTCCGGCGCTTTCTTCGAGGACTCGGAAATCAGATCTTCCGGATTAACGCTGGCCAGCTCGGTGCGTCCCAAATATTCAACCGCCAGTTCCCGGAAGATATAGTCAATTACCGAGGTGGACATTTTAATGCGATCGTTGCCCATCACGATCCCGTTCGGTTCGAACCGGGTAAAGACGAAGGCATCCACGAACTCCTCCAGCGGGACGCCGTGCTGTAATCCCAGGGAGATAGAAATGGCGAAGCAGTTCATCAGGCTCCGGTATGCTGCGCCCTCGCGGTGCATGTCGAGGAAGATCTCACCGAGTTGTCCGTTCTCGTATTCGCCGGTGCGAAGGTAGACATTCTGGCCACCGATGGTCGCCTTCTGGGTATATCCCTTGCGCCGCTGAGGTAGCCGCTTCCGCTTGGCGATGTATTTGGTTACCACCTTTTCGGCGATCTGCGAAACGTCCGCACCCCGATCTTCCTCTTCCACTTCCTCCAGGAATTCTGCGAGATCATCGCTGGTGGAGTTCAGCGGCTGACTCAGTTTGGATCCGTCGCGGTACAGTGCGTTCGCCTTTAAGCCGAGCTTCCAAGACTGCATGTACGCGTCTTTAATGTCATCGACAGTAGCTGACGCCGGAAAGTTGATAGTCTTACTGATGGCACCGCTGATAAACGGCTGTGCGGCCGCCATAATTTTGATGTGCCCCTCCGGTGCAATCGAGCGGGTGCCCTTGCGCCCGCATTTGTTGGCACAATCGAAGATAGCATAATGCTTTTCATCGAGGTGCGGTGCACCTTCGATGGTCATCGTGCCGCTGACGTAATCGTTGGCTTCCTCGATCTGTTTATCAGAAAATCCGAGCGCCTTGAGCATATTGAATTCCGGTGAATTCAGCTGTTCTTCCGTGAAGCCCAGCACATCTTTGCAGAAATCCTGCCCGATGGTAAACTGGTTGAAGACAAAGCCCAGGTCGAAGCTCTGCGGTAATTCGTCTTCAATGGTATCCAGGATCTCGTCGGTGAACCCGCGTTCCTTGAGGGTTTCCCGGTTGATATGGGGACAACCTTCGAGCGAGCCGGTTCCCTTGGCATATTTGATAATGTCGTCGATTTCCGCTTGGGAATAGCCCAGCTTCCGCAGCGCAGCCGGAATAGCCTGGTTAATGATCTTGAAATATCCGCCGCCGGCAAGTTTTTTGAATTTCACAATGGCAAAATCGGGCTCAATGCCGGTGGTATCGCAATCCATGACCAGCCCGATGGTCCCGGTCGGAGCGATAACCGTGACCTGGGCGTTCCGGTAGCCGTATTGCTCGCCGAGTTCTACCGCGTGGTCCGATGCACTCTTTGCTGCTTCCAGCAGGTCGTCCGGACAGTAATTCGGGTCGATCCCCATTGGGATCACGGACAAGTCTTCATATTCCTCTTCCGGAGCATTGTATGCTGCCCGCCGGTGGTTTCTGACGACGCGAAGCATGTGTTCTTTATTTTCCTCAAAGCCCGGGAACGTCCCCAGGTGATCTGCCATCATTGCTGAGGTGCTGTAGGCGGTCATGTGCATGATTGCCGTCAGGGCACCGGTGATGGAACGGGCTGCTTTGGAGTCGTACGGGACACCCATAACCATGAGCAGCGCGCCGATATTGGCATATCCCAGACCGAGTGTCCGAAATCTATAGGAGAGTTCAGCGATCCGTTTGCTCGGGAACTGTGCCATTAACACGCTGATCTCCAGTACGATCGTCCAGAGTTCGGCGGCATGCGTGTAGTCATCGATCCGGAAGCCTTTTTCTTCATCATAATATTTCATCAGGTTCAGTGACGCCAGGTTACAGGCGGTGTCATCCAGGAACATGTATTCCGAGCACGGATTCGACGCGTTAATGGGCCCGTCTTCCGGGCAGGTGTGCCAATCGTTAACCGTCGTGTGATACTGCATGCCCGGGTCAGCGCAGGACCAGGCGGCGTAGCCAATATCATCCCAGAGGTCCCGGGCGCGGATGGTTTTCATCGGCTCCGGTTCCCGTTTTTCTCGACTGGCATCCCGCAGTTCTACCCGGCCGAACAGGTTCCAGTCTTCGTCATTTTCCACTGCATGCATAAAACCCGCATCGGCGCGGACCGAGTTGTTGGAATTCTGGCCTGAGACGGTAAAGTATGCCTCGGAGTTCCAGTCCGTGTCATAGGTCGGGAACCGAATCCCCGTGTAGCCCTGTTCTGCCAGCTGGACGACCCGCTCGATATACTTCCGCGGGACGTTCATCTGTTGTGCCTTCAGAATGGCGTCCGCCAGCTGCTTATTCCGCTTGGGATCGTATGCTGCCGTGCGATGATGTCCGTTGGTGCCGTCATGACCGTTGGAGGACGGTTCATCGTAATCAATGGTGCTTCGGATGATATTATTGAGGTGTTTCTCCAGGGTTCTGGAACCCGCGACCAGTGAGGCGACCTTCTGTTCCTCGATGACCTTCCAGTTGACGAACTCCTCGATATCCGGATGGTCCAGGTTCAGGGTGACCATCTTGGCTGCCCGGCGGGTGGTGCCGCCGGATTTGATGGAACCCGCCGCACGATCGCCGATCTTCAGAAAACTCATAAGCCCGGAGGACCGTCCGCCGCCGCTCAGGGATTCACCCTCACCCCGGATCGCCGAAAAATTCGATCCGGTCCCGGAGCCGTACTTGAACAGCCGGGCTTCCCGCACCCAGAGATCCATGATCCCGCCGTCGTTGACGAGGTCATCCCGAACACTCTGAATGAAACACGCATGCGGCTGCGGGTGCGAGTAAGCGTCTTCGGAACGGGTCACCTTTCCCGTTTCCGGATTCACATAATAATGCCCCTGTGCCGGCCCATTAATACCATACGCCCAGTGCAATCCGGTGTTAAACCACTGCGGACTGTTCGGCGCCGCCATCTGGTTAGCGAGCATATAGGATAACTCATCATAAAAAGTTTTTGCATCCCCTTCGGTCTCAAAATAATCGTGTTTCCACCCCCAGTAGGTCCAGCAACCTGCCAGCCGGTGGAATACCTGCCGGGCATCGGACTCATGCGAATAACGCTCATCTTCCGGGAGCTGTTGCAGTGCTTCCTCATCCGGTTCGGATCGCTGCAGCCATTCGGGAATTCCCTCTTCCGTCACCTTTTTGGTGGCGGCAGGGACTCCCGCCTTCCGAAAATACTTCTGCGCGATAATATCTGTTGCCACCTGCGACCACGATTCGGGCACCATCACACTGGCCATTTCGAAGACAATCGTACCATCCGGATTTTTGATAATAGATTTCCGTTCCACGAAATCGATATCCCGGAACGGATCTTTTTTCGACCGCGTAAATCTTCGCGTTATTTTCATGAGTAACTTCCCGTATGCTAATTAATTCTGGATTAACACCTGGACTGTTCGTAACGAACAATGCGCCGTGCTTCACGAGTCGATCGTTCGTCGGTGATGCAAGAGGATTAATGACGTTGCATTTTCACCCATTCTATCAAACAGCACGGCCCAAATTCTCGATTAACATACAAAACCGGTTCTTACAGTTCAAGAGAAAAGTCACAACATTTTCTACACTTTTTTCTTGACACTGCATATATAGTGTATATAAGGATTCTCGTATTTTATAAGAGTGTCGTATCCTTGGCGAAAACGCTCAATAATAAGGGATGCTATAACTCCGCAAAATTTTCCCAATATCCATATGTAGTGGTGAAAAATATTTGGGGAAATTTATTTGAACAAATGCACACGGATATACACGATAACGATCCATTGAAGCGAAGGTAACTTGCTTACTCAAACAACCTAACTTTATAACTGGAAGATAATTAGGGTATTTTGAATTATGGCGCCTTGCCAAGGAGATCCTTCGGCTTCGTCCAAACAACGGACTTCGCTCAGGATGACAGGTATGAGGATGCGCATGAGCCTTGCAGAGGAGATCCTTCCCCGTAGGGGATCCCTCCCGGGATGTGACTGGGGAGCTTGGATTATGTAAATCATTACCCTTCCTGTCATATTGAGCTTGTCGAAATGCGGCAGGAAGGGGTTGGATTTTCGTATCATTGCCGAAGCGTTTGCCACTCTTCGACAAGCTCAGAGTGACTGGATGGCTTGAATAATTCAAAACATTACACTTTCCGGCATGTTGAATTTTGTCGTCTGCCTCAGCGTACTCGAGAGGAGTCTTGCCGGAAGGCATATCTTGGTGAGGCTGGTGAGAAAGAATCTCCATACTCACCGCTCATGAGCCTTATAAAGGAGATCCTTCACTGCGTTCAGGATGACAGCATTTGTTGTACTTTATTGAACAACAGTACCTGTCATTCTGAGTGAAGTGAAACGAAACGAAGAATCTCCTTACTCGTTATTCATGAGCCTTGCCAAGGAGATCCTTCGGCTTCATCCCGACGCGTCGGGACAGGCGCTAGCGCTCAGGATGACAGGATTGGCTCGTCAATGAATACCTTTTGAATAAAAACACCACCTTCCTTCTTGAAGCCCATCCTCCGGGTTGTCACTGTCAGTCAGAATCTCTACTTTTTCCGGGAATCATAAGGAGGAAAATAATGCGCAGCGAAGTACCAATATATTTTCAGGAATTACAGAACGAGATCACCGATCGGTTGAGTATTCTGGAGGGTGAAAAGTCCTTCCATGAGGATACCTGGGAGCAGCGGGACGGAGGCGGTGGCAGGACCCGGGTGATAAGCGACGGCGCCGTGTTCGAGCGCGCCGGGGTGAATTTTTCGCAAGTCTATGGCGACGAACTTCCGTCCTCCATTTCCGAGGAATTTCCGGAGGCTGAGGGACGTTCCTTCGGAGCAACCGGTATCTCCCTGGTCATCCATCCCCGGAATCCCCACGTTCCGACCGTGCATATGAACTACCGGTTTTTCGAGGCGGGAGAGGTCTGGTGGTTCGGCGGCGGGATGGACCTGACACCGTACTATCCGTACGAGGAGGATGTAGTGCACTTTCACCGGACCATAAAAGCGGTCTGCGACAATCACGACCCGGATTATTATCCCCGGTTCAAGGAATGGTGCGACGAGTACTTTCACATCGCGCATCGGGAGGAGCCCCGGGGCGTTGGCGGAATCTTTTTCGATTACCTGAACGGAGAGTACGACAAGATCTGGTCCTTCGTGCAGGACTGCGGCGATTGCTTTCTGGAAAGTTATGCACCGATCGTCCAAAGGCGCAAGGATACAGACTACGGGGATCACGAGCGGAAATTCCAGCTCTACCGCCGCGGTCGCTATGTGGAATTCAACCTGGTTTACGATCGCGGAACAAAATTCGGTCTCCAGACGAAAGGGCGTATCGAGTCTATCCTGATGTCCATGCCGCCGCTGGTGCGTTGGGAGTACGATTACCGGCCGGAACCGGGATCCAGGGAGGCGGAGTTGTATGAGGAATTTCTGGTGCGGAAGGATTGGATATGAGAATATTGCGTACTACGTATTGCGTAGAAGGCGTTGAGTTCAAACCTCAAATGATAAGTAATGAAAGTGGTTTTGGACAATACTCAGTAAATTGAAAGAACCGGAAGAATATTGCGTGTTACGTATTGAGTAGAAAGTGCTGAGTATGGTGATAACAATATAGGAATCGACGGAGGATTGAGTGGAATTAGAGTTTAACAACTATGAGGAATGGCTCAAGCAGGTACCGGAGCAAATTACAAAGGATACCCTTTGGAGAATGCAGGTCTACAAGGTTTCACTTTTTTTGAGTGATCTATGCTGGTTTGATGTAAAGAGAATAATTGACAAAAAGAAGCACTGGACCTTGGCAGATCAATTGTATAGGGCTACAGGTTCAATCAGCGCCAATATTGCAGAAGGATATTCCCGACGTTCCGGGATTGACCGATCACGATTTCTGGAATATTCACTGGGCAGCGCCAGAGAAAGTCGGGATTGGTATTATAAAAGCCGATTCTTATTATCGAATAAAGTGGTCGAACATCGCTTGGCATTACTCGAAGAAATTATCAAAATCCTCCTTTCAATCATCCCGGATGAACGAAAATCCTCAGACACCATCTCAGAGCCTGAAACGCAGATTGAACGGGATCATGAAAATAACTCTTTTAGCCCTCATCTCTTAGAAGGGATACCTTTCTCATGAGTTGTTACTACGCAATACGTAATACGCAGTAATCCCATGCTCTGGCTTATACTGACGCTAATTTCTGCGATATGTTGGTCTTCCGCTGATGCGCTGTCGAAATGGATCAGCGAAGACATCGGGGATTTTACCAATGTCTGGATCCGCTTTATTTACAGTACCCCGTTTTTCCTATTGCTCTGGGTCGGAATCGATATCCCGCCACTGGATGCCGAATTTTGGTGGGCGCTGGCATGGCTGGTTCCGCTGGAAGTCATCACCTGGACGCTCTATCTCCGTGCCATCCGGCTTTCGCCGCTCAGTCTGACGATCCCGTTTCTCGGACTAACCCCGGTGTTTCTGCTAGTCGTCCCGTGGATACTCATCGGCGAGCAGGTGTCGCTGATCGGTGGCCTCGGCGTAGTGGTCATCGCCCTGGGAATCTACTTGCTGAACGTGACAAAAACCGAAAAGGGATTACTGGCACCATTTAAAGCCATCGGCTCCGAGAAGGGTTCGATCCTGATGATCATCGTGGCAGCCCTGTTCAGCCTGAGTTCGACCTTCGGAAAAATCGCCATTACCCATTCCTCCCCGCTCTTCTTCGCCGGGATTTACTACCCGTTTGTCGGGCTGCTGCTCGCACCGTATGCGCTGTCCAAATCCAAAGTCCGGACTGAGGCGTTTTCCCATCCCTGGCGGTCAATCTTTATCGGGATCTCTTTCGCCGGGATGGCTCTGGCGCATTTCTATGCCATCGCCATTGCCAAAGTGGCTTACATGATCGCCGTCAAGCGCACCAGCCTGGTCTTTTCGAGTATCCTCGGCTTTATCTTCTTCAAAGAGACAGATATCCGGGAGCGGTTACTGGGTGGAATAATTATTATCGTCGGCGTCTTTTTGATCGCCATGGGATGAGAAAGGCTGTGAAACGTGAGATGTGAGACGTGAGACGGGGCAATTGGCAATCGGCAATCGGCAGTAAGCAATGAAAGGCAAAGACCGAGCCCCGGAGGGGCGGCATATTTGTAGAAAGGCTGTGAGACGTCAGACGTGAGACGTGAGACGGGGCAATCGGCAGTAAGCAATGAAAGGCAAAGACCGAGCCCCGGAGGGGCGGCATATTTGTAGAAAGGCTGTGAAACGTGAGATGTGAGACGTGAGACGGGGCAATCGGCAGTAAGCAATGAAAGGTAAAGACCGAGCCCCGGAGGGGCGGTATATTTGTAGAAAGGCTGTGAAACGTGAGATGTGAGACGTGAGACGGGGCAATCGGCAGTAAGCAATGAAAGGTAAAGACCGAGCCCCGGAGGGGCGGTATATTTGTTGAAAAGCCGTGAAACGTGAGATGGCAGACGTGAGACGAAAATGTGAATAGTGAACCACCCAAAAGACGCTTATGTCTGAGCATATGAGGCAGTGGTAGTTATCGGTCGTCCCTGGCGGGACTTGGTATTGTCATGTCACTCGCTAACCATCTGTCTTGAATGGAAGGCACTTTATACCAAATGATATCTTCCTGTAAGATCCGGTTTTCAGGATTGATAAGAATTGGGTTCGAACAATAATATATCTCGTTTTATCCTGGAATCCCGGAAATCAAAGATAATTCAAATCATCATTATCCTTTGGACGGGCGGCGGCATGTTTATTCTTTTTCAATTCATTCTTTCCGATAAAATAAATTTGAACGGAACCTTTTTTAGTGGGAATGGATTCAATCACCCGATTTTCCCAGGCTTCTTCAAACCCAACACCCGAGATATTATTTAAGAGATCTATCCGGTTCGGGGGTACACCGAATTGAATTATCACACCCGGCTGAGACAACTCGTCCGCAGCCTCGATTCCAGGGATCTCGTTGTCCCAAAATTCCAACAATGCCTGAAATAATTTTTCAACATTCTCCCTCCCTCGATGATAGAAAATATCTATATCTCCGGTGAGTCGTGCCCGGCCATGGTAAATGACCGCCTCTCCGCCAACGATGAGGTAGGCTACGCTATGGGTATCGAGAAGAGTGAGAAACTCGGTAACATCTTCGGAAAAATAATCGGCTTTCATTTCCTGTCTTCCGCTTGCCGGACGTCCGGGTTTTCATTCCCGTAGACACGTCGCTTTAATTCTTTGGCGACAGCCTGACGCTTTTCGGATGACATCTTTCTATGCTGCTCAATATCCCATTGATCTGCGTGCTGAAAATTTTTCGTTTTATGAACCGTGCGTTCCATAAAGAGTCTCCTGAGCCCTTTATACTCCTTAATACAACAAAAGTAGGACTTTCAGGTAAATTCGCAAAGATATTATTGGTATCAGGATCGCAGCAATAATATGAATATGGCACTGGTTTTTCCGTTAACCTTGTAGGCGTTTTAAAAAACTTTGAGACAGTGCGATCGGCAGTCGGCAATAAAAGAAAAAAACCGAGCCCCGGAGGGGTGGTATATTTGTAGAAAGGCTGTGAGACGTCAGACGTGAGACGTGAGACGGGGCAATCGGCAGTAAGCAATGAAAGGCAAAGACCGAGCCCCGGAGGGG
>Ga0180434_10001230_pt1 | contig 37165 bp, 19 predicted proteins | sample SS_ome_7_FD_132453 | JGI IMG/M metagenome (GOLD analysis project Ga0180434, IMG submission 132453) | Hypersaline lake sediment archaeal communities from the Salton Sea, California, USA - SS_1_D_2 metaG | ecosystem: Environmental > Aquatic > Non-marine Saline and Alkaline > Hypersaline >... | reverse complement strand
GTTGTCTTTACCATACCCAAGATGCTGCGGATATTTTTCAAATTCAACCGTTCGCTGCTCTCTGCTCTCTGTGTCTGCGGCAAAGAAGCACTTATCAAATACCTAAAGGCAACCACAAAAAAAGATATCACCCTGGGCATCATTGCGGTGATCCAGTCATTCGGAAACCGGATAAACTTTCATCCTCACCTTCACTTTCTGGTCCTCTTCTCCTCCGCAAGCAGTTGATCAATCAGAACCTTGTCCAAAAAATATTGCACTGGCGCCATACGGGATTCAATGTTCATTCCAAAGTCAGAACTGAAAGCAAAGAAGAGACCGAACGAGTGGGCAAATACATGATAAGGCCTATCCTTTCGCTTAAAAGATTGTCCCTGGATAAGACCCAGGGGCAAGTCCTCTATCAATACGGAAAACACAGCTCTGAGACAGAATCTATGGATTATCTGGAGTTTATAGCCCGGGTAACCTCACATATTCCTGACAAAGGACAGGTTATGGTCCGCTATTACGGTCTCTATGCAAATGCCCACAGAGGAAAGATGAGAAAAACAGAATCCGATCCTTTGCGTCCCCTTATTATTAAAGATGAAGATCCCTTTATTCCTTCCAAAGGGTGGGCTGAGATGATCAAAAAGGTCTATGAGATCGATCCCCTCCTCTGTCCCAAATGCGGGGGAACCATGCGAATTGTTTCCTTTATTGAAGATCATAAAGTCATAGACAAGATCATCAAACATCTCGATCTAACCTTTAAGGCCGCCCGGGCCCCGCCTCCTCAGGCTCAGCTCTCTATGGCGGCTGAGGAACTATCAGAATACATGTGAAACTCTAATCCTCTAGTTCAGGGGAAAGGGAGATCTCTGTTCTTTTTGAGTCTCTATTCCACTGATTTTCTTATGTCTTCTCTTTTTTGGGGGTTTCTTGTTGACTTGTCCTTTATTTTATACTTATGATAGGTGATGAAGTCGCTTAGAGGATGGGAATTTGATGAATTGGAGAGCAAAACAGCAGCAACCAAAAATCCAAATTCTTATCTTTAATCTAGGTCTAAGATGAATTCAGTATTTATTTTTCAAGGTAGTAATTAGGAGAGAAGTGAATGAAAAGAAAGAATACATATTTATTGATTGTTCTCATCTTTTTCTTTATCCATTCCGTATCATGTGATTTCGTTCGGACTCATCAACAAGCTGCTCAAGAATCCATTACAGGAGAGGAGATTCTGCATCATGTGAGGTTTTTGGCATCGGATGAGATGAAGGGGCGGGAAACCTTTACTCCGGAGCAATTTGTTGCTGCCCGGTATATCGCCAATGAATTCGAGAGATACAATTTAAAACCATTGGGGGAAAGCCAGAGCTATTATCAGAATTTTGGGTTGAAATATGCAGAGGTGGGCTCTCCCAATAACTTGGAAATCAACGGCAAAGTTTATACAGAGGGAGAAGACTACAACACAGCTGCCCTGGGAGAAGCCAACATTGAAAGTCAGATTGTTTTTGTGGGCTATGGTATGACCGCTCCCGAGTATGACAGTTATGCGGGTGTGAATGTTGAAGGGAAAATAGTGATGCTCTTTCAGGGTAAAATAAAACGAAAAGGGAAAGTATGGGCGTTTGCACCTCTGCATGAAGTTCGGGTGTTGAATGCCCTAAAACAGGGCGCGGCCGGGATGATCTTTGTTCGTGGAACCTCTCCGAAGGACCACAAAATGCCCCTCCCCCAAGAAGGACCTGTTTTGGAGCGGTTTCATCAGATTGCTCCCTTGGCTCAAAAGCTCAAACTGGGAGATTTTGGAAATGAGGATTTGGAGAAAATCACCTCTTTTCCTCTTGTCTATATGGATTTAGATGCGGCCGATGCGTTATTCAAGAATAGAGAGAAAACCATAGAGGAGATAAAGAAAGAAATCGATAAAACCCGAAGTCCTGGTTCTTTTCAAATGAATCAGACAGCAAAAATCCAAACAAACGTCTCTCACAGAGTGAGACAAACCATGAACATTATGGGGATAATTGAAGGGAGAGACCCCTCTTTAAAGAAAGAAGCCGTATTGATCGGAGCCCATTATGACCATATCGGAGTCAAAAAAGAGGGAAAAGACGTGTACAACGGAGCTGATGATAACGCCTCCGGGACCGCGGCTTTACTCGAGATTGCCCAGGCATTTGCCAGATCTCAGAGAAAACCCAAAAGAAGTCTCCTTTTCGCCGCTTTTACGGGTGAAGAGAAAGGAGTGCTGGGTTCAGGATATTACATCAACCATCCTGTCATTCCTCTTACTCAAACGGCGGCTGTGTTGAATATGGATATGATCGGAAGAAACGATCCCCATTCCATTCAAGCTGTCACAGAAGAGAAAAGCCGATTGAAAACAATTTCTCAGGAAATCAGTCAAAAGGTGGGGATCAAACTGGAAGAATCCACAGCCAGTGTGAATTCGAGTACCGACCATTTCCCCTTTCTAGAAAAAGGGATTCCTGTTATTTGGTATTTTGATGGAGGGGGAGATTTTGCTCACACCCCATCGGATACCTGGGACAAACTTTCACCGGAGAAAATGAAAAAAGTGGCCCGCCTCTGTTTTTTGACCGCTTTTCGTCTGGCTGATCAAGAATGATTTCCATTGTCATTCCATAGGGCGATGCCTTACCCAAAATGAATGAAAATGCTTATCTGTTATTCCTGTGAAAACGGGAATCAAGAATTTATGAGACTGGATTCTGGGTCAAGCCTGGAATGATATGTAGACAGGAAAGATGAACCAGAAATGATTGTTTTCTAAGTTCCAAATTTCCTAATAAAGGGGGAAAAGCCTCAATACACAGAGTTTGAGGGTCTGATGGATTTCCTGAAAAAATCAATTTTTGATTCACTCTGGACTTTAAATGATTTAGGATAGGGAAAAAAGGAGAGTTTGGATGAAAAAAATATTAAGTTCTTTTGTTTGTCTTTGGGTTCTTTTGTTGGGAAATGGATTGGCTGAGGCCGGAGCGGCAGAGGTCCAACCGTTGACCTTCGATCACAATTACACTTTCTCCGAAGTGGTGGATTATTTGGATAAAATCATAAAAGCCTATCCGGATATCACCCGCCTCTATAAAATCGGAGAAAGTTACGAAGGACGCGACCTTCTGGTCCTGGAAATTTCCAATCAGAAAAACAAGAATCCCTTGGACAAGCCCGGTTTTTGGCTGGATGGCAGCCTCCATTCCAGCGAAGTTATGGGGGCGGCTGTGTGTTTGAAAACCATCGAAACGCTGGTCACTCAATACGAGAAAGATGAAAAAATCACCCAACTGGTGAACACCCGCACCATTTATGTGATGCCCAAGCTCAACCCAGATGGGTCCGAATTGTATCTGACCACTCCTTTCAGCCTGCGCAGCAGTGTGCGCCCGCACGATTCGGACGGAGATGGCGCTTTGGATGAAGACCCTCCCGAGGATTTGAATGGGGATGGGTATATCACCTCCATGAGAATCAAAGACGGGAAGGGAACCATGAAAACCCATCCTGAAGATTCCCGTCTTATGGAACGGAGAGAAGAAAACGAGAAAGGGGAATGGAGGGTTTTCAGTGAAGGAGTGGATAATGACAAGGACGGTCGCTACAACGAAGATGGAGTGGGCGGATTGGATATCAACCGCAACTGGCCCTCCCGCTGGCAGCAGGAATATATCCAACGGGGCGCAGGCCCTTATCCACTCTCAGAGCCGGAAACTCGGGCTGTAGCCGAATTTTTGTTCGACCACCCCAATGTTACCGGGTTGATCAACCACCACATGGCCGGAAATTTCCTCTACCGGCCGCCTTCCAACCTGTGGGTGGATCCGGTCACCGGAAAGAAAATGGAAATTCCTCCTCAAGATGAGCGAATTTACCAAACTTTTGGAGATAAATACAGTGAAATCCTCTATGCCCAGCCGGTGAGAAAAGTGATGGGCCGGAGAGGGCCGCCTTCCTATGGGGCGATATTCGGAGTGATGATCGGATGGGCCTATGACCACCTGGGAATCTTCAGTTGGGTTCCGGAAATGGGGTCTCTGGAGCCTTTTTGCGATTACGATGATAACGGAAGGGTTACAGACCTGGAGCAGATGCGCTGGAATGAAGAGGAAATGGACGGCCGGATTTTTAAGGATTGGGAATCCTATGATCATCCTGAATTGGGTAAGGTGGAAATCGGCGGATTTGTGCGGAAGCTCTACAATCCCCAATACGAAAGCTACACCAATATTCTCTGTACGCCAGGTCCCAAGTACAGAGAGTATCTGGAAAAACACACCTGCTGGAATCTTTATCTTATCCGTATGTCTCCTTTGGTCAAGCTCACAGAGGTTCAAACCGAGAATCTGGAGGCTGGATTTGTGCGAATCACCGCCAGTGTCCGCAACATGGGATTTCTCCCCACCAATGTGACCCAGCACGCAGTGAAAAATGAAACAGCCAAACCGGTAAAAGTTTTTCTTTCATTAAATGGGGCGGAACTGGTCGGAGGAAAAAAGGAACAGGAACTGGGACATCTTTCAGGGAATACTCCTCGGTCGGTTTCTCCGGTGAAGAATCTGGAATGGGTGGTCCGTAAAACAAGAGAGAGTGAGGCCTCTTTTGAAATCAAAGTGGTCTCTGAAAAAGGCGGTACAGTGAAACGAAAGGTCTCTCTCGACTGATATGAAAACTGAGTTTTGAAGAAAATAAAAGGGAAATCAAGCTCTCTTTAAACCAAACATCTGAATTTTTTCTGATTGAGGCAAGGGAACGGTCCGGATGAGGGGAGAGAAAAAAGCCATCCTGTTAGCCCTTTTCTTGCTTTTTCTCTTGGATGTCTCTTCTGTCTTTTCCAGCGAAGATAAAGTCTATTTGAAAAAAAAATTGTTATGTTCAGTCTTCCTATTTTGTGGAAGAAGGAGGAGACCTTCTTTCATCATCTCAGTACAGTCCCCCTGATTGGTACCGGGCCACTCTCCCCTCAACTGTATTGAGGATTCTTGTAGAAAACAAAGTCTATCCTCATCCCTGGGTAGGGATGAACAACATGAAGATACCGGATGCTTCCTCTGAGTTTAACCGCCAGAATGATCTTAAAAAATTCAGTCATCTTCCGGATCATCGAAATCCTTGGAAAGATCCCTATTGGTTCTGGACTCGATTCCATCTTCCTCCTGAGTTCAAAGGTCAGCGTATTTGGTTGAATATGGAAGGGATCAATTACCGGGCAGAAGTCTGGCTTAACGGACATCAGATAGCTACATGTGAAACTCTAATCCTCTAGTTCAGGGGAAAGGGAGATCTCTGTTCTTTTTGAGTCTCTATTCCGCTGATTTTCTGGTGTTTTCCCTTTTCTACGGGTTACTTTTTGACTTGTCCTTTATTTTATACATATGATAGGTGATGAAGTCGCTTAGAGGATGGGAATTTGATGAATTGGAGAAAAAATCAGCAGCAACCAAAAATCCAAATTCTTATCTTTGAATGAAGACCCGATATTGGCAATGCTGGAATGGACAGCCCAACAGATGATACAGATGGAGGCAGAAGCCACTCGGCATCAGTCGAGAAGCCACTCGGCATCAGGGGTCGGACCAAGACATATCCTTTTATCTCCTTGATAATCAATAAGATAATCCAAATTAAAGTCATTTTTCTGCTCTTAAAACAGTGATTTTGACCCCAATATCGAACTTCTAAGGCCTATCATGAAAGGATGCGCTAAGCAGGATTACAATTTGATAAAAGTAAGGAAGATAGGACTATTTACTGATGTATTTCTTTATGAACTCTCGCCTCTTTATCTAACTTTTTTCCTAATTTATCCTCTTCCACATCCAAATCATATTGAGCCTGGAGCCCGAGCCAAAATTCAGCTGAAGTGATGAAATATCTGGCAAGACGCAAAGTGTCAAACACAACAAAACATTTTAAAAAGACATCACCCAGGAGCAGCTGGCTGAATTAGTGGGAGTGACCCGAACCACTATTAATTTCGTGGAGCGAGGACGATGGGTCCCATCTACAGTTCTTGCCTTAAAAATAGCTCGTGTGTTCGGAGTGCCGTTTGAAGAGGTCTTTTATCTGGATCCAGAAATATAAAATTCTAAGGAAAAAATTTAACGAGAATCCATTTTATGAAAAAAAATATGGTAAACGGGTATGACGGTACTGGTTTTTTCCTGACTATATCATGGGATAGACGAGCAAGTCATAGCGATTCTCATCCTCATTGTATTTTAGGGAGTAAATTCGTTCATCGTCTATCACATATTCTTTGGAAGCAAGTCTGTTGTCATGAAGGGCTCGTAAATAGAGTTCTGAAGGAAGTGAAAACGATCTTCTTAATATATCACCCTCTAGATTAATTACAACAATTTCATAGAGGTTATCTTTTTTGTCATTGGTTGTGACATAAATCTTCCCATTGTTCAGTTGGAAATCAACAAAGGCAGGGAATTTATTTCTAAACAAATAGTTATATCTTCGAAGCAAATCTTCACCGCGTTCACTTTCTTGAATTCTGTCAAGAAAAGCCTTTTTAAAGGCTTTCGGTATCTTGAGCTCTTCATATTTATGGTCGATTTTAGACAAGAGCTGACCGTTTTCATCAAAAACAGAGATGAAAAAGCCTTTTCTGGTATCAGCCACAAAAATTTTATCCTCATAAACTTCATAGTTGATGTAGTCCCGGATGACTTCAAAATCCTGTTTGGGGGCAGACACAGGTCTTTTGCTCCCTGGTTTAGGAGGCGGAGGAGGAGGCGTACTCCTCAGAGGAATCCCTTCGTAAAACTGTTTGATCTTCTGAAATTCGCTGTCATAAATATACCCCACTTGCATGGGTTTAAGGTCTTCCCGCCTGGTTAAAGGAAAGCCCACATAATTCTCACCTACGGGAAGCAGAGAATAATCCAATCCTAAATAATTAAAAGGAAGTTTGATCTCTTCGATTAGATCTCCATTGCGAGAAAACCGCCAGACTTTTGTCATGAGACTGATAAAGAATTCCTCCGGAAATACATTAACCATAGGAGATAATCGGAACTCCCCAGGACCCTGACCTTTCTTCCCGAACTTGGTCGCAAGTGAAAAATCAGAAAGCGAATACGCGCAAATAGACATATCGTCCTTAATGATCAACTGTTCGCTGTCTGCTGCAATCAATTCAGGATGCATCAATTCAGGAAGGGGAATCGTCTTTAAGGAAGATAGTTTGGGGTAAATTGTCCAGCTCTGCCTGGCTAAAAGAAGGGATGCTGCAAGAGAAAAAACTATAAAGAAAATTTTTAAAGATTTTTTTAGATGAGTGTCCATAGATCTCTCCTTTGAAATAATGGTCTTAATTCGTTGGGCAAGGGATATATGGCTATTTGCCATCCCCATAGAACAAGGGAATTGACAAACAAAACGAGTTTTTTTGGCAACAGTCCAAAGATGGCGGGCATAAGAATGGGCTCCTTTAGCTTGGATAACCTCGTTATCACATATAAACTCTCTGGAGTCCAAATAATGGGCGGCTAGGGCTTTTGCAAGAGGATTCCACCAGTACAGGATTTTCACAATAATTTGAAACAGCCCTAATATATGATCTTTGTGATAAATATGAGAGATTTCATGGAATATGACGGCTTCCAGTTCACCTCTGTATAAATTTTCAAAGAGCTGGCGGGGAATAACAATAACCGGATTGAATATGCCTAAAGAACAAGGACTGTCAATCTCATCTGAACTATATATTTGTGGCATATGCCTTTTTTGGAAAACTTTTTTTGCACTGGAAACTATGATATCAAGCCTTTTGTCTTGAATAGTCTTAAGTTTACTTTGAAGAGATCTGTATCGAGCCAAATAATGAGAAAAACGCACAAGTTGAATCAAAATCCCAAACAACCAAATAAAGCCGAATGCATTAAAAATGACTTTGAGTGGATTTCCAGATAATAAATTTTTTTCCTTATCTTTGTTAAGGTCTCCTTCATCTTTCTTTGAGACATTGTTTACAGAAAAAATCTCTGCTTTGCTTGAAGAAGGTTGAATTTTAGGGAGTTCTTTTTTCTGTGAATAGAGACTGTATGTCTGTTGATAGGAAGGCACAGATACGGTTCGAAGAAACGTATTATTTGAATTAAAGAAAATAACCTCAAATGGAATCAGAACCGCTATAACAAAAATTGTTAAACTCAAAGCGCTTTTTATAGGTGCAGATGAGGTCTTGAATATTTTTATGAGCATCCATCCTGCAAAAAAAATGATCAAAGACTGATAAAAAAGATTAAATACAAGGGATGCTGAATGTGGATTCTTAAAAAGGACGCTTAAAATCATGGCTTTTTCTTTTTGATTTGACTTAATAGTTTTTCAATTTTTTTCAATTCATCCAGAGAAATATCAGAATTAGAAAAAAGACATTTCGCCATTTCAAAAGGAGAGTCTCTAAACATTTTTTTTCTTGCATTTTTAATAAAACGCTCATTTGCTTTTTCTCGGGATAGTACCGGGGAAAAGAGAAATTCTCTTTTGATTTTTCGAGATTTCAGCCATCCATATTGTTCCAATCTCTGCATTTGAGTCTGTATGGTGGAACGTTTAACCTTTTTACCTCTTTTTGAATTGACTGCATCCAGAACTTCATTTACTGAGACTTCTCCCCTATCCCAAACGATTTTCATGATTTCATAGTTTGCATCAGAAAGCTTTTTTCTTTTAGTCATATTTTCCCCAATTGGGCTAAATATTACAACTGTAGTCTACTATAAATTACAGCTGTAGTTTTGTCAAGTTATTTTTAAAATCTTCAGTATTTCCAGGTGACTTTGTACCGTATGATGTACTGATAGCCGTTTGGATCTTCTGCCACACCGCATAGTTTCCCGCTCTTCCAAAAGGTAAGATGATCTTTCTCCACGAGCTTAGAAATATATTTCCCTTCAGTATCAAAAACATCTTAATCTGACCTTTAAGGCTCCTCGGTCCCGCCTCCTCAAGCTTAGCTCTCTATGGCGGCTGAGGAACCATCATAATACATGTAATCCTCTAATCCCCTGAATCAGGGTTAAGGGAGATCTCTGTTCTTTTTGAGCCTCTATTCCACTCGTTTTCTGTTGTTCTCTATTTTTTGTGGGTTTCTTGTTGACTTGTCCTTTATTTTATACGAATGATAGGTGATGAAGTCGCTTAATGGGTGGAAATTTAATGAAATGGAGGGAAAATCAGCAACAACAGAAAAAACGAAATTCATATCTTTCGAAGCCATCACAGGGGGCATCCGTCTGAGCACGGAGAGGCCGCATCTCTGCCGGACCGAAAGGCTCGCCCCTGATCGCAGTAAACTGAATCCCGCCGTCCTCTGGCTTAATCTTTTTTCTTTATGCGGGCTTTGGCCCAACTGGGAAGGGGTGGCCGGGGATCGATGAGTTTCGCCCCGCTGAGGCGCAGTCTCTGTTTCCTCTCGTTGAGGTCGTTCCAGGTTCCCCACACAGGGACATGAGGGATCTCCCAGTCGGCCATCACAAGCTCTTCCATTCGACGAACCCGATCGGCGTATTGAGGATACCAGGCCAGGTTTATGGATTCCAGAGGATCATTCTCGAGGTCGTAGAGTTCACAGATATCTTCTTCGGTGTGGATGTACTTATAGCGTTTTTCCCTCACCATCCGGCAGGGATCAAGGGTGTGGTAGTACTCGGCGAAAATGTGGTCCTGGATATCTCTGCCCGTCCAAGTGGGGGCGATGTTTTTTCCCTCCACGTAATGGGGAGTGGAGACTTCGAGCAGAGCGAGAACAGAAGGTAACAGATCGATATTGCTGATCAGCGCTTCTGAAGTTTCTCCTTGGGGTATGGTTCCGGGAAGCGAGACTATCAGCGGGATCTTGACGGCGTCTTCGAAAAAGGTGTGCTTCTCGCAGATGCCGTTCTTGTAGAGCATTTCACCGTGATCCGAGGTGTAGACGATCAGGGTGTTGTTGAGCAGCTTTTTTTCTTCCAGCTTCCGCAAGATCCTCCCGATGCAGAAATCTGTGTAGGAGACGAACCCGTAATAGGCCGCGATGGATCTTCGGACCATGTCTTCAGGAAGATTCCACAATTCGTAGTAATTCACCCGCTCGATCACCCGTCTCGGTTTGTCCGTGAAGGTGACTTTATAATTCGGCAGATCTCCAATATGGTCTGGACTGTAGAGATCATGAAACCTTTTCGGTGCACACCAGGGAGGATGGGGGGCCCTGTAGCCGACATAAAGAAAAAATGGATTGTCGCGGCTCTGTGCGTCCAGGAAATCCAGGCTGTCTTTGGTGATGACGGAGTCCCATATCTTTTCCTCTCCATAGGGAAAGGGTTCGCCTTCTACATTCCGGTAGGTGTGTTCCCACATTTCGGAGATGGTGTTGGCCATGCTGTACCGGTGCTGAACGTCTTTCCCGACAAGATCGATGTAGGCGTTTCTGTCGGCCCCGAAAGATGTGAAGCCAAGCTCTTGATAAGGCCGGTCTGTGTCTCTGACATGCTGGTCGGCGTGGATAAATCCGGAGCCATGAGTGGTGTATCCAGCCTCGCGCAGATGACAGATGAGAGACCGTATGCCGGGATTGATGCTCCGCCGGTAGGTTTTGCCCGATCGGTGGCGGCTGTTGTTAAGGGTAACCACACCGTTGGTGTGGGGGTGAGTTCCCGTCAGCCAGGCGACTCGGGACGGCGAGCAGAGAGGAGAGGCGCAGAACGCGTTCCGGTAGAGCATACCCCGTTCGGCCAGACTGTCTATGCTGGGAGTTTTAACAATGTCATGTCCATAACAGCCCGAGACAGCCTGACTGTGCTGGTCGGACATGACAAAAACCACATTGATTTTGGGATTTATAGGCTTCGATCGGCCTTCTGTTCGGGCTAAGGCCAGAGCGGAAGAAGAAGCGGCGGCCATTTTTAAAAACTTTCGGCGTGAAATCCCTTCAGATCCCATGCTCAAACCTCCCTCATACGGATTAATTCTGCAGGGCCTCCGGCCTGACTTTTCTCGACCCGCCTGCGTGCCCTCGCGTGCGGCATCTGGAAATCGTCTCGAAAAGGAGTGGGAACGCCTCTGCTGAGACTTCAAGCCGGACCATTATAGATATTTATTTAGTCTATCAAAAAAATAATCAAAATACAATTTATTTACCGTTTGAGGAGTTCCCCCAAAAATAGCACATAAAATCATCTAATTAATATATTTTCAGTTGTTTATAAAGATTGGAAGTGGAATTACTAAAAAATGGGGGAACTTTTTTGTATTTTTTGGTAAAAATGAGGCCTCGGATGGCTTTGCTTTAAAAGCTTTCCAAATTTAGATTATCTTAAGGAGAGCCTTACGTGAATTATGCCAAAATCGTCACAAAATTGCGAACTCGATTGTATACTAACTGCAAAAAAATCCTACTCTTGGCGGTTAATGCTACCACTATGTGAGGATTGTAGCATGACGGATGGAATTTTTCCGCATTGCGAGCCTATGGACATAGGATTATCGACAAGCGTTATCAAGGGCTCAGCCAATTCAGCGAGATTGGCTGATTCCACCGGGCAGTAATTCATTTCTAAATTAAATTATATTTCCTGCTTCTTCAATTCATTCACTGTTTCAACTATCAGCTTGAAAAGGTTTTCATAAACATGAAATGATACTTTATCTGCAGTATCATAGATACTATGCCCTCCGCCCGACACTCCCCGGGTCAAAAAATGAATGGCCGGAACACCTACTGCATCAAATGGTCTAAAATCACTAGCAGTTTCGTAACCATTCTTTTCTACTATAAATTCTAAATATGCTTTCTTCTTATTTATTTTTTTTACAATAGAGGCTTCCACGGGCCGTTGAAGTGCGTTGTATAATATAACATTGTCCTGGCCGGTTCCGATTACATCAAGATTTATCACCAGTTTAATATCTTCAAGCGGGAATAAAGGGTTGTTGACATAATATCTTGATCCCACAAGTCCTGCTTCTTCAGCGCTTACCAGGAAAAACACCATGGTGTAATATGGTTTGTCTCCAGATGAATAATGTCTGGCCAAATCCAATACCATGCATGTGCCACTCCCATTATCTATAGCATTGGGGAATAATTTATTCTCTCCATAAGATCCATGACCATCATAGTGTGCGGTAAACACAATACATTTTTTGCTTATTCCAGGGATGTAGCCAATAACATTTTGAGTAGGATACTTCTCATAAAACTTGTTCCTGACATTAATCTCAATATTATTGACTAGATCAGGTAATGCTTTTCTGGATACCTGAATATGCGGAAAGGGTAACTCCTTCCTGCTTACTCTGACACCTGGTACGCTGTTATATATCTCAACAAGTCCCGAGATCTCAAACTCCCCGCTTAATATCAATGTTTTTACTAATTTGAATAATCCGGGATTATTAAGTCCTAATGAATCAAGAATTATTAATGGAGGATTCTTTGCGGGTTCTTTTAGCCCAATATCCGTTTTAATGGGTACAGATGGGTCCTCCCACCAAGGTATATCATCAGGAATTTGTGTGCCTGTTAACTTTTTTAATAAGACAGAAGGATTATTCATTACAGTTGAATTAATAAAAACCGGACTATAACTTCCGGAACCTGATCCGCTTGCCGCATTCATCATATAATCCGCCCCGAACTCAAGTTCTTTCCCATTAATTTTTATTGAGACTTCTACAAGACTGTTTACATTGAAGGTGTATTCCTGAAAATAATCTGGCCCGTATGATTTTAGCCCGAATTTTTCATATTCGTTTGCCAGATGATTTGCGGCAATCCTATCACCTTTTTTATAATAGCCTCGTCCATAAAATTCAGGACTGCAAAGCTTTTTCAATTGTTGTCGGGCATATGTGATATCCTGAGCATTTGCATTAATAATTGTCAGAACAACCAATAATGATACTAAGCAAGTTATGCTTTTCATAGTTTTAAAGTTTATTCTCATTTTATCTCTTCCTCTTTTTTAACAACAATATAACTTCATTATTTTAATGTCAAGCAAGTGCGTTGATCCAACCTCTTGGGGTTGATTAAGTCCCTCCATCAAGCTACCTCAAGATAAAATTCGTAGTTCAATCCAAATAAGGTTGGCCTGCATTTAATTCTACCAAATTGTCTTATACTATAACCTTTTTGAACTCTATGCGCAATACCTTGATGCGACCTCCTGGTACTATAGTACTCAATATACGCCTTCAATAGTTGAATTTATTGATGCTGACCGATTATGATAAAATGATTGATTGAAAAAAAGGAATTTGATTCTTTTTCTATTATTACGTTTTAGTACTTCGTTTTTTTTATATAGCATTTTCAATAATAAGACTCATCTTCCCTGCTGAAAACAACATGAAAATCATTCTAAAAATTGCCACTATAAAGTCAAACATCGGTTCTCTCCATTAAATTCAGTCTCGATTACAGAATACAATGAAGAAAAACAAACTTCCTATCAAATATTTAATGTCGGATGTTCTTTATCAACCCCAAAAGCTTTATTCGACCAACTTTCCCTCGCCTAGGCGATCGTCATTTTGCAATCCGGTGGAGGAGTGAAAGATTCAATAAAATCCAATGATGTTTTGCACTATGTGGTGCCAGCCTTTTATTGTTGGCATCAAGATGTGCTCCGGCCAGATTTCCTTTTGAGTGTAATATTTCGCAGGCACGCTCAATGTATGGAAAATAATAATTTTGAAATCGTTCTAAGCCAACTATATTGAAATCGGTATTTCCTTCAATCACAGAATATTGAGCCGGTGAGGACGCAACTAGTTCAACCCGTTTAAGCCAATCTTTTGCAAGTATATCATGGACCCACGTTTGACAGTTGATAGTCCCAAAAATGCCATCTAAGTTATTGATAAACATCAGATTAATGTGTTTTTATAGTGAACACCGTTGTCACTAGGTCTTATTCCTTCAAAATCAAGGGCGGTTCTTGTATATCTAAATGATTTAAAAGAAGTTGCTGATATTTCGTCAGCTGACTCCGCTTTATTATCATCCCTTTTTTTAATAAAATTCTTACAGCCGATATCCGGTTCATATGTATTCGGATTGTCTCCCAGCTCACTCCACTTTTTGTCTCCGCATATCATTGCACAAAGTAAGAAAGCACACACAAAGATACGTGCGCTTTTATGCGCTCGTTTTTGTAATGATTGATCGGCCTGAGGTTAATTCCGCTTTTTAGAGACCGGAAAGTCCTCTCTACAGAGAAAAGATGTTTGTATTGACTGGCCAGTTCACAGGTATCCAGGTCTCGGTCCGTTGTCAGTAGAACGTATTTCCCGTCATAGCGGCTCTCTTCGGCAATTTTCTTTTTATCCAGCACCAGCTGACCGCTTTTTAAGCGCCGCACGAAACGCTTTTTTGCCGAATGGTTGATAACAGCACATCCACCCGCCGGTTGAAAAGATCCCGCGTCGCCCAAAACAACTCATCTTCAATCTCGTCCCTGCAGTCCTCCAAAAAATCCAAGCCACGGTAATAATGCTGAAGCTCAAGTCGTTCCGATCCGGGAAAATACGCGTCCTCTCTCACCCATTCATCCGCTCCCAGCTTGCTCATCGGCTCCAGAAGACGGTTCACTACCATGGCCGCTATCGCGTCGGTCACCGGAGCAGTGAATCTCTGTTTCCTCAAACTCCGGCGCAATACATCTTTGACCCCAAGTCTTTTTAAAAGATCCTCAACCATATAAACGCCCCCGTAGGAGCGGCTCTCGAGGATCTCAGAGTCCATATCATCGGCATCTTCATTGAGATAACCGAGGATGCTCTGAGCTAACGCCAACATTTTATCTCTGTTCAGATCATGGATTTTGCCGAAACTGTAGATGAATTTATGCCCAGGTTATAATAAACATGGAGAATCCTGAAGAAGAAATCAAGCTCATTCATTTAAAGAATCTTGTTAGAGATTATCTTCTCTACTTTTTTTGATTCCATCTTTTCTGGGGGTTTCTTGTTGACCGGACGTGTTTTTTGTGTGTATTATAATCGATAGAGTCGCTTAGAGGATGGGAATTTTTGGAATGGAGGGAAAATCACCAGTAACAAAAAAACGAAATTCCTTCTATGATGATGTGATGCAAGTCTTTTTTTTAATCAACCTCCTTTTTCTTTTTTTCTTTTCCATAATCAAAGGTCTTTTAAACCATCCTTCTATCCGTGCCTTTAACAAAAATGTTAAGTCTGCACACACTCTAACATCAGGCCCCGGCTCCTTAACCTATCGAAAGAACGCAACCTTCATTGGTCCGTTAGGAATTTGCTGAAGGCAGCCGATTTGAGTTTTATCATCATCTTTTATAGGGAATATACAGACGATTCTCTTTTAACATCCGATAGATAATTGTCAACATACGTCTTGCTGTGGCCACTTTGGCTGTGTTTGAACCTTTCCTCTTTTTTAATCTGTGATAAAAGCATTTGATATCAAAGTCAGCTTTTATTCCAGGGTAAACAGCCTCCACTGCAGCCCAGCGCAGCCAGCGGTTCCCTTCCTTTACAATCTTTCCATGATAGCTCTTCCCTCCAGAACTGTGGACAGATGGGATAACACCGGCATAAGAGAGAAACTGGGGAACTTTAGAGAATCTCCCAATATCTGCTATTTCAACCGCTACCAATACGGATAAAAATATTCCATAGCCTGGTACGCTTCGGATAAGCCTTGCCTCTGGCATCTCCTGATAAAGCTTCTCAACTAATCCGTTTGTTTCATCCCGTCTCTCCTGTAGATGAACGAACGTCTTTATGAGCGCAGAAAGCAGCTCCTTATCTCTATCAGGCAGGTCTAATCCCTTAAGAAACTTCACTCCACTCAGACTAAAAAGATTCCGTTTCCGTGAAACTTTATCCCTGAGCTCTTCTCTTTGCTGGGCTAATAATGACCGTATCTTGTTCTTTGTCCTGGTTATGCTGCCCACATAAAACGCCCTCTGCCGTAAAACTCTCTGATAGGCTCGGTTCTCAGGACTTCGTTTGTAGATCTCAGGAATTAAGTCTGTGCGCAGTAAATGAGCCAGCATGAAAGAATCCCTCTTATCTGTCTTTATCTTTGCCCTGGCTATGGCTTTGACCTCTTTAGGATGGGCTATAGTCACATCAATATCTAGCTCATCCAGAAGATCCACCATGGTATAGCTCGATCGGCCCGCTTCAATAACGGCCTTGATCTCTTTCCTTCCATCAAGAAACTTCTCCAGCTCTGTGCGGTAATTTGCCACCTTGCCGGATCTGAGCTTTTTTCCTTTCTCATCCATCAAAGTGATGTGTGAGTATTGCTTATGATGGTCAATTCCCATATAATCCATTCGTGCACCTCCTTTATTCTAAATTGACCTGGCGGGTAGTCTATCATACTTTCGACTCCCGCAGGAGGTGCATCACATCATCATGTTACCTATGTTTATAAGGAGAGTATTAGAATGGTAAAAAAATCAGTATGCACATCGTTATGTTTACTTTTTTCAATTTTTGTTTATCCATTATTTTCGCAAAAAAGTGATCCCACCCCTGCTGAAGCACGTATGAACTCATGGGCTTATCATGTAAAATTAAAAAACGAATCCATTTTCAAAGACCTGAAATGGAGGGCTGTTGGTCCCAAGCAACAAGGAGGAAGAATTGAGGCCATTGCGGTCCCCCCCGGTAATCATGGGACCATTTATGTAGGTCCCGGTTCGGGAAATATATGGAGAACGGAGAATATGGGATTAACCTGGGAACCTGTCTTTGAAAATGAATCTACGTTCGCGATTGGGGATATAGCCATATCTGAATCTAGCCCGGAAATTATCTGGGTAGGTACAGGTGAAACCCAACCCAGACATAGCGGATATTCCTATGCCGGAACCGGTGTTTTTAAATCAACCGATGCTGGTAAAACCTGGCAAAATATGGGTTTGAATGATACGCATCATATCGGGAAAGTCATCATCGATCCTCAGAATCCGCAGATAGTTTATGTGGCTGCCATAGGTCATTTTTGGTCAGTAAATACACAGAGAGGTGTATTTAAAACAATGGATGGGGGAAAATCGTGGCAGAAAATCCTTTATATTAGCAATAAGACCGGTGTTGTGGATATGGTTATGGATCCCTCTGATAATAAGACACTCTTTGCTGCGGCGTGGCAACTAAAAAAAGGTAAAGAAAGTAGTATATATAAAACTACCGACAGGGGAAAATCGTGGCAAAAATTAAACAGAGGTCTTCCACAAGGAATCTTGGGGCGAATGGGTTTGGATATTGCCGCTTCTAATCCGAATGTAGTTTATGCTTTTATAGATAACTGGAATCCCGGAACAGAGGATCGTGAATTAATCGGGGGGGAGGTTTATGTCTCAGATGACAAAGGCTTAACCTGGAGTAAACAGAACGAAGAAGATTTGTACGCAGTGTTTAGAGAATATGGCTGGAAATTTTGTGACATACGGGTTTCTCCCGATAATGAAAATGAAATTTATATTTTGGGTGTTAGGGCGTTTCATTCCGTCGATGGAGGAAAAACTTTCCAACGTTTCGGTGAAAAAATTATTCGCTTTCATCAAACCAAAGGTAAGGTGCTTCACCTTGATCATCATGAATTATGGATTGATCCTTTAAATCCGGATAGATTGATTTTGGGAAATGACGGAGGGGTTTTTATGTCATATGACCGGGCACAAAGCTGGTTGCATATCAATAATCTCCCCATCGCCGAATTTTACTTTGTTACTGCAAGTGCGGATACTCCCTATACTATCTACGGCGGCACCCAGGATAATGCTGCCCTTTATGGCCCGGGAAATATTGAAGTTAGCGATGCAACGGATGATCCATGGGAAAATGTTTATTTAGATAGATGGACGGGCGGTGATAGTTTTGTCACTTTGCCGGATCCTACTGATAAAAATATAATCTACTATGAACATCAGCATGGGAATATGAAACGAATGGATATTACCGGTTCATCAATTTTATCCGGAGGTCCATCTTCACAAAACATCCGTCCGCGGGCTCCCCTTGGTGAATCCCCGTGGCGATTCAGTTGGTATACCTATTTTTTAATATCGCACTTTGATCCATACACACTCTATGCGGGTGGAAATAAACTCATTAAATCTATGGATAGGGGGGATCACTGGTTTGCTGTCAGTCCTGATCTTGCGGATCCTAGCAGTGGCAAGTGGGGAGTTGTGCCGTTTGGAACTATTACTATGGTCTCAGAATCGCCTCTTAAACCAGGTTTGATTTATGTGGGCACAGAAGGAGGGAGCATATATTTGACCCACAATGATGGTGATAGCTGGCGTAAAATTGACAATGATCTTCCCAATAAATGGGTAAGTCGAGTAATCGCCTCCCAGCACGCCATTGATACTGTTTATGTATCGTTTACTGGATTTCGGGAAGATAACTTTGAAAAATATCTTTATATGTCAATTAATTATGGTAAAAACTGGGAATCTATTGCCAGTAATCTCCCTTCGGAATCCATCAATGTGATCAGAGAAGATCCCACGAACCAAGATATTTTGTATGTAGGGACAGACCTGGGTGTTTATGTTTCTTTAGATCGTGGAAACAAATGGCATTCTCTGTGTAATAACCTTCCAACTACTCCTGTTCATGATTTGTCAGTTCAAGCTCTCAAAAAAGAACTAATTTGTGGAACCCACGGTCGAAGTGTTTTTGTCTTAAATATAGATCCTATTCAAGAAAAAGCCAAGGAGGGAATGAAATAGTATATGGCAATTGATCTAAGCGCTACATTTGTTACTCTTAACAGATCGTGTCAGTTTGCTATCGACTATTTCAAGCTTGATTTTATGATATTCTCTCTCCTTTGAGGATTCTCTGTTGACTGTAATTGTTTTCTATGTGTAAGATATGTGATGAAATGCTTAATCAAAACCCAAATAGAAAAACTTAATAACAAGATGTACCAAGGAGATAAATCATGAAATCAAAATTAATTTTAATCGTTATTATACTGGCTGTTTTGGGATCTTCTGCCATCTCCAGCGCAGGCATATTCGATAAAACTGAATATATGACGAGAAGAATCAAATTGATGGAATCAATTTCTGATGGCATTGCTATTTTTTTGGGTTCGGAAAACGCAAAACAGAACAGTAATTTTATTTATTTCACAGGTGTTGAACAACCCTCTTCAATATTGATTATTGACGGCATGAAAAAAGAAAGCATTCTATTCCTGACTTCAGTGGATGCGTGGGAGAAAATCACGGAAGAAACAGGCGTTGATAGAGTCATGCCGATTTCCCGTTTTGGCCGTATGCTTTTTTCGTATCAATCCCAGACAGACACCATTTATATACCATTCAATCGTGCTGATGCCGGATATAAACCCAAAGGACTCATTGATCCTGATCATCGCTTATCAAGAAAAATGCATTTTATCCGTCAAATCAAGGAAAATCTCCCAACGTTTCAGTTTAAAGATTTAAACCACGCCATTGCTGAATTACGCGTCATTAAGAGCCCGGCAGAAATCGAAGTCATGAGAGAATGTGCAAGAATTTCAAGCTTGGCGCATATTGAAGTTTTGAGATCAGCCAAACCCGGCATGTATGAATGGGAGCTCGAAGCACTCTTCGAATATACGATTAAACGGCTTGGCGGCCAGGGATTCGGTTATGCACCCATTATTCCCTCAATACCAAAATGGTATGATTCTCATTATTCCGAGAATTCCAGAAAGATCGAATCCGGGGATATGGTCATGCCTGATGTGGGAGGAGAATATCAGTATTATGTTGTGGATATCTCAGCTACATTCCCCATCAATGGGACGTTCACGCCCGAACAAAAACGTCTAAACAGAATTATCTGCGCAGTTGAAGAGGCCATGCGCCAGGTATTTAGGCCGGGCATCCGAAGCAGCGATATGAAGGCAGAGGTTCAGGAAATTGTTGCTAGACAGGGCATAGACCTGGACAAGGAAGGCGTATATCGAATTGAAGCGAATCACTGGATTGGACTCGATGTCCATGATGTGGCCGGGGCCGGGATTCCTTCCAAGACAACAATATTAAAACCTGGTATGGTGCTAGCATGTGATCCCGCTATAAAGATCCGGGACAAAGAGAGGAATGTAATCGGTGGTGTTAAAATTGAAAATACGGTCCTAATTACTGAAGACGGATGTGAAAATTTAACCCATCTTGTTCCAAGAACCGTGGGAGAGATCGAAAAAGTGATGGCGGAAGAGGGCATTCACGATATGATTAGAAATTAGCAAGATTGGAATGTCCGATCAGTTAACAGATTATCTGTGCTACGGTTCAGAACTTTGTGAACAGATCAGGCCTTGAATTTAAGAGGGAGTTTTCGTTTTTCTGAAGTCAGGAGAAAAGAACAGATATGCAACGGAAGCTATAACTGAATCTTTCGTGAGAGACCAGCGTCGAGCCTGATATCACGGTGGAAAAAAACCCGAATGCCGTGCTCGAATGCTGGAACCTACAACTGGATCGGGCCATCGCCTATCTTAAGAAACAGACCACAGCCAAATCTGTACATCGTTCTACTCATTCGCCGCTCCCGATAGAAGTATGGCACAAGTGACGAAGAGATTAGGCCTAAATCGGATGGACATAAGGACGACCTGTTGACAATAAAAGAAAAAAAATAGTAGCATGAAATCAATTATAAATGCAAAAAACAAGTTGCCTAATGAAGAGGAGTGTATTATGAAAAACATTACTAAACTTATTAGTTTCTGTATGTTATTAACGGTTATAATACTTACATGTGGCTGTATGAAACAAAAGGAATTACATGTATGGGAATTGAATGAAATTACACTCAAAGCTAAGAATTCGTATAAAAACCCTTATACAGAGGTAGATGTTTGGGTCCATTTAAAAGGACCAGATTTTGATAAAAAAGTATGGGGTTTCTGGGATGGGAATAATGTATTTAAGGTCAGGGTGATCGCAATGACACCCGGAGAATGGGCATGGAAGAGCGGATCGAATGTTAATGACCCCGGCTTGGTAAATAAATCAGGAAAATTTAAGGCAACATCCTGGACAAAAGATGAAATAAAAGAAAATCCGAACCGCCGCGGTTTTATCCGGACGAATCCTGATGCTCCTCATGGTTATATTTATGCCGATGGCACACCATTCTTTCTAATGGCTGATACATGGTGGGCTGCATTCACATGGCGATATCCTCTTGAAGGGAAAGTGATTTCTGATGATTATATTCCTGACTCAACTAATTGGTGCTTTGAAGGCGGCATTTATTGGTTGAAAAAACATAGTTTTAATTCAATTGCAGCCATTGCTTCCTTCCCTAACTGGAAAAAAGATAAACTCGAAAGAACAATAAGAGATAACTCGGGTGTGCAAATTCGGAGTGGATGGCCCAAAGCACCTGATGGAAAGCATATCAAAGAAATGCATGATGAGGATGGAAACATGCCTTTTGCCTTTCCGGGGAAATGTGATGGAAAAAATGACCTCTGTGCCAATTACGATTTGATTAATCCTGCCTACTGGCAAAATATGGACAAAAAAATGGATTATCTCTGGGAGAATGGGTTTGTTCCCTATATTGAAACGGTGCGACGTTCACATTATGAATCATGGAAAGCATACCATGATTTTAATGAATCATTTTCACGATACTTAAACTACATTAAAGCCAGATACGGTGCCTATAATTTTATTTTCAGCCTGACCCATAATGATGGTGTACCCAAAGGAGAAGGTAAGAACGGATTTATTCACCAGGCTATAAAGTACTACCATAATAAATATGGAGGAATGCCCTTTGAACAACCGGTTACAGCTATGATGTCAAGGAGTTCAATGGAGTATTTGGGGCATGTGGATGAATCGCCATTTTTAACCTGTCATAGTTTTGGTAACTGGCTGCGTGACCACCGGATCCTCAAATTCGTGGAAGAGGTTTATTATAAGGAACCTCTCGTTCCCGGATTTAGTAATGAGCCCTATTATTCGTGGCATGATGTCTCATTTGGCAGGCCAGATGGTGAAAAAGTTATTCCAAACTCGGATAGAGATAATTATTTCGCTAGAGCTCACGCCTATAATCACTTTTTTTCTGGAGCTTTCGGTGGACATGTATTTGGATCTGGGTCCTTTGGAGGGGACACCAAAGGTGAACCTGTCTATACAGCGCCACCTAGGTGGCCTTATATATGGCAGACACTCAAAATGCCGATTATTGTTCAGGCCAAATATTTCATGGAATTTGTTCTCTCTGAAGGAATGCGCTATCAAGAAATGGAGCTTGCATACAAAGATTTATCAAGGGCAAGGACCGATGCTATTAAAATGGATGAATGGGCATTTATGTTGAGAGACCCTAACAAAGAAATAGCATTTTTGTATTTTGAAGATAAAACAGCACGTCAAACTATTCATGGTATGACCCCAAATAAAAAATATGAAGCTCAATGGTATAATCCTCGAACAGGGGAATGGTTTGAAATGGCAGACGGAGCGCTTATGTCTGATGAAAACGGAACAATCGATATGCCGGCTTTTCCGTCTGGGAAAGATATTTCGGAAAATGACTGGGCGGCAAAGTTGAAAATGACTGATTAAAAATCTATCTTATAAATATTTTTATTTCCGAACATTATGATAAAATAAAGAGGAAAATTCGTTAAAGAGCTTGGCCTCCTCTCAGTGGGAGTGATCATCTTCCCTGAATTGGAATTAACAGCTAAAAATATTACACTGGCAAAAAATTACTATTCCGAGTGGCATTGCTTCATATGCGGGTGTCACTAATAATGGATGGTATGCTGCATTGCCGGATGGCAATTTTAAACCTGTTGCAGAACACAGTCTTATCCCAGTACCCAGGCAAACCAGAACCTGGAAAAAAGAGAATCTATTCCCTGTTAAGCGGTAGATACCTGCTGTTTTGAATCCGAATAAGAATTTTATTCACTGTTTATAGGGGAATGATTGACATCAGGTAACCAAGAGGCAAGTTTTTTCATTATATTCTGATATTCAGGCTTAGAAGCGAGGTTGGTAAATTCATTGGGATCTGTCTGGTGGTCATATAGTTCTTCTGAACCATCATGGTACTGGATGTAGCGCCAACGTTTAGAACGAACTGCATGATTATTGTATCCCCAGGTACTGACAATGGATCTTTTAGTTTCCAGGGAAGGATTCTTTAGTAAGGGCACCAAACTTTTTCCTTCCAAGGCGGGTGCTGGTTTATTTCCGGTGAGTTCAACCAGAGTTGGATAGACATCTAAAAGACTGACCGGTTGCTGACATATGCTTTGCGGCTGAGTCATTCCCGGAACTATAAATATTAACGGAACCCGCGTAGATTCTTCCCAAAGCGTAAATTTCTCCCAATGCTCCTTTTCTCCTATATGCATGCCGTGATCAGACCAGAGAACAATTATAGTATTCTTAGAATAAGGAGATTTATCTAAAGCGTTTAACAGATGACCAAGCTGAGCATCAGAATAACTAATAGATGCTATATAGGCCTGTACAGCCTCTTTCCATTTGTTTTGCTTTAAAATCCATTCCTGCCAATTCCGTCGGCAAAAACTCTTTCCAATGGGAGAACAATCTTCTAAGTCTTTTTCTTGAACCAGTGGAATTTCTATCTCATTTAATGGATAGAGATCATAATACCTTCGTGGGACAAACCAGGGAATATGTGGTCGAAAGATTCCTACCCCCAGAAAAAATGGTTTATCATGTTTCTTGTTAAGTTCTTTTGCGGCCCAATCCACTACTTGGTAATCACTGGTTTTGCGTTCAGGTTCATCCAGAGGCCCCCAATCAAAAAAATAAGGAGGCCGATTTTCAGTTTGAGCTCCTACTTCAGGTTCCCAGATGACAGTTCCATTATCCTTTTTTTCTGCATTTTCCGGCCAGATAAATTCAGGCAAGGGATCTTCTTTGGAAGGGAAATACTGATCCCATATGGCAGGATCATTTTCATTTGTTCCGTAGCTGGTTTTTATCCATGAGAGACAGTGAAATAGTTTTCCTCCTCCTACTGAATGGTAGTCCAAGGATTGGAAGAATTCGGGGATGGTGGTCGTATCCTCCAGTACCGGAGATTGCCGCCAGTGGTGGCGGTTGTTATAAATTCCTGAAGTAGAAGGTCTGATTCCGGTCATGAGGCTGGCTCGGGAAGGATTACAGGCAGGTGCAGCGCAGTGTGCATTGGTGAACAGGACTCCTCGGTTGGCCAATCTGTCTAGATTAGGAGTATGTACACCTGGTCGTCCTCCCAGGCAGTTAGCCCAATCGTTGAGGTCATCGATAGCGATGAACAAAACATTAGGGGAACTTTTGCTTTTAGCGCAAGATCCCAGCCAGGAAGGAATTATAGCGGCAGCAGCTCCGTATCCCATAGTTTTTAAAAATTCCCGACGACTTTTATTATCCCTCTCCATGTTTATCTCCTTGTTATTTAATAAAAGGATTTGGTTTTTTGTTGCTGCTGATTTTCACTTAATTTCATCCAATTTCCGCCCTCTAATCGAATCTACCGATTATAATACATACAAAAAACACGTCCGGTCAACAAGTCTCCCACAGAAAGGAGGGAATATCATAAAATAAGAAAATCTTATTCTTATATAAATCTCCACCTTTGATTATAGCGTGACATTTCTGAAATTCTACTTGACACTATCTGAGAACCCTATGTAGATTGAAAAATATTCAATGTAATGTTTAAAATATCAACAAGGAGGGGAACATGAAAGTTTCTCGGCGAAAATTTATGGAAAATATGGGATTCGGATTTGCCGGTATTGGCTTGATGCCCAAAAAGGTCATCTCCACTTTTCCTTCATCTAAAAAGAATTCGGAGAATCTTCTGGTTAAAGACCGCTCTCATCCCAAACCAGCTCCTGTAGACTATGACCGCCTTCCTCTAAGCTGGTACAAAAAGGCAGTAAAGAGGCTTAAAGAAAAAGTGGCTGGGAAAGGAGTAGATGCCATCGTTCTTGAAGATAGCTGGAACATGAAATATTTTTCAGGTAATTTTATGACCAAAACTGAAAGACCCTGTTGGGTGGTATTTCCAGTGGATGAGGAAGCAGTATACTGGTACAGTCCCGGTCTGGATAATGAGCTTGTAAAATCCTGGTGGTGTACGGACATGGAATATTATTATGATTATCCTCATGCTAAGGGAGGATATCCGGATAAAGGTAAGGTAGTTAAAGGACACACGGTAGATCTTTTTGAATGGTTTCTCAGAGGTTTAAAGAAAAGAGGCTTTGAAAAGTCGGTTATTGGTTTTGATTCTGAATTTCCTCCGTCAAGGATGAAGAAATTTAAGGAAGTTCTTCCACGGGCTGATGTGATGGACATCAGTTCCAGCTGTTTAAAAATGAGAATGGTTAAAACCAAAGAAGAAATCGCGTTGATGCAGAGGGCTATGGATTATTTCAGCAAGATCCATGCCTTTGGACGGGACTACCTTCTAGAGAGAGGGACGGATGCCACAGATTTTGAAGTCAGACATGCTGTAGAAGAATACGGAACCAATTTAGTGCTTAAAGATATAAAAAGAGATGGAAGGCCCCACAGTGCTGTGGGGATAAGGATTGGAATCGGATGCCGCACAGGAGTGGGAACAGCTTATCCTCATCCCAATCAGTTCCACCATAACAAAATCCAAAAAGGCCATGCTCTTCAAATAGCAGGAATTGTAACTATCGGAGGGTATGGGGGAGAGTTGTACCGCTACTTTCAAATCGCTCCCTGGACCCCTCACCAGGAAAAAGTATGGGATGTGGTGACCGAATCGATGCGTATTCAAGAGAGAGAATCCAAAGCTGGAGTTATGTGCGGGGATGTTGCTTATAAAGTTCACCAGTTTCAGGTCAAGCAGGGGAAAGACATCCAAAAGCTTCTTTACCAGCGGGTGGCCCATGGTCAGGGAATGGAAGGGCATCAAGCTCCTTATATTGCATTGGGAGAGCAGACCGTTTTAGAAGAAGGAATGACCTTCAGCGTGGAGCCTGGTTTGTTTGATCCGGAAAACGGTTTCGGATACAATCCCAGCGACCTTTTATTGATCACCAAGGACAAGGGAGTGTTGATGAGCAGCGTCCCTTATTCCAAAGAGTGGATGTTCTTGAAATTGTAGAAAAAGATTTATGGATAAACTTTTCCTGTTTCGGATCTATCCAGCTGTCATGATTAGGTATAAGTGTATCAACATTTTGGGTAATTTTGATATATATAATCTTTTTATTATAATATTATCCACAACTGCTATTTCATTTTTAACAGTTCGAGCGTGCAGCCTTCTGCCGGATTGACAAACTCAACAGTAACCTCCTTGGCTCCCTTTAATTCTCTATTACCTATGTCTTTTCCGTTAACTTTCAATGCGTACTGTGCACTGTTAGTCCCAGTCAGGGTTAACCTGGTTTTATGAGCATCGCCGGTTACATTGGAGATTGTAAACACTATTGATTTGCCTTCTTTATCTGTAATAATAGGCGTTTTCCTGGAATATCTGTCCCGGTTCAGTTCAGCTACAATCCTGGTAGTTCCGGTTACAAAACCAAATCTTATACCCAGCCCATCTTGAGGAATAACCAAAAATTTCTGGTTATCTTTTTTCAGCTCTCCTCCATAGGCAATCCAGCCAAAAAGAGGATCATTAGTAACTATTGTGTAAGCCATACGCATTACCGCTCCATGACCCACATCAGCCTCCCCGTCATAGGGCTGTACTCCATGAGGGTAATTTCTATATTTTCCTCGTCTGAATCTCTTATGTCCTTTTCCTGAATGAAAAGTCCATCCTGTCGCTCCGTCATTCTCTTTTCCCGGATACCAATATCCATAGTTCGACTCGGCTGTTCCTGTATTCATCAATACAAATGAATTAAGATATGCAGCATACCCCCACTGGAGCCAGTCTCGCGGGTTATCAGCAAAATGAAGACCATAATCAAGAAGAGCCCGTCCCCCCATCCGTGACGTATAATACAATCTTGGAGTTGACCCCAAATTATAGTATGACGGTATCATACATCCTCTCTGAGCAAGATTTGCCTGAAACTGACGGTTCATGAATATCCGACTGTCCTCTGGTTTTACTTCCGGATGTGACCACCACTTCTTGAGATTTTTATCATACCATAGATTGGTATCCGGCTGCATGGGATGAAGCGTTCCGTACTTGGCAAGATCATAGCTTGCGGTAAAAGCTGTTCCGCCCGTACAGTACTCGGAATGGTAGGGATATTTATCATCATATACAAAATACTTTACCTTCTTTTCCCATTCCCTCCGCAGCCAGGCGGCATCTTTCTCTCTGCCACGACGTTCAAGATCTGCAATAAGAGGGAGCATAACCACTTCGTTCATGAGCCCCCATTTGTAGGTGTCCTCCCAGGGATATATCTCATAGGGATAGGTATAAAGAGCCTTGGCTGTCTGAAACGCTCTATCCAGATACCCCTCTGCATCAAGGTAGGTAACCTTTTCCGGATAGTATTCGGCTATTTGGAACATGTGATAGTAAAGCATAACAATATGGGGATAATCGTAAGCCCGGCAAATGTTCATCTTATCAAGGTTATTATTTCTGATGCCAGCAAAAAGAAACTTATCGCGTGATACCCGCCAATTCGGTACACTGTATATCCCATACGGATAGGGTAACTCTTTATCGGTCCTTTGCAAACCACCCCATAAAAAATTTTTTATATAGTATTCGACTGAACTGATCTCATCATCATCAGGTAAATACACATTCTTGGCCGCAACCAGGGGGGCCTTGCACAGGGCCGGATCATCACCAGCTAACACATATCCGTAAAAATAGTCATACCCATCCGTGTTGTCCGGTCCCCTAAGAACACTGTGGGACATATCCCATACCGAATACAGGCCATTGTACCATTTGGTCGGATCACGATGTTGTTGCTTCTGGGTAATAAATGCAGTACGTTTTTTGATAAGAGTTGCAATAGGCTCAGTTGAGAAAAACTCAAAAATTGACTTTTCCCCTCCATTATAATAAACAATAAGCATATTCTCACCCAGACGCTCAAAAGCAACTTCAAAAATACTATACCCCGGCTCTTGCTCTTCCAGAAACCGAATGACGGTCTGATCCGGATATTCGGCAGTAATTGAGTCTATCTCATTCTTGCTATGAAGTGAAACTTTTGCGGTAAGCCCCTGAGGTAAGGTCATGCCAGGAACAACCCTTATATCAAATAGTCCGTTACGATAAAGAACTTCTCGCATTTCATCATAGCTGTTAACCCATACAAACCTAAAACCATATTCCACCGTGCTGTCCTCTTCGCCAGCTGGTGATAGTTCAAGCGTTGTGTTCTTCATCCGCATGCCGGGAATCCTATCCCGTTCCCCTGCTTCTACTCTAGAATGAATATACACACTAAAACCATCAAAATATTCTAATCGTGTCCCCGGTTTGGTCATAACCAGGAGAAAAGGAGGCTCACCAGAACGACGGGTAAAGTAAAGAAATGAAGCATCCCCGCCTATATATTGATGTTTTATAAAGGTTTCTTCATATATGTGTTCATGATCATAACGTCTAAATGTAGGATCATACCCTTCACCTGGAGGATTGGCTAGGGGCAAGGGGATCTCAAGATTGCCAATGGTTACCGGAAACTCCATCATGGTCTGAAGCTTAATGGTCAAATCTAGACCTCTGCCTACCTTTTCAATTGTCCGTTCCATTTTTATGGGCATCCCTTTCTCATAATCAGTATAGACAATTTTCTTATTCGTAGATACCAGCTCTGCCTTAGTATTACCATCGTATACCGGAATCCAATCACCATGGTCAATCTTGTATAACACTCTGGCATTACCCCATACCTTATCAGAGGCTATAATATTTGCGTTGTACTTGTCTGCAGTAGATGAAAAACGAGTAATACCAGAATTATTATAATTGTAATTGTACTTATCAGCATAAAATGAAACCCGCCTAGCAGCCACACAATTAAAATCTGCTACAATGTCGTCATCAGAAAAGGTAGTGAAATGCTTCTGGGGCTGAGAAATCGCCTCTTGACTTATAGAAAAAGCAAGAAATAAGGCCAAAAAATGAAGTATAGAGAAAAAATGTTTCTGTAAAACTTTTTTTGTTAGAACCATTTAAATAACCTCCTTTTTCTGATTTGAAATTATTTTATCCTTAGCTCCAATAATTTTATTGAGTTAAGTTATTTATAAAAATTATATACCATATGAAATCAGTGGATAATTTTAACAATTTAAAATAAAAAATGATAGATGGTGGCTAACTGCCTCCCAGATCCGGTCGCCTTGAAATATTTCGTTATTCAACAGTGAACTCTGGTCATCTGTGTCCTATTGTTCAGGATGTGACCGCAGTTCATCGCAAAGCCTTAAAGTCTGTGGTGATCTTAAAATTTCGCGTAAAGGGGTCTTTGAATAAGACACAGGGACAAGGGGGATTTCTATTCTTTCTATACCTCTATTCCACTGATTTTCTGATGTTCTCACCTTTCTGTGGATTGCTTGTTGACTTATCCGTTATTTTATATATATGATGGGCGATGAAGTTGCTTATAGGGTGGATATTTGATGAAATCGAGTTAAAATTACCCTCAAGAGAAAAAGCGAATTCCTTTGGTGCATGTAATTTGAAAAGAGAGGAAGTTATTATATCAATTTTAACAAACTTCTCACCCTCACTATTTTAACCTGACCTATTCATGAAAAAATGGCGATGTTTATATTATTAATTTATTTTCAGCGATGTGCAATATTTTTTTTGGAACCATGACTTGAACATTTTTTCTGTTTATACTTTTTATTTTAATCGCCATTTTTCACCCATTGTGGCGAACCGAGATGAAATCCAGGAATGGCTTGCGCTCGCTAAAGATTTAGCCATATCTGAATTCCTTTAAGCTTCTATTACCTTGACTTGTGAATAATCCAGGTTAATTCAAAATCAGAATTATGGCAAAGGAATCCACTAGTTTCCTATTTTCTCTCGGTTTGATAGAATAATATAAATAAATAAGACAATTGGAACCCGCTTTATGAATTATTATGTCTGATGAATAATTATAAAGGAGAGTCAGATGAACAAAATGAACCGAAGACAATTTCTTAAAAATTCAACGGCGACCATTGCCTCCCTTACGGTCGTTTCCAGGCATGTTCTTGGAGGACCTGACTACGTAGCACCGAGTGATAAGCTTAATATCGCAGGTATTGGTGTAGGCGGTCAGGGTGGCGGCGATATCAGCCGAGTTTCCAGTGAAAACATTGTAGCACTCTGTGACGTTGATTGGAAAAGGGCAGAGAAGACTTTTGAAAAATTCCCCCAGGCTAAAAGATACCGGGATTTTCGGAAAATGCTGGAAAAACAAAAAGATATAGACGCAGTTGTCGTGGCTACTCCTGACCACGTCCATGCCGTTGCCGCAGTTTATGCCTTAAAAATGGAAAAACACGTTTACCTGGAAAAACCTTTGGCTCACACGATACATGAAGTTCGAATTCTGAGGAAAACTGCCAAAGAGGCAGGGGTCGCCACCCAAATGGGGAATCAGGGTCATGCCGAAGAAACAATGAGGCTGCTTAAAGAATGGCTGGACGACGGGGCGATTGGGAAAGTCAGAAAGATAGAGGCATGGACTCCCCATCCTGTTTGGCCTCAAGGAATATACCGGCCAAAAGAACAACCTCCGGTCCCCGATTATCTCAGCTGGGACCTCTGGCTGGGTCCAGCTCCCTACCGCCCTTACCATCCCGCATACCTGCCAGCAGCTTGGAGAGGCTGGTGGGATTTTGGCACCGGAGCCCTGGGTGATATGGGCTGCCACATCTTTGATCCAGTTTTCTATGCTCTTGAGCTTTCCTACCCTTCCAGCGTTGAAGCTAGTTATTCAATATTTGTCCCTGAAACAATGAACTGGGATAAACCAAAAAACGAAGAAAGCTATCCCAGGGCATCCATCGTAAGGTACCAGTTTCCAGAGCGGGCAAATTATCCTCCCTTGAAGCTGACCTGGTACGACGGCGGCCTTATGCCGGAACGCCCCGAGGAACTGGAAGAGGGACGGAGAATGGGAAGTCCTTTCGGAGGTTTGCTTTTTTTTGGAGATAAGGGCAAGATTCTGTGTGGTTCTCATGGTGCTGAGTCATTACGACTGATACCAGAAAAAAGGATGAAGGAGTATCAGCTCCCCAAAAAAACCCTGCCCCGCTCTATCGGACACTTTAAAGAATGGATCACAGCCTGCAAAGGTGGCAAACCCGCAGGTTCAAACTTTGATTATGCCGCTCCCTTAACAGAAACAGTACTGCTGGGCAATATCGCGATTCGTACCGGCCAAAGGATGATTTGGGACACCAAAACTGGAAAAATCAAAAATCCGGCGGAGGCAAATAAATATCTCAAACGGGAATACCGCAAAGGATGGGATCTTTAACAATTGAATCTTTTTAAGAGCAAGGATTCCTGACTATAGTCGTCCCAATTAACTGCGACACACAGAGCCACTCCCTGCTATAATTTTAAATGAAATTGAGGAAAAATTTCCTTAACCGCTTTAAATGAGTATGATATATATTAGACATGGCAAAGCGAACTCCTTTTCGTGAAGTCAAAGCAGCGCTTGGCTGCAGCATTTTTGCCATCTTTGGTGTAGGGATTTTGGGTATTGTGCTTTCCTTATTTACAGACAACATGGAGCTTGCCTGGTCAATTCGCAAAAGATGCTTATTGGGTCTGGCCATTGGGATTGCAATGCTTGTGGCATGGAAAATAGCATCCCGTCATTTAAAATAAAATATCAACAGAGCCATGTTTATTTCTTTTGGTAGTCTTATTAAAATCGCCATCCTTATTCTAGGCATATTCTGGTGTAAAGAGGTATTTTCAAGACTGCCCTATGATATCAGAGAGTTAAAAAACAAAAAAGATGGAACAACCCGTTTTGTGATTATCTTTTTCTGGATGATCACGGCAAGTTATATCCTTTTTGTTATCATATTTCTCTGGGGCCTTATTATGCCTATTTTTAAACCACCCCTGTAATAACCGTTTAGATAGAAAGATTTCAAAAGTAAATTTATGTATAGTGTCCTCGGAGTTATCTGGTTTATCCCAGTTTACAAAAAGAAAAAGCACCTCAAAATTATTACTATGGGTTGATTATTTCTCTGCAAATATGCCAATGCTATGGGCCCGTTCCTGCCAGGCATTTAATAACTTTTCAGAAGGAAAACAAGACGGTGGTATCGAATCCCTCTCCCTAGGTTTGTTCTGTCTGGAGATCACTTCAGGTACTTAAAAAAGTAATCCGATACCTTTCCATGCTCTTTCCAATTATTAAATTCCATCTCAGTCCAGTCGCTGTTTTTATAGAATATTTTCATCCATTCAATCCGATCCATATTGTCGATCTTGAAATGTATTTTTTCATAGGATTGGCTGGTGTGAGATAATGGGTGCACTTCATAGAGATGCTCCTTTTTTTGAAATGTGATCTTATAATTCTGTTTAATTTGTTCTCTAGTCTGGCCCAGCAAAGGAAGCGCAAGTTTGTTGAGTCTTTCACGGGAATATAGCTCCTCAACATTATGGATTTCTTTTTCTCCCAGGTCATGGTCAATGATATAAACTTTTTCCCCATCACAGTAAATATCATAATTTTCATCCCCGCTGATTTCCATACGAAAAAAATGAGGATATTTATAATAAAATTCCCCTTCCAGAAAAATTTTATTTTTTAGAAATGAAATCTTTTTGATTTGCTTTATCCGGCACGAAATCAGATTCTCCTTTTTAAGCCGGTTCTCCCATTTGATAAGCAGAGAATCAATGTCCTGGCTGCAGAGGAAGTCAAAGGAAGCCAGGAGTAAGAAAGTGACTGAGATAAAAACCTGAATTATATGTTTTATTTTCATGTCTGTTTTTTCCATGAGTCTGGATGGTTTGCCGGCTTTATTTGGTTATTTCCGTCTGCATTTTTATGGGAAATCCAGGATTTCAGAAAAGAAGGAAGCAGGAACAGGGTGAAGAACCAGCATGCGAACACGCCGAATCCGACGATGGCTCCTGTAATGGTCAAAAGGGGGGAGGCAGAGATCACTAGAGTTAAAAAACAAATCATTGTGGAGAGAGAGGTGAGGGTGAGTACTGGAGCGATTTCAGACAGAATATCAGAAGCAGTTCGTCCGGGATTTTTTGTTTTGCGGTAGATAAGATGCACGGAATCATCAATGCCGATTCCTATGATTATGGCCACCACTCCGATCAAAGCCGGCGAAAACTTTATAGAAGCAATCTGCACAAAAGCAAGCGTCAGAGGTACGGCTCCTAACAGAGGCATCAGGGATAATATCAGCAGCCTTATTTTTCTAAAAAAGAAAAGCAAAATAAGGGAGATGAGGAGCCCGGCCCACAAACTGATAGATATAAAATCCTTTTTGATTATTTTATTCACGGTCTGATAGACTTGATAAGTTCCAGTCAGTTCTTTTTTTATGTTTTCAGGGGTTGGGATTTTTTCCAGATCTTCAGAAACGGTTAAAAGAGAGTCGGGATTCCTTAATTCATTGGTAGGCCAGATATAGGTTTGCAGATAATAAGTGTTTTCTTCTTTTTTTAAGAATTGCGATAAAGAATCACTCCTTGATTTTGAGGTCAATGTGGTTTCATCAAAAATATCCTCTAATATATCGTAGTATTTTTTGTGAAGGGATTGAACATGAAATCCATTCACATCTAACTGGCGAAAAAAAGAAGACCGGCTTTGTTTTATATTCGCAGAAAGTTCTCTCACTTTCACGAGATTAGATTGGACTTTGGGCTTGGAAACATAGAAAATTCGGGGAGAATAAAATCCGGCGATCTTTTTGTTTCGGGTGAATTCCAAGATTTTTTGGTCTAATTCTTTTTGGTAGTGAATCCCTTTTGAAAGCTGTTCTGTTTGGACTGTCATCTGAGTGCTCAGCATAAAAGAAGTGCCGAATTTTTCAGCGACCTGCTGGGCGTTTTGTAAGGACCTCAAATTTTGAGGGAGCAGTTTAAACAAAGACATATCAAATTTAAGGTGAGTTGAAATAATCACGGAAATGATGATCACGGCCGCGGTTGTGATTCGGCTGATTAAGGCTTTTTTTAAGGAAAGATGGGTTAAAAGTCGGGGTATTTTTCCTAGTTGAGTGAGTTTCATCTGGGTTTTTGGTTTGGGACCAAGCATCCTTACCACAGAGGGAAAAAGCAGAAAGGTCACAGCTAAGGTCAAAATGAGGCTGATAAATGTGAGTACCCCGAACTGCCTCAGTGCAGAATAGCGGGAAAAGCTTAGTGTAAAAAAACCACACCCCGTCGTAAATATTCCAATTATCAAGGGAGGCCCGCAGTCACTCATGGTTTTTTCTATGGCTTTGCTGAAAGAGTTATATCTTTTGCGGAATTGAAAAAATCGGCTGGAAAGATGAAAGGTAATATCAATCCCTAGTCCCAAAATGATAGCCGCAAATCCAATTGAAATCATTTTTAAAGGGGTAAAAAAGAACCGTGCGACTAAAAGGGATAGTAACATGGAAAAGAATATGGGGAGAAAACACATTAAAGTAACTTTAAGATCCCTAAAAACAAATATCAATAAAGAGAATATAAGAACCGAAGATACAATATTGATGGAGATGATTTCTTTGTTCATCACAGAAGATGATTGGGCGGTTAAGCCGTATTTTCCAGCAAATTCACAGGTGATGTTTTGAGAGTCCTTTAAAGATGATTTGATTGTCTCTATTTTTGATTTGATAGTGGAGGTTAATTGAAGGCAATATTTGGTATCCTCTCCTGAGCCTCGAGGCTGGGCAAAGATGAGCCGTAAAGTACGGTCTTCTGAGTCAAAATAACCGCTTTTTTGTGAAATTGTAAAGTTGGACATGTAGTCCTTGATCCAGGGTTCGAGTAATTCTCGAAGATGGAACACATCAATGGCGATCAGCTCTCGATACTCAGGATCATCTGTTATAATGAGTTGTTTTCGGGCACGGACAATCTCTCTTTCAAGACCAGAGGGTGTAAATTTTTGTGAGAACCACGATAAATATGTCTCTGGGTTTTGAAACACCACCGCTCTTATCATCTGGACCAGACGCTCTTTATTAGATAGATCGAACAGGCCGGATTGAACATATTTGATTTCCTCCATGGATTTGAGCTCCTGAGTCAAAATATCCGTGAATTGGTTTTTAACGGCATCCTCAACTTGAGGGTGCCTTTGCAGAAGAACAAGGGGAGTGCTCTCTCCGAATCGGTTAAAATTTTCGTTAAAAAGTGTAAACTCTTTACCACGAAGGCTTCCTCTATCAAGAAGCATAGGTTCGATTTTTAAGGACTTCAGGAAAAAAACTCCTAATATTAAGATAATCAGGGAAATAAAAAGGATTATTCTGTAGTGTTTATATGAAAATTGAGTTATGGCTTTTGATACAGCTTTTAATATTCTTAACATTTAAGGGAATTCACTCTATAAACATCAGTTTTCATAGGAGAAATTTATGAGTCCTGTGATCAGCAACTTAATTTGGACTTTTGTCTCTGTCATAGGGACCGCTTGAGAAAACACTTTCCATTCTCTCTCAATTATATCCTCGGCTTCCTTTTTGCATGCAGAAAGGGCTCCGGAAGTCTTAATGATTTCAGTCGCGGTTTTTAAATGCTGAGGATCATTTCTCTTCTCTTTTGAGCACAAAATAGATAAAAGCCTTTCTGAATCTTTTGTCTCCGAGTTTTGGATGGCCTTATGAATGACATATGTTAGTTTCCCTGAAGAAATATCTTCCCCGGTTTGTTTGGTCCATTTAGGAGAGAGGTTGAAGTTGTGAATATCATCAATGAGTTGAAAGACTACTCCAAAGGCCAATGCCAGGGATTTGTAACGGCAATAAATACTGTCATCAGATTTGGCGATGATACAGGCCGCTTCACTTCCTCCTTCTAAGGCAGCCCCTGTTTTGTAGGCATACATCTGTAAGATTTTTTCCTCCAAAAAATCCTGACTCCAAACTTTATAATTATTTTTGGTCAAATTTTTGGACCAAAAAATATCCATAGCCTGTCCGAAATGAGCTCTGATCATTACTTGGTGTAGAACCTCGTACAGTCGTCTTTTTTGAGCTTTGTCAAGATGTGGATTCTCTCTGATTAAAAGATAAGGGAGAAAATAAAGGGTGCAGGCGGCATTGATGGATACATCCTCCCCATATTTCAGATGAATGCATTCTTCTCCTCTTCTTTTAAGGGAGCGGTCCTCTATGTCATCTATGATAAGGGATCCCGTGTGATTGAGTTCCATAACATTATAGATCATTTTTTCATAGGGTTCTGGGTCAACTCCTAATGATTTGAGCATCTTGAATACAAATAAGGGCCTCCAGCGTCTTCCTTTCCTTTCGATGAGATCCCAGACAGGTTCGGACAAACCAGATGATAGCGCCTCTAAACCATGCCTCCATTGGGGTTTGCCGACAAACCGTTCCATTCTCTGACGATCCATTTTTCTGGGTAAAAAGGATTCAATTTTTTTATCTATTTTTCGAGAAAATTTTTTAAGGTACTTTTTGAAATCAAAGATGTAGCCGTAACCGTGAAGCTCCAGTCTGGCGCGACCCGATATAGGACGCCCTTTTTTAACTCCATTTACTTTGCCGGCACCTTCCCAGATAGCCCGCATGGGTCCAAAAAAGGGGATTTCCTGTTGTCTAAGAAAAGGTGTAAATTCAAGTTCTGTTTCTAACTCTGGAATGGTGATAGTCCAGTTCACAGGATAACGGATATGAGTTCTAGGGCTTTCCCAGTATCCTTTAGGTTTCATGGTCACGGAGTTTAAAAGTTTAGGGTCTGAATCCGGGGGGCTGTGGAAGACGACTTTGTCAATGATTTCATTTTTCCCCATGTCCCGATGATTGGTGATGATGATGTCAGAACCATCGTTTAGATTGATACCCATCCAGTCCCATCCCAGGAATCTTTTTTGGTTGGATTTGGGAAAAAACCAGTCAGTAAACTCTCCCCACTGATGGTCCATCCATGCTTTTCCTTTGATCAAATGGGAATCAGCTTTTCCTGACAATTTCATTCTGGG
>Ga0180434_10001229_pt1 | contig 37166 bp, 33 predicted proteins | sample SS_ome_7_FD_132453 | JGI IMG/M metagenome (GOLD analysis project Ga0180434, IMG submission 132453) | Hypersaline lake sediment archaeal communities from the Salton Sea, California, USA - SS_1_D_2 metaG | ecosystem: Environmental > Aquatic > Non-marine Saline and Alkaline > Hypersaline >... | reverse complement strand
GTCGTCAAAAGCATTCGGAGATTATATTCCTCGCTATTTGGCTCCATTTTTGAGCTCAATTTCGCCGAATTTACAAATTCAGCTGAAATTTCCGTTCAAAAATAAGCAGAAAAAGCGTGAAATTTAATCCCCAAAGCCATTTGACGACACTATCTAGGTATTGGAAAAATAGCTTTAATTTAGTTGCTCTAGAATTGTCGGTTTCTTACACTGGGAATTGATATGCAATCGAGTGAACGGACAAAATTATGTTGGAATTGTGAGGGGGAGGTAGGTTATGATGCCATCTTCTGCCCCTATTGTGGCAGTGATATCAAACGCCCCAAGAGCCAGTCTATGGATGAATCACAGGAAAATCATTACAAATCGCTCAATGACTCTCTAGCCTCTCTTTACCGTCCCCCTTATCTTGCCCGCGAAGACCACGGCTACGGGGTCCCTGACGAGCGGGAGGAGGAGGTCTTTGAAGAGGAGATCGACGCTCACAATCCCTTTGCCGCCCCCTCAGATGTCGAGGTGGAGGAAAAAGAGCCCGATGGCCGCTTTGTTTGGGCCCTTCTCTTCCTTCTGCTCGGATCTCAGATGCTCACACTGGGGCTTTTAGTCCTCTTCTTTTCCGAAGAGGGGCTTTTGACTCTTGAGTGGAAGAGTCAATTTTGGTTTCTCTATTGCTTGCTCAGCGCCCCACTTCTCTTTGTGGGTTATAAATGCCTCTCTTTTCGTAAAGATATTTCTTGATCAACAGTTTTGTTCTTTGATATCGTGCTCTTATGCGCTCTTTCTCTCTACTATTAATGATTTCGTCGTCCCTGTTTGCTCTCCCATCGGGTCTCGATGTCAAGCATGGGGACGCAAAACTTATCTCAGAAAACTCTCATGTATCTATTCATTGCTCTGACCAAGCGATTTTGCATTGGGATGATTTTTCTATTGCTCAAGGTGAGTATCTACAGTTTATTCAGCCTTCGCGCACCTCACAGGTCCTCAATCGAGTGACGGGCGGCGCCATCTCCACGATCAATGGACGCCTTTCGGCAAATGGGCAACTCCTTATCATCAATCCCCACGGCCTTTTTCTTGGAAAGGAAGCCGTTGTTAGTGCCGATCAGTTCATCGGGTCGACGCTCGATGTGTTAGACCAGGCGTTTTTATCGGGTGGAAATTGCATGTTCACCTCTGATCGCGCGGGGTCTATTGTCCATTTAGGGCGCATTGAAGCGGGGGATATCTTTCTCTTGTCGAGTCAGATCGATCAGCAGGGTGTTTTAAAGGGGAGCGGGCATGTTGCCCTCGGTGTGGGGTCGAAGATTTTACTGAAGCCTGAAGGGAGTGAGCGACTCTTTGTCGAGCTGATGGCCTCTGATACGGATGGAATTGGACAAGGGGGTGAGATCGACGCTCACACCATTGAGATCAAGGCTAAGAGTCCCTTTGAGGGGGCTGTGAGGGCCTCCGGTCAGCTCAATGCGTTTTCCCGCGTTGAAAGGGAAGGGCGGATCTATCTCCTCGCTGAAGAGGGGACTTTAGAGGTCGATGGGGCGATCAAAGCCTCTGGTGGCCACGTGCAGTGTTTGGGCGATGAGGTGCGGATCGGCAGCCTAGCGCGCATTGATGTCTCGGCCCAAGGGGATGGGGGCACAGTTCTTATTGGGGGCGATTACCAAGGGATCGATCGGGAAATTTGCAATAGTGGACTCACCTTAGTTGAAAAAGGGGCAACCATTCATGCCGATGCCATTAACACTGGCGACGGGGGGAAGGTGATTGTCTGGTCTGATGTCTACGCTGAGATGGCTGGATTTATTTCTGTGCGCGGTGGTGAAAATGGGGGCGACGGGGGCTTTGTTGAAGTCTCGGGGGCTCAGGGGTTCACCTACAATGGTCTCTGCGATCGACGTGCACCGATGGGAAAATCGGGGAAATTGCTTCTCGATCCCGAGTCCGATGTGACCATTAGCGCAGCGGCGACATCGGGAGGGTCGCTCGCTGGGACGCCGGCGACGTTCACCCCCACACTGGCGAGTTCAAATGTCAACGTCGGCGCGTTGACGACTGCCCTTGGGATGGGGGATGTCGAGATTTTAACGGGGCCGATTGTCCCAACGGGTGGACTTGGGACGATCACAGTTAACGATGCGATCTCGTGGTCTGCCGCCACACAGCTCACTTTCACAGCCGCGCAGTCAATCACAATCAATGCCAATATTACCAATACCAACAGTTCGGGCAATTTTGACTGCATTCTCTTTAACGCCAACCAAGGGGTGACACCTTTGACGGGTAATTTTGCGGGGATCTCTTTCCCAAGCGCCGTCACTGTGTCAACGGTCGATGGGCGCATTGTCATGAATGGAACGGGAGGAACAACTGGTAGTGACCAACATGGGATCTCTTCCGATGGGGCGATTATTAGATCGACAAATGGATCCATCACACTTCTCGGGATCTCTCAATCAACGGCTGCTGGTATCGGGAATACCGGTCTTTTTTTGAGCAATGGGACGCAGGTTCGGTCGACGGGTTCTGGAACTTCCCCAGAGAGTATCTCACTCACAGGAACGGGGGGCGCTGGGAATAATTCATTGGGCATAATCCTTCTAGATAGCCGCATTCGGACAGTCGATGCTGATGTGACAATCACTGCGACAGCGACAAGTAGCGGGACTGGCGCAGCGGGGTTTGAGACGAGTGGAGGAGGAGGGATAGAGAGTACAGGGTCGGGGAATATCACCTTGGCGGGGACAGGGGGATCTGGATCAACGGGAAACCACGGTGTTGAGTTTCAGCAGACAACCGTGGAAGTGACAGGCTCTGGGAGTCTCTCGGTCACTGGAACCGGTGGGAGCAACGTTTCAGGGAGTTCAAATCACGGGATTATGTGCAGCGGTGTTTCTGGAGCAACCACTATTCAATCGACAAGCACCGGATCGGATGCGGGCTCAATCACTTTTGTTGGGACAGCATCCGGGGAGATGGAGTGTCACGGTTTTGCCACAGAATCGGGGGCGGGGTCGGTCGTTATCACATCGGTGAATGGTGATGTCTCAATCACCGGAACAGCCAGTGGGACACTGACGGAAAATCGGGGTGTTTTTATCGATGATGGGGCCGCAATCAGCACGAGTGGGACTGACAGCGATGCCGCCATGATCACCCTCCGGGGTACAGGGTCGACAAATGGGACTGATGAGTGCCAGGGGATTGCCATCAACTCCCCCGATATTGCGAGCACATTTGGGCCCCTCACATTTATAGGAACGGGAAATGGCTCTGGGACAGATAACCATGGGATTTTTATTGAAACATTGGGCTCGATCACAAGTTCGGGGGCAGGCGCCATCACTTTTAGTGGCACGGGGTCTGCGAGTGGATCCCGAGACAATGATGGGGTTCGGATTTTAGGGATCACTGTCGAGTCAACGTCGAGTGGCTTAATTAGCCTCGATGGAACTGGAGGCAGCGGAGACTCCTCACAGAGTATCTTTTTGGATCCAAATACGACAATTCGAACGACTGGCTCTGGGGATATCCGCCTTTTAGGGCGGCAAGGAACATCGACGGGAAGTACTTCGTATGGGATTAACTCTGTAGCCAATATTTTATCCACCTCCACGGCCTCCGATGCCGGTCAGATTATATTGACAGGGACCGGAGCTGCGGGAACAAGTGATAATCTTGGGATTAATATGTCGGGGACCATCAGTTCGGTTAACGGAAATATTAGCCTAACGGGAACAGCAGCAGGAAGCACAACGTCTAATATTGGCATTCTCCTTCTCAACGCTACTGTGAGCTCAACGGGCACCACGGCTAACGGCGCGACTATCACAATGCGGGGGACGGGAACGGGCACGTCGAACTCAAGTGGGATTTTTATCAATGGGGGATCGGGCTCAGTGAGCAGCGAAGTGGGTGAGATCCGCCTCGATGGGACGAGCAATGCCACCCTAGGTATCAATCACGGTATTGTAGTAGAGGACCTTGCCTCAAAGATTTCATCACTGATGACAGCTCCTATTGTTCTCGTGGGCCAGTCGGGGCCAGGGACGACCAACAATAAGGGGGTTTTCTTTAACGGTGGGGGCTTATCAACAGTCAATGGGGATGTCACCATCACAGGGCTCTCTCGTGGGACAACAACCCTAAACTCAGGCATCGCCGTCACAAGTGGTCCCAATGGGCGTCTTATCTCAACGGGAAGTGGCGCAATCTCCCTATTTGGATTTGGATCTGAGGCGGGAACAGGGTTTAATCACGGCATCAATGTCCACTCCGATGCGACCATTACAGCGACTGCGGCGGGGGCTATCACAATGGATGGCATAGCGCGAGATGGCACTAGCTTGAGCTACGGCATTCGAGGTTTTGGCTCATCGACAGTCATTTCCACACTCAGTGGCAATCTTTCCCTTTTAGGAAGAGCCAATACCGACCGCGTCGGGTGTCGCCTCTCCAATGGGGCTCAAGTGGCAACGACCTCAGGCGCCCTATCTGCAACGACACAGAGCGATTTGCAGATTCTCAATGGGGCGACCATAGAAGGGGGGAGCGATCCCTTAACAGTCAATGCGGCAAACAACCTCTTAATCAGAGCCAGCGATACGTCGAGTGGTGTCACGGGGATCATTCCCGGAACTGGCAATGCCAGTTTCACAGTTGGAGACAATCTTTCAGTGATAGGGGGCGCAGCTGCGGGCTCTTTGGCACAGATTGGCTCATACGACAGCAACTCGTCAGCCGATATGGTCTTCACCTCAATTGGGGGCAATCTCATGGTGATGGGGAGCTCGACAGAGAGCTACGCACTCATTGGCCACGGCGACCCTATGACTGGATCGCAAGTGCTCTCAGGGGAGATCCGCTTTGACTCAATTGGAGGGGATCTCGTTGTCGAGGCCGCCAATGATTCAGGCGGGAGTCAAGGGTTTGCCCAGATCGGTCATATCGATGGCCCGAGCGCCACCCTTTCCGGAGATATTGAGGCCACCGTCAGTGGATTGATCGCGGTTTACGGCGGTACATTAGCAGGGAGCAGCTACTCTCGCATCGGTCATGGGGGGCAGGGGAACAGCCCAACGCAGGGAGCGGGGTCGATTTCACTCAAAGCGGGGACAGACATGTTGATCCTCTCCGCGGCAGGGGATGCGCAAATCGTCAACAATAGCGGCTCGCTTACCCTCGTCGTCGACAATCTTTTTCCGACCTCACCCACATTTGGCAAAGGGCGCTTTATCTTTGGATCGACCTTAGAGAGTAGCGGTCAGCTGAGAATTTATACGGTGAGACAGTCACTCAATTCAGTCTCAGGGCCTATCAATGGCGCGGCATTCATGCCGGGAGTGGAAGGGGAAGACAATCCCCAAGAGGCCTTCAACGTTTATTTCCCAGGCGGGGACTTTTCAACGGCTCCCTTTAGATTTTACTACAAGCTGCCCATTGAATCGGCTGAGGCCATACAAAACGCCCTCTTTGAGCTGGCTGTTGCCAATAGCGAGCTCACAAATCGCTTGCCCATCTTCCGCTATATGCGGCTGCCCAACTACCCTTGGCATCACCCGAGTTTCTGCGTCTACGACGATCGGATGATGCGGTGTAATCCCGACTTTGACCCCTACGGTAGCTTTATCTTTGAAGATAACGTCTACTGGATAGGGATTATTCGGTGATCTGACCCTGAAGCTCTTGAATCTGCATATCTTGACTTTGGATCAACTCTTGAAGCTGGTTGATCTCCTCATCTAGAAGGGCATTTTGCTTCTCAAGCTCAGCTCGCAATTCTGAAATCTCTTGAAGGTTCGCTTCATGTTGATTCTTAAGACGTTCGTACCGTCTGGCTCGGATCTCTTGCTTCTTCTGTTCAAGTGAACTTTTAGGGGAAGCCCCATATAAATCAGAAAAACCTGATCCAAACAAACATGAAACGAAGAATAAGAAAGTAATATGACTTAGTTTCATAACACGACCTGTTAGTTACAATTAATATAATTAACTAATTATCATTTACTGAATTTATTGTAACTATAAATTAGACAGAGGGTTTTTCAAAGAGAGCGAGGTAGGCCAGCTTGTTGCCGATGACTTTAATCTGTTTAAAACCAGCTTCCTTGGCGATAGATTCCACCGATTTAAGGCGTTGGTAATGGGGGTCAAAGATGGATTCTATGAGGGCAAGCAAGCCCCCAGGTTTGAGAGCGCGATACAGCTCAGCCATAGCCTCTTCCTGGTTGGGGATTTCTCCCAGAACCGTCACAAGTACCATGCGATCGTAGTGGTTTGTCCTTAGTTGACTGTCGCCAAGCTTGGCCTTGATGGTCGAAATATTGCTTAGGTTGGCCCTTTTTGCCTTTTCCGCAACAATGGAGAGCATCTTGTCTTGAACATCAAGGGCATCGACAGAGCCACTGGTACCGACAGCTTTTGCAAGGGGAATGGTGACGCGTCCCGGACCACAACCGGCATCGAGAACCTTCATTCCCGGTTGTAATTTCAGGGAACTGACGATTGTTTTGGCGTGTTGTGCCTTTGTGAAGGGGTTATCCCTTTCGATCAAACGGCTCAACCAATCGGGACAGGGCTTTGCGCGGCGCGCATAGACCGTCAAAATCACCAAGGAGATAAGAAGCCCAAAAAGGATATAAAGAAATGCCAAAATTACCTCAATATTCCCATGCTTGATACGCTTGATGGTTTTTCATATCTTCAAAAATCCAGACCATTCTGTCAAAAAACCATGATTTAATGACATACATAAGCCCTAATCCCCAGATAGTTGCCTGTAGATCAAAGACATAAAGACCATATATCACAGGGAACACGGAGAGTCCTCCCGCAATAGCGAGGCTATTAGGCATATATCGGTGGCAAGGAGGGAGGGGAATCGTCTTCCGATTTAGCCAAATGCGTTCACCTAAGACACCTCTTGAGGCCCAAGACTTGGTCGATTTGGGTTTTGGAAAGCAGCGGGGATTGATCCATGTCCATAAAAGAAAAAGCCCTAGAGGAATTAAACACCAGTAGCCTATGTAGAAGCGACTCCAAATGGCAGCGACAATGAACGGTGGGGTAAGATAGCGCGTCCACACGCTCCATGGATTGGCATGTCGTTCCCACGTCTTCTTAGACATTCCAAACAGACGCGTTAGCTGTTGCTCAAATCCCATAAAGACCTCTCACTAGGATGTGGGCTGGGGGCGGAACTGGTCTAAGCTCGGCACAGTCTGCTGCATCCGTTGCACATGCTCTGGAGGGATCACCCCAAACTTAAAGAGGGCGTGGGCGATCTCTAGCTTGAGCTCTTGGGAGAACTCATCAAAGAGGGCAAAGGCCTCGTGCTTAAACTCTAAGAGGGGATCTTTCTGTCCCACGACGCGCATGGCCACTTCCGATCTGAGGTGGTCGATCGTCAAGAGGTGGTGTTGCCAGTGCTTGTCGATCAGGCGGAGGAGGAGACTCTTGAGGATCTCGCTCAACGGGTTCATTTCGTCGACGGGCTCACCCATTTTCTCTTGGATGGAGCGGATGAGGGCTTTTTCGTGGTCGAGTTTTTTGGTGAAGGCGTCGATCACCTTGGTGGCGGCGCGCTCTTCAATCTGTTCCATGGTGAGGAAATCGTCGTCAAACTCACCTAAGTCAAAGCTGACGGGGAAGTGGGTCATGAGCCACTCGCGGAAACCGGCGGGGTTCCACCCATCCTCATCATTGCGGCTCACGAAGAATTTTTGGCTCATCTGGGAGCAGACGCCCTCTAGGGCATCGGAGCAGATGGCGATGGCGTCGTCAGTGTGGAGGAGCTCGTTGCGGTAGCTGTAGACCTCCTTGCGCTGCTTGTTCATCACATCGTCGTACTCGAGTGTGTGCTTCCGGATGGAGTAGTTGCGTTGCTCGACGCGCTTTTGGGCCGTCTCAATCGAGCGGTTGAGGATAGGGGCCGAGATGGGCTCCCCTTCTGGGGGACGGAAGCGCTGCAAAAAGGTGGTGAGGCGGGGTGAGGTGAAAAGACGCATGAGCGAATCTTCAAATGAGACGTAGAACTGAGACGTTCCGGGGTCCCCTTGACGGGCCGCGCGGCCGCGGAGCTGGCGGTCAATCCGGCGCGATTGGTGGCGCGTTGTCCCGATGACGTGGAGGCCCCCTTTCTTGGCGACACCGTCGGCGAGTTTAATGTCGGTGCCCCGTCCCGCCATGTTGGTGGCGACGGTGATCGCCCCCTCTTGGCCCGCCGCGGCGATAATTTCGGCCTCTTTGGCGTGGTTTTTGGCGTTGAGGACGGTGTGTTTAAGACTATTTTGTTTGAGGATGCGGGAGAGTTTCTCTGAGATCTCAACTGACTCTGTCCCGATGAGAATCGGGCGTCCTTTTTCGTGCACCTCGATGATGTTTTTAATGATAGCCGCGTACTTTTCCCGCTCGCTCATGTAAATTTCGTCGTTGGCATCTTTTCGAACGCAGGGGCGGTGTGTGGGGATCTCGAGGGCATCGATCTGGTAGATTTCCTTGAATTCGCCCGCTTCGGTCATCGCTGTCCCCGTCATCCCGGAGAGCTTGTCGTACATGCGGAAGTAGTTTTGGAGGGTGATCGTCGCGTAGGTTTGGGTCTCTTTCTGGATAGCAACAGACTCTTTCGCCTCGATCGCCTGGTGGAGGCCATCTGAGAAGCGGCGTCCCGGCTGAGGGCGCCCTGTGTTCTCGTCAATGATCACAATCTTGTCGTCTTGGACGATGTAGTCGACATCTTTTTCCATCAAGAGGTGGGCGCGGAAGAGCTGGCGGAGGTTGTGGGTCCGCTCTTTGCGCACGGCATCTTTTTCCCGCACGGCGACCTTTTGCTGGAGTTTTTCTTGCTCAGAGGTGCTTTGGTTGTTGTCGATTTGGGCGTACTCGTGCCCGAGGTCGAGCATCACGAAATCTTCTTGGTTCTCTTGTCCCCAGGAGTTGATCCCCTTGTCGGTGAGCTCGTAGTCGCTCGAGCGCTCGTCGACGATAATGAATAGATCTTTGAGGCGGTCGGCTCGTTCCTCCTTGTTGGGATCGCCGAAGAAATAGGTCTCCCACCCTTCGAGTTTAGCGCGGATATCGGGATTCTCCTTGAGGCGTTTGAGGACCTTGTTCTTTGGTGTCCCCTTGCTCACGACCCAGAGTTGCTTGAGGGCCTCATCGTAAGTTTGTGTTTGCTCTTTTGAGAGTTTTGGGGGTTCATCGAGCTCTTTGGTCACACCGAGGTTATCGAGTGTTTTGCGCGCCTCTGTCGCCAACTTGTTGCAAAGATCGCGCTGCGTGCGGACGAGCTCTTTGACGGCATCTTTGAGGGTATCGTACATTTGGCGCGACTCGCCAGCAGGGCCTGAGATGATGAGGGGGGTGCGCGCTTCGTCGATGAGGATGGAGTCAACCTCGTCGATGATCGCAAAGAAGTGGCCCCGTTGGCACTGATCCTCTTTGCGCATCGACATCGAGTTATCGCGCAAGTAATCAAAGCCAAATTCGGACGCCGTACCGTAAACGATATCGGATTTGTAGAGCTCGGCCCGCTCGTGGCCGGGGACGTCGTTTGTGAGGGCGCCGACGCTCATGCCGAGCCAGCGGAAGATCGCTCCGATCCACTCACAGTCCCGCTTGGCGAGGTAGTCGTTGACCGTGACGAGGTGAACGGGCTGTTTTGTCAGAGCGTTGAGATAAAGGGGGAGGGCGGCAGTGAGGGTTTTCCCTTCACCCGTCTGCATCTCGGCAATGGCCCCGTGGTGCATGGCGATCGCGCCAATGAGCTGCACATCGTAGGGGACCATGTCCCACTTTTGATCGTAACCTGAGACGTGAACATCCGTCCCGCAGAGGCGGCGGCAGACATTTTTGACAACGGCATAGGCTTCAGGGAGGAGCGCATCTAGCGATTCCCCATCTTGGGCCCGCTTTGAAAGGGCCTCATTTTTAGCGCGCAGCTCCTCGTCTAAGAGCGATTGCAGCTCTTTCTCGAGCTTATTGATCGCCTTGACCGTTGAGCCATACTTTTTAATCCGTCGCGTCTGAGCCGTTCCAAAAATTTTCTTTACAAGTCCCATCATCTCGTCGATCCTTGATTCCTTAATGCACCAATTTTACCAATATGATATTTTTAACTGAAGACTTATGAGCCATATCACCTATATCAATAGAGAATCCGGTCAAAAAGAGAGAGAAAAAGTCTACGGCGAGATTTTTCTAAAATTTCTTTACCAGAGCCCAGCCTGCGTTAAAATATTATCTTACCTTATCTTACCCCTATTTGCTCGGGTTAAGTTCCTCTCTTACTTGTATGGGGCCTGCCAAAAATGGGGCCTTAGCAAGAGGAAGATCAAACCTTTTATCAAAGCTTATGGGATTGACACAACAGAATTTCTCGATCCGGTCGATTCTTTTCGCTCATTTAACGATTTTTTTATCCGGGAACTCCGCTCTGAGTGCCGCCCCATAGTCGATAATCCCAGCATTGCCACACTTCCAGCCGATGGGCGTTACCTTGTCTACCCCACCATCTCATCCAACCACTCGTTCACAGTCAAAGGGCAAAACTTTGACATGCAGACCCTCCTAAAAAGTGAGGCCCTTGCCAAGGAGTACGAGGGGGGGGCGATGGCCATCGCCCGCCTCTGTCCCGTCGACTACCACCGCTTTCATTTCCCCTGCGATGGGGCCCCTTCGACTCCACAAAAAATCAATGGCCCCCTCTACTCGGTGAATCCCATCGCCCTGGCCAAAAACATCAACTACCTCGCTGAGAACAAGCGGGAGATCACATTCATTGAGAGCGATCACTTTGGCAAAGTCGCCTTCATTGAGGTGGGCGCGACTTACGTCGGGACAATCAGGCAAACCTTTGACCCGAGCAAACCGTGTAAAAAAGGGGATGAGAAGGGGTACTTTGAGTTTGGAGGCTCCTGTATCATTCTTCTCTTTCAAAAGGGGACGATTACCTTTGATGACGACCTCATCGCAGCAACAGGTCAAGGCTTTGAAACTTTGGGGCTTATGGGCCAATCTCTGGGCAGGAATTGACTTATAAGCAATTTCTCGGCATAATAAAAATATCTAAAATGCCGATAAATTGCCGATATTATGCCGATAAATTTCAATCCAATCTTTACGATCAATCCCACAATTCTAAAGCACCTCATGCGTATTGAGGCTGCAAAGGAAAAAGTGGCCCTTTTACCCGTCAATCCGACGGTTTTAGCCTCCCTTCGTGAGACGGCTAAGTTGTATACGACCCACTACTCTACGATGATCGAGGGGAATCAGTTGCAGCCAGATGAGGTCAAGAGTGTCATTAAGCTCGATGGTCATTTCCCAGGGCGGGAGAGAGATGAGAATGAGGTGAAGGGTTACTATGCGGCGCTAGCCCAGCTTGAGCAATACGCCGCACAAAGCGCTCCTGTGACAGAGAAAGTGATCCAAACACTCCATGCTCTTGTTATGAGTGATGGCAGGGTGCGAGTTCGACCCACCCCATACCGTGATGGGCAAAATGTGATCCGCGATAGTCATTCGGGGGCGATTGTCTATATGCCACCCGAATCAAAAGATGTCCCCACACTCATGAGGCAATTGATTACCTGGATTCGCGAAAATGAAGAACTTCCAAGTCCGATCATCGCTGGCATTACCCATTACCAATTTGCGACCATTCATCCCTATTACGACGGCAATGGCAGGACCAGCCGCCTTCTCACCACACTTCTTTTACACCTTGGAGGATACGGCTTGAAGGGGCTCTATTCCCTAGAAGAATACTATGCCAAGAACTTGCTTGGGTACTATCGGGCGATCAGTGTCGGTCCTTCGCATAACTATTATTTAGGGCGTGCTGAGAGCGACATCACCGATTGGATTGAGTATTTTACGGAAGGGATGGCATTTGCGTTTGAAAAAGTTGTCGGTCAGATGTTAGCTAGTCAAAGTAATGGTGAAAAAGATCATTCAGCTCTTCTTCGAACTCTTGATCCAAAACAGCGCAAAGCTTTGGAGTTATTGAGAGAGTTTAATGAGGTAACAAGTCTACAGATTGGGGATTTATTTGGTTTCAAATCGCGCACCAACTCAAACCTCTGCAAAAAATGGGTGGAAGACGGCTTTTTAGAGATCACTAATTCGAGTAATAAATCGCGAAAGTATCGACTGGCTAAAAGATACCAAGTTTTAATTAAGAATTGAGTGTTTTGCAGATGGGGCAGAAAAAGTCGTCGTGATTGCGCGCCGGGCAATACTCTCTTGCATACAAGATAATCTGCAAATGGAGGGTGTTCCACGATGTTTTGGGGAAGGCCTTTTTTAAATCTCTTTCCGTACTTTCCACATTTTTTCCCGAGCTTAAGCCCCACCGCTTGGCGCACCGATGGATGTGTGTGTCGACGGGGAAAGCGGGGATATTAAAGGCTTGCGCCATGACGACAGAGGCCGTTTTGTGACCGACGCCAGGAAGGGCTTCTAAGTCTTTAAATGTATTGGGAACTTCGCTTCCGTGTTTGTCGATGAGAATCTGTGATAAACCGTGGATCGCGCGCGCCTTTGTAGGCCCCAAGCCGCAAGGTTTGACCACCTCTTCGATCTCTTTGACAGAGAGTTTCACCATCTCTTCGGGGGTCGCCGCTTTGGCAAAGAGGATGGGCGTCACCTCGTTGACCCGTTTGTCGGTGCACTGCGCCGAAAGAAGGACAGCGATGAGCAAAGTGTAAGCGCTCGAGTAACCTAGAGAGATTTTGGGGTTGGGGATCAGTTTATCGAGAATCTCTTTAACGATTTGGCTCCGTTTCATCACTTACCTACACAAAATTTTGCAAAGATGGCGCTTAAGATATCTTCGGCGACATCGGTTCCGATAATTTGTCCCAGGGCTCTTAAAGCCTCTTTCAGCTCTAAGCTGATCAGCTCGGGGGAGAGTCCGTTTTGTAGACCTTCTTTGGCGGCAACCAGAGCGTGGTCGGCTTTTTTTAGCGCCACAAAATGGCGCTCTTCGGTGACGATAATATCGCGGCTACTACCCGTTGAGCTTTTTAGAGCTAATCCACAAATCGCTTGCTTGAGTGTGCTTATGCCCTCCCCACTTTTTGCCGAAATGCTGACCGATTTAAAGGGGAGTTTTGGAAGAGTGTGAGGGAGGTCAATTTTATTGAAGACAATCAAGGTCGTCTCGGGGTGAACCTTTTCCAAAATGACGGTGTCGGTGAAGGGCTTTGAGGCATCGATAAGGAGGAGTGTGAGATCGGCCTCTTGCGCTTTTTTCTCAGTGCGCCGGATCCCCTCTCGCTCGATGATCTCATCGGTCTTGCGGATGCCGGCGGTGTCGGTGATGACAAAATGGAGATTGTCGATCATCAGCTCATCTTCAATCACATCGCGCGTTGTCCCGGCAATCTCAGTCACAATGGCCCGATCTTTGCCAAGCAGTGCGTTCATTAGAGAGGACTTCCCCGCGTTGGGCGCTCCAATCAAGCAGAGCTCAAGCCCCTCGCTGATGATTTTGCCATCGCGGTAGGTGTTCATCAGTTCAATCAGCGATGAGTGGATGCGCTCTAAGTTATCGATGAAATCACTCTCCGACATGAACTCGAGTCCCTCTTCAGGGTAGTCGACCCACGCTTCGATGATCGCTGTGAGCTCAGTGAGCTCCTTTTGGCAGGTGGTGACTTTTTGCGTGAGGGCCCCTTCGAGTTGACGGGTCGCCGCTTTGACCGCCTTTTGGTTTTTGGCGCAGATGAGAGATTGGATCGCTTCGGCTTGGGTGAGGTCGCACTTGCCGTTTAAAAAGGCGCGCATGGTGAACTCTCCCGGGCCCGCCGGCGTCGCTCCCGCCTCTAAAACGCGCGCGAGGACCGCTTGAGTGATGAGGCGTCCCCCGTGGCAGTGGATCTCCACAACGTCCTCACCTGTGAACGAGCGGGGCCCTTTCATTGGGATGATCAAGACCTCGTCGAGACTCTCACCCTGCTCAGTCAATATTTTACTGTAATGGACGGTGTGAGACTTTAGAGTTTTAAGGGTGGAACAAGCGATAGCGATGGCAAAGGCCTCTTGGCCCGAAAGGCGGATGATGGCGACCCCTCCATCCCCTGGAGGTGTGGCAATGGCGGCAATCGTGTGAGTTTCCATGGGAAGGAGTATAACATTGTTATTTTATTAAGAGTAGAGAATAGTTTCTCAATAATTTCACAAAATACTCTTCCATGACCTCTTGTTTAAAAATTTCTTTTGCAAAAAGGCGCCCCTCTTCCGCCACCTGTTGAGCCAGATCGGGGTGAGCCCTTAGGTGGGCGATTTGGGACTCTAGGTCCATCAGATCGGCGGCAAAAGAGACGACATGAACATTTGGTTTCAGTCCGCGGGAGATCCAAGACATGTAGGGAGACTCCTGCACAAGGGGGCACGAGTGAGAGAGGAGCTGCCAAGATAGGGAGCGGGGGGCGGCATCCCCATCTAAGGCGAGCAAAAAGCGGTAGCGCCCCTGCTCGGCCGGGGGAATGAAGGGGCCAGTCACGTGACACTCCTCCAATGCTGTCTTAATATGGTAGCTCGTTTGGTGGTGGCGCTCACTGAGAGAAAAGTGGCCATCGACACTTGGGTAGAGGCGCTCTTTTAACAGGAGGAGTCGGCACCGCGGGTGGAAGCTCCACTCGTAGTAATTGTCGATACTCCTTGAGACAAGCCCCACAAAGAGGGCGCGGTCGATCTTTCTCTCCCACGGGATGGTGTCTTTTGATGCGGGGATGGGGTCAAAGAGCTCTCTCGGGACTAAAAGGGCCTGAGTGTTCGTCTTTTTCTTAGAGAGGGTAAAAATGGGAACGCTCAGGTGTTGGAGAAAGAGGGGGCGCTCGCACAATTTTGTCAGAAGAAACTGGGTATCGTCCAGACCGTGGCGTTTCACAATCCCTTCCAGAGCTTTAAATTGAGTGCGGGCAGACGGCGGGGTGAATGTGACCTCTCCCCCTTTGATAGTGACTAAACAGATGTTGGCCTCTAAACCGCAAAATTCATTTTGAACAGCGCGATAGGACGTGATAACATCCTCCGCAGAAAATGGGGCGAAGTGACTGATCTCGCCGACAATCTGCTCGTCAGCCCACTTTGGGAGGTGAGCTAAAAGGGGTGTGACAATGAGAAACATAAGAAAGCGCATAGGAGTGACAATAAACTGTCTGATTTTTCTTGCGGTAGGAAAACTTTCCGCCTTTGAGCTCGATAAGGAGCGGTTTGAGGAGAAAAAAAATGCCCCGGCGCCGTGGATGCAAGCGCAAATTGACAAAGACTTCAGCCCCTTTTCCAAAGTCACACAAAAAGATATTAAGCGGACCATGCGCGCCGTCAACGCCCAACCAGCGGGAGCGGGGAGCAACTTTGTCCACTACCACATTCACAGTGGCCTTGTGACCTTTGAGACAAACTTAGGGCGCGATGACCACCGCATCCTCTCTTTCATCGACATGATCGAGTCCACCCATCACATCGTCAACTGGCCCGATGTCGACTTTCTCGCCTCAGTGTGGGACTCTTACGACGCACCCCACTACCTAGCTGCGACCGAATGCCCCGTCTTCACCATGTGCAAGATGAAAAACAACCCCTACGGCATCTTGATTCCCGAAGTGAGCTTTCAAGATCACCGCGACTGGGCGCAGAGGGAGGTCGAGCGGGCGGTTTTAGACTCCCCATGGGAGCACAAAATCGATCGCGCCCTGTGGCGGGGGAACTCAACGGGCTCATATTGGGGCAAAGAGCTCTGGGACACTAAAGGGCGCGCCCGCCTCATCTTCCTTACAAAAGAGCGCCCCGACCTCATCGACGCCGGCCTGACCGGGTCCTACTTTATGGACAAAGAGGTTGACCGCTACCTCCACCAGATGGAGGCCTTTAAAGACTTTATCTGGCCCCAAGACCAAATCACCCACAAATACCTACTCACTCTCGATGGAAACACCTTTGCTTCCTCCTTTCGGTGGCAACTCCAATCCAACTGCGCCATCTTCAAGCAGGAATCCCCCTACATCGAGTGGTACTACGGCGCCTTAAGGCCCTATGAGCACTACATCCCCATCGCGAGCGATCTGAGCGACCTTGTGGAAAAATTGACGTGGGCTAAGGAGAATGACGAGGCGGCGCGAGCGATTGCAGAGAGTGGGCGCGCCTTCTATCTCAATCACTTGACACGGGAAGACATCGCCGTTTATATCTATTTATTGCTTAAGACTTATTTAATGCTTGGCGAATAGGCAAAGCAGAGCATCTCCTTGTAAAAAAAAATTGGATAAGGTAAACCCGTTCCTCTAAATTCGGAGGAGTATCATGAAGTTTTTATGGTTATTCGGGGTGCTATGTATGGGAACAATTCAGGCAAAAGAGGTGAAAATCCCCCTATCAAAAGAGGGACAGGTCTACCATTTGCCCAATTTCCTCAACGAGAAAGAGTGCGATCATCTCATTGCCTTAGGTGAGCCCAAGCTCAAACGCTCAACGGTTGTCTCGGAAACCTCCGTCGATGGACGTCTCGACGAGGGGCGCACGAGCCGCGGGATGTTTCTCAACGGCCGTGGTATGGATAAACTCGTCGATAGGATCGAGCGGCGCATTGCCAAGCTCACCAAAACCCCTGTTGAGAATGGTGAGAGCATCCAAATTCTCCACTACGACATCGGCGCCGAGTACCAACCCCACTTTGACACCTTTGATCCCGACTCTGTCGGGGGGAAAGACTCCCTGGCACGCGGTGGGCAGAGAGTGGCCACTGTCGTGATGTACCTCAACTCGACAGAAGAGGGGGGAGAGACAATCTTTCCCAACCTCAACCTCGCCGTGAAAGCCAAGCGGGGCGACGCTGTCTTATTCTATCACCTGAAAGAGGATGGTTCGGTCGACCCGAATGCCTTTCACGGAGGAGCCCCGGTCAAAAAAGGGGAGAAATGGATTGCCACAAAGTGGATCCGTTTGGGAGAGTTTAAATGAGACTTTTGTGGCTACTTCTCATCCCGCTGGTGAGCTTTGCTCACAATTTTGAAGGGCTCAAGATCCATCAAATCTCTTTCAGTCCGCGCATCTTTTACATCGAAAACTTTCTGCCCGATGAGACATGTGATCAGCTGAGGCGACTTTCCCGCCCTCACCTCGAGCGCTCCTTTGTCGTTCCCTCGACGGGAGGGGCCAAGATGCTCCATCCGGGGCGGACGAGCATGAGTGCCTTTTTGGTCGGGCCGGCGCGCACCCCCTTTGTCACCGACTTAGAGGAGAGGATGGCCGAGGTTGTGGGGATGCCGACAGATCATGGAGAGGCGATACAGGTTGCGCGGTACCGGCGGGGCGATGAGTACCAACCCCACTACGACACCTTCAACCCCGAAGAGGAAGGGGGGCAGATCGCTCTAAAAAATGGCGGGCAGCGCCTCATCACCTTCATGGTCTACCTCACCGATGTGAGAAAAGGGGGAGAGACGGGCTTTCCCTTTGCCGGCATCAAGATCCCCCCAAAGAAGGGGGACGCCCTTCTCTTTTACCCCTGCCTCGATGACCACTCGATCGACATGATGGCCCTGCACGCCGGCTGCCCGGTGATCGAGGGGGAAAAGTGGATCGCCACTCGGTGGTTTCGCGAGCGCCCATTCCACTAATTATTAGTGACTTGCCCCATCTGTTGCAAAATTTAACAGTTGCTGTTAAAATTTGCAACATGTGAGGTTAAGAAAATGATCACTCGACATGTTAATATTGAAATTCACGAGCTTCTCAAGATCATGCCCGTGGTTTTGCTGCGCGGTGCCCGCCAATCGGGGAAGACAACTTGGGCCCGGCGCTATGCCAAAGAGAGGGGGGCCACATTTTACACGTTTGACGATCCCCTGACGCTGAGCAGTGCAAGGGGGGATCCGATGGGATGGGTAAGCGCACTCCCTGAGCGAGTAGTGATCGACGAGGTGCAGCGAGCGATGGAAATCATGCTGCCGATCAAGAAAGTTGTCGATGAAAAGCGTGAGATAGGGCGGTTTTTTCTCACGGGATCGGCCAACCCTCTCCTTTTGCCTAAAATGGGAGATAGCCTTGCGGGACGGATGGGCATTGTCGATATGTACCCCTTTTCTCAGGGAGAGATTCTTGAGCAAAAAGAGACATTCATTGAAGGGGTATTTGCCCCCACGTTCACGCCCTCAATCAACGGCTCTCTATCCCTTGATCAGCTCGCTTGGCTCCTTGTCAAAGGGGGATTTCCGTCAGTTCAATCGTTTGATCGGGAAAAAGATATCAACCGTTGGATCGGGGCCTACATCCAGACCATGCTCGATCGCGACGTGCGCGATTTGTCAAAAATTGAAGGCTTAAGGGAATTCCCCCGTTTACTCCGTTTGCTGGCCGCTCGCACATCCTCTCTTCTCAATCACGCTGAGCTCTCCCGCGCGCTTGGCTGCTCCCACATGACAATCCATCGTTATCTCGACCTACTAGGTGTGCTCTTTTTTATCAATCGCCTCCCAGGCTGGTACTCAAATCGGGGCAAGCGGATGACAAAATCGCCAAAGATCCATTTTTGTGACACGGCTTTTCTAGCTTATCTGCTCGATATTAACGCTGAAAAATTAGTGAAAGATCCCATGGTTATGGGGACTTTTTTAGAGACATTTGTGTTCACGGAATTGATCAAACTCCAAAGCTGGTCATCACTCAACACGCACCTTTATCACTTTAGAGATGGCTCATACGAGGTCGACTTTATCCTGGAGAAAAGTGACGGGCAGATTGTGGGGATTGAGGTGAAGCGCTCTCAAACTTTGCAAAAAAGCGACCTTCGCGGACTCAAGCATTTGAAAGGGATTGCCAAAGAGACCTTTCACCGCGGCATCATACTTCATTTAGGGAAACAAGCTCAACAAATCGAAGAGGGGATTTGGGCCCTGCCCCTTGAATCTCTTTGGCAAGGTTGACTATTTATCAACTAGATGAGCTTTAGTGCGCAAGTGATGAGCTCGGAGAGGCTCGCCTCGTCTCCTTTTTCCTTGAGGGCCTTTTCGGCGGCCGATTGGGCTGAGCCGGGGAGGTATCCGAGGTTGACAAGGGCGGCCATGGTGTCTGAGATGAGGGGAGATTGCATCTTTGCATGGCCTGGCTTGGAGGGGGTGATACCCCGCTTTTTGAGCTTATCGCGCATCTCTAAGATGAGGCGCTCGGCGGTTTTCTTGCCAATTCCAGGGGTTTGCGAAAGGCGGCGGGTGTCGGAGTTGAGGACGGCCCGCTCGAGCTCTTCGGTGGTCATGTGGCCGATGAGGGCAAGGGCCGTTTTGGGGCCAATGCCGGTGATGGTGCTAAGGGTTTCAAAGAGGTCCCGTTCGGCCTCGGTGAGGAAGCCGTAGAGGGTTTGCGAGTCCTCGCGCACGATGAGCGATGTGTAGATTTTGACCTCCTTGCCAAAGTCTGTGAGGTGGGCAAAGTGGGTGGCGGGGATGCGGAGGCAGTAACCAATCCCTCCGGTGTCGATCACAACGCGCTCGGGGGATGAGGTGATGAGCACCCCTTTTATATAATCAAACATAGGATCTCCGGATTGTGTGGGCATGGCAAATCGCCAGGGCCAGGGCGTCGGCGGCATCTTCGGGCGTGGGGGGCTCACTTAAGTGAAGCAGGGCTTGGATCATGCGCGTGACTTGGTGTTTGCTGGCCGTTCCCGTCCCAACGACGGCGAGTTTCGCTTTGGTAGGCGCGTACTCAAAGATAGGGATCTTCGCCCGCTCGGCCGCTAAAATGATCATCCCCTTGGCCATGCCAAGTTTTAGGGCAGTTTGGGGGTTCTTATAAACAAATTGTGATTCTACGGCAAGGGCATCGGGGGCAAAGCGCTCGAGCAATCTCTCCATCTCTTCAAAGAGGATGTGGTAGCGGGTCGAGAGGGGCTTGGTGCGCGGCGGACGGATCGCCCCAAAGTCAAGGGGCTCAATCCGCCGTGTCTCAAGCGAGATCACGCCGTAGCCTGTGACGCACGTGCCGGGGTCGACCCCAATGATCTTTTTCGGGTTTAAGTGATTCACATTGATATGGTATATTACGTTGGAAAGTTATGGAAGAGCAAAAGATCATTGTGCGCATGCCCAACTGGATTGGGGACCTCGTGATGGCCACACCCATCTTGGCCGATCTGCGCGCCCATTTTCCCAAGGCCGAGATCACGGCAATGTGTCGCCGCCCCCTAAGTGCCCTTTTAGAAAAAGATCCGAATGTGGATGAGCTCTTTTCATTCTCAAAGTCGGTGGGCTCGATCCGGCGCAATGAGAAGCGGAATGTGATCGAGAAACTCGTGAAGGGGCGGTACGATATCGGCGTGATCCTCCCCAATTCCCTCTCGTCGGCGTGGCTTTTTGCGCAGGGGAGTGTCAAACGGCGCATCGGCTTTAAGGGGAACTTCCGCCGCTTGTTGTTGACTGACCCCCTCCCATTTCCCAAAGAGCGCAAGGCGCAACATTTGACGTTGACCTACAAGGCACTGCTCAAACCACTTGGCATCCCTATATCGCAAACGCCGCCAGCCCTTTTTGTGGCAAGTGAAGAGGTCGCTCACGCGTGGGAGGTGCTCGGTCGCTTTGGGGTCGATAAGGGGATTCCCCTTGTCGGGATCAATCCCGGCGCTGCCTATGGGTCGGCGAAGTGTTGGCTGCCGGAGCGATTCCGCGAGGTGACAGAGAAGATCTTGGAGACGGACAAGGACCTTAACATCCTCTACTTTGGAGACAAGTCCCACGAGAGTTTGATCAAGGAGATTTGCCAGGGGTTGCCAGGGCGTGTGATCAACCTGGCGGGGGTGACCAATCTCCGCGAGCTCATGGCCCTCACCTCCTTATGCCGCATTTTTCTCACTAACGATAGTGGTCCCATGCACATCGCCGATGCGCTTAGCACCCCGCTGGTGGCCCTTTTTGGCTCGACCGATGAGGTGGTGACGGGCCCTTACAGTCAGGCAAAAGGGGTGATTCACAAACACGTGGCATGCTCGCCCTGTTTTAGGCGGACCTGTCCAATCGATTTTCGGTGCATGAAGGGGATTGAATCGGACGAGGTGTGCCAAAAAATCGCCGCCCTTTTTGAGGGAAGTTATGTGGAAAAAATTTAAGCGCAACCCTTTGGAAACCCTCTTAAAAAGGGCGATAAGGTTGCAGCAAAAACGCTTTTTGATTCTGTGGAATCGGGGACTTGGCGATATTCCCCTCGGTTTGTACGCCCTCATCGTCAAAATTCGCGCAGACATCCCCGATGCGCAGATCACCTTTGCCACGCGGCAAGATCTCGCGCCCTGCTTTGAGATGTTGGAGGGGGTAGAGATTTTGGTAATGCCCGATATGGTGCGGGGGACGCCCCCCTCTTTAGTCGCCGTGGCCCCCCATTTTGACTGCGTGATTGAGAAGGCCGATCCGACGCGGTGGGTGCCGTGGCAACTCGGCACGTTGACGCCCAAGCTCAAGTGGGATCCAAAACATGACGCCCTCGCCGAAAAATTCAATCTTCCAAGAGGGTGTATTGGTCTGCACGTCCAATCGGAAACGGCCCACCACTACGGCTATGTGAAAGATTGGCCAATTGAGCGGTTTGCGGCACTGATTCAGGCCTATCCTGAGAGGACATTTGTTCTGTTTGGGATGGAGGCGAAGGTCCCGTTTCCGTTTGACAATGTGGTCGACTTGAGGGGCAAAACCCACCTTTTTGAGATGATTGCGGTGGTGAAAAACTGTTGCTCGGCCCTCATCGCCCCCGACTCAGGGGTGCTCAGTATCATCTATTACATCGATGCGCCGTTTGATCTTAATCTCATCAGTCTATGGGCCGATCCCCGTCAAGGGGTGCTCAGACAAAATGTCGACTCTCCCAACCCCCATCTCACCCATTTTCCCTTGATTGGAAATGAGGAAAAGGTGTCAAATGTCGCCCTTGACGCTGTGAAGGAGGTTTTGTCAAATGTTTCTGATAGATTATGTCCCGCCAAAAGTGGAGCAGGTGATTGAGATGAAAGTTGATCAACTCTATTTAGATGAGATCCCTTACGAGGCTCAGTTAAAGGTTAAGCGGCAGCTTGAGCAGTACGACGATGAGCTTCTCACCCAGATGAAAATGCGCCTCAATGAAAAAGATGAGATAGGCCTCTTTGACCCTGAAATTGCCCCCGCCAAAGATGTGATTTCGCAACTCACTGACGCGCAAAAAGAGCGGGGCGCGGCCCTTTTCAAAGAGGGAAAGATTGGGTGTTTAGTTTTGGCTGGAGGGCAGGGGAGCCGCTTTGGTTTTAACGGTCCGAAAGGGTGCATTGAAGTGAGCCCCATCGCCTCTAAATCTCTCTTTCAACTCATCTGTGAAAAAGTGAAGGGGGCCTCCCATTTAGCGGGGCGAGATCTGCATCTCGCCATCATGACCTCCCCCTTAAACCACGACGCGACGGTCGACTACTTTGAAGAGAACGCTTTTTTTGGACTCAACCGCAACTTTGTCACATTTTTTTCGCAGGAAATGCTCCCATTTTTCGATAAGGAGGGGGAACTTTTCTTAAATCGTGTGGATCACCTAGCCGAAGGGCCCAATGGCAATGGATACGCCCTTTATCGCTTCTATGAAACGGGGGTTTTGGCCAAGTGGCAAAAGGAGGGGGTTGAGTATGTCAATGTGATCCCCGTCGATAACCCTTTGGCGAGCCCGTTTAACTCTGAGGTGATCGGTTTGCACGATGAGCGGGGGGATGAGATTGTCTTCAATGCCGTTGCTAAGCGCTCTCCCACGGAGGGGGTCGGTGTGATCGGCCACAAAGGGGGCATCCCCCTCGTGATCGAGTACAGTGAACTCCCCAAAGAGGAAGCGGAGCGGGTCAATGATGAGGGTGAGCTCATCTGGCGCGCGGCCAATAGCGCCCTTTTCTCGGCCTCTCTCTCATATATAGAGCGCATTGGGCGGGAGAGTGCCCCCATGCCGTGGCACCTCGCCGTCAAAAAGGGGAAAAGAGTGGTCAAGGAGGGAGATAAATTCAAGACAGAGCCCCTCGAATTTTATAAGTTTGAGGCCTTCATTTTTGATGCATTCCGCTTCACCGACAGCTTTTCTGTCTACCTAGCCGATCGGACGGGGTGCTTCTCGCCGATCAAGCGGGTCCACGGGAGCGATAGTTTGGATTCGGCCCGCGCAGATCTGAGCGATCGCGATAAAAAACTTTTGAAATCGCTCGCTGGCATCGAGGGGATTGCAGGGGATTGCGAGCTCGATCCCGCCCTTTATTACCTGAGTGATGGGGAGAAAAAGGGGATCGCCGATCGCCTTGTGAATAAAAATAATTATTTCACCTTTGAGCGATAGGGGCAATGTGGTACACTATCTTGTATGAAGATTGGATATTTAGGCTCCGGAGCATGGGGCTTTAGCTTAGCAAAAATTTTAGCGGAAAATGGCCACGATGTGGTCATCTGGACGATCGAGGAAAATGTCGAGGAGTCCTACCGGACGAAACAGCGCCACCCCCGCTTCCCCGATATCGAGGTGAAGGGGAGTATGCGCTATACCTTTGATATCGATGAGGCCCTCCAAGGTGTCGACCTTGTTGTCGAGTCGGTCACATCAAAGGGGCTGCGCAGTGTCTTGGAAAAGATTGTCGAAAAGGGGGGCATCAAAGTCCCATTTGTCATCACTTCCAAGGGGATTGAGCAAAACACTGGACTTTTGCTCCCCGAATTGGCGATTGATGTCTTGGGAGAAGAGGCCTTAGATCAAATCGTCTGCTTGAGCGGTCCCACCCTCGCACTTGAAATTTTAGCTCAGCTTCCAGCCTCTGTCGTGAGTAGCTCCCGCTCTGAATCTCTTTGCAACAGCGTCCAAGAGGCCTTCAACACCCCCTACTTCCGCGTCTACCCCAACCGCGATATCATCGGTGTCGCCTTCGGGGGCGCGATGAAAAATATTATCGCCATCGCCTCGGGCATTTCCGATGGACTCGGCTTTGGTGAGAACACCAAGGCGGCCCTCATGACCCGGGGACTCCACGAAATCCGCAAACTCGGCCGTGTCAAAGGGGTTCTCCCCGAGACGCTCAATGGCCTAGCGGGCCTTGGCGATCTGTGCGCGACGTGCATATCCAACAAAAGCCGCAACTACCAATTTGGTTACCACCTCGCCAAAGGGCTGAGCCCCGACGAGGCGCGCGAGAAAATTGGGATGGTTGTCGAGGGAGCCTACACCTGCGTGAGCGCCCGTCAACTTGGAGAAAAACACAAAGTCCCCCTTCCCATCACCGAAGGGGTTTATCAAGTGGTTTACAAGGGAGCCTCGTGTAAGGAGGTGGTCAAGAGCCTGCTCACCCGCTCCATAAAAGAAGAATCTCTCTAGATGGCCTATGTCCTAAGGGGCAGTGAAATGGCCCGGATCGAGAAAAAAAGTATCGAAGAGGGGGCCGATCCGCGCCTTTATATGGATCGCGCCGCCCTGGCCATCTTTCAACACATTCAACACCTCTCATTAGACACCGGACGGATCGCCCTCCTCATTGGGCGTGGCAACAATGGGGGCGATGCCTATGAAGTGGGCCGCCACCTTTGTGATGCCGGTGCCGAGGTGATCGCTTTTGCTCAGGAGGGGTCCCTTTCCGAGCTTTGCCAAGAAAAAAAAGAGGCCTTTCCCGGAACAATTATCCCCCTGACCGATCTCAACTTAAGTGGCTTTGATCTCATCGTCGATGGTCTCCTTGGCACAGGGTTTCAAGGGGAGGTCAAACCCCCTCTAGATCGAGCGATTGAAGTGGCCAATAACTCACACATTCCCATCATTGCGATTGACATTCCCTCGGGTCTCAATGGGGACACAGGGATTGGTCAAAATAGCCTCAAAGCGCAAGAAACGATCACACTCGGGGCGGCAAAAATTGGGTGTTTTATCGAGGATGGGTTTGAAAAAGTGGGGAAAATCACCGTTGTCGACTTTGGGTTAGATCCCAAGTACTACGAAGATGCAGAGCTTGCGGCCCATCTTTTAGATGTCAGCGATCTGACGCTGCCTCCCCTCAAGCGGACCCAACACAAATACGAAGCGGGGTATGTGCTCGCTGTCGCCGGCTCACCCAACATGCCGGGCGCCGCCATTTTATCGACGCTGGCCGCTCTGCGCTCGGGAGCGGGGATTGTCCGCCTCTTTCACGTTGAGGGGATGGACGAGGCCCTTGCGGCAGCCCCCCTTGAGCTCGTCCGGTCCCACGATCTCAGTCAGCTTGTAAGCGAAGCTAAAAGGGCGAGTAGTTTACTCATTGGCCCTGGTTTGGGACGCGATGAGGAGGCCAAAGGGCGGTTTGACGCCGCCTTTCAGACGACACAACTTCCCGTTGTCATCGACGCCGACGGCCTGTTCCATTTAGCAGAGCGCAAGTTTCAAGCGACCACCCCCACCATTTTAACCCCTCACAAGCAAGAGATGCTCAGATTGCTCGGCGCAGAGACTCTCGATCTCAATCAGTGCCAAGCCTACGCCGATCAAACCGGTGCAACTGTGATTTTAAAGGGGGCGCCGACTTGGATCTTTCATCCAAAAACTCGCCCCACCATTTCCCCTTACGGCGATCCCGGTATGGCCACAGCGGGGACGGGCGATGTGTTGACGGGGATCGTCGCAGCCTGTTTGGCAAAAGGGCTCAACGCTCTTGATGCTGCTAAACTCGCCGTCTCCCTGCACGCCATCGCAGGCGAGAGGGCTGCCGAGACCCTCACCTCAGAGGCCTTGATCGCCTCTGACCTCATCGACTTTCTCCCCGAGGCCATAGACAAAATCCACAAAAACCGCTAACATTGCGGCCATGGAGATCGTCACATTTTGCAGCTTTAAAGGGGGCACCGCCAAGACCTCTTCAGCCCTTCACTTAGGAGCGTGTTTGGCAGATAAAGGGAAAAAAGTTTTACTCATCGACTTTGACTCCCAAGCCAACCTCTCAATTGGCCTAGGGCTTGGTCCCGATCAAACGGCCACCATGGCCTCGGTATTGCTCGAAGAGAAAACCATCGAGCAAGTGATCGCCAAAACAGAGCGTAAGACCCTCGACATCATCCCCTCAAACGCCTACCTCGATGGAATTGAACGCACACCCCTTTTGGCCAACGACCCCTACGCCCACGAGCGCCTCAAGCGGGCCATTTCCAATCTCGATTACGACATCGTCTTTATCGACACACCCCCATCCCTTGGGTGGCTCACCCAATCGGCCTTTTTTGCCGCGACAAAGAGTGTCATCTGCGCCATCCCCGAAGCCTTTTCTGTCATTGCCCTTCACCGCCTCAAGGAATTTCACGAGTCGGTGCAGCGCTACCACCCCATCGAGCTCCTCGGCATCATCTTTAGTTTTTGGAACGAAAGGGGGGCGATCAACCACGCCTTTTTAGACGAGATCGAGACCTGCTTCCCCAGTATGATGTTCAAGGCCAAAGTGCGCCGCGATGTCGCCATCTCCCGCGCTGTTCTCAAAGGGGAGCCCGCAACCCGTGGGCGCGCCTTTGATGACTACTGCGCGCTGACTGAAGAGTTTCTCGCGCGACTGAGCCAAAGGGAGGGCGCCTGTGTCTAAGGCCACCAAGGATGTTGCCGCCTTCTTTAAAAAGAAAAGCCCCAAGAAAAGCAAGGGATTCAACCTCCTCCCCAACGTCAACAGCTTCTCTTCCGTCTTCGACCTCCACGAGCTCAGCCCTAAAGAGGCCCAAGAGATCGAAGAGCTCCTTCCTACAGGGGATGGGGCCCATGAGCTCATGGACCGCGCGCGCGATGTCGAAACGATCAAAAACATCACCGCCGAAGTCAAATCGATCAGCAAGCAAGGGGTGATCCTCATTGGAGAGAGGGTAGCTCGCGCCCGCACCATCTTGAAAAAGTATGGCGATGGCCAGACCCCCTTCACAACTTGGCTCACAGCCACCTTTGGCTCGCGTCGCACCGCTTACAACTTGCTCAGCTACTTTGAGCTCTATACAGCCCTGCCCACAATCACCCTCAAAGACAAAATGAAAGCCCTCCCCCTCAAGGCGGCCTACGCCCTCGCATCCCGCCAGGGAGAGCTGAGCGAAAAAGCGGCCATCATTGCCGAGTATAACGGGGAAAAACCGGCGATTTTCATCGAGCAGCTGCGGGAGAAGATGCCCCTTAAAACGACAGATCGTCGCGCCTCGAAGGAGAAAGTGCGTCTCGATGCCTTAGAAAAGGCAGTCAATAACATCACAAAAGCCCCCTTATCTAGCGAGGGCGTCAAGCGCCTAAGACAGATTCTCTCTCAGCTAACCTAGTAGTTTATCATTATTCTCTTCAAGATGGGGGTCTCTTTTACCCTTTTGAACCACATACCCTAGAGTGCCTTATGCATTCTTGATCATAAGGGTTTAGTTTAGTATCTTACCTCTGAAAATAAACCGGGATTTTCCATGGAAATACTAAAAGAGTTCTTTTTTCGAATTATTGCTCCAATGCTCTGGTTGACTCTCTTCGCCTACGGTTTCACTCATTGTAGTTTACAACTTGAGAAGGCATGGAAAGCAAAAAACACTCAACGAATTTGGTTCAATTTTTGGATCATATTAGTTGGGGTTTATTTCCTATTTTTGGAGAAGTGATGTTTCGGATTGATACCAATTGAGGAAGTGGTTTAGCCCCTCTTTAAGTCCCACCTTGGGAGAAAAGTTAAGCCACTTATGACTCTTTGAAATATCGGCATAGGTTGAGACAACATCGCCCGGCTGCATCGGCATGAAGATCTTTTCTGCCTGTTTCCCCAGTCCTTCTTCGAGGTAGTTGATCATATCCATCAGTGGCTCGGGGTGGTTGTTCCCCAAGTTAAAAATCTCAAACTGGCAATTGGCGCTAATTGCGCCGAGGATCCCGTCGACAATGTCGTCGATGTAGGTGAAGTCCCGTTCCATTTTTCCATGGTTGAAGACTTTGATCGGGGTACCATCTAGGATGGCCTTTGTGAAGCTAAAGTAGGCCATGTCGGGGCGCCCGTAGGGGCCGTAGACTGTGAAAAAGCGGAGGCCAATTGTGGGGATTTTGTAGAGGTGGTAGTAGCTGTGGGCCATCAATTCGTTGCTCTTTTTGGTCGCGCCGTAGAGGGAGACGGGTTGATCGCACATATCACTTTCGAGAAAGGGGATTTTCTTAGACAGGCCGTAGACAGATGAGGAGCTGGCGAAGATGAGCTTTTGGACGTGAGACTGGCGGCAAAGCTCTAGGATGTGGGCAAATCCCGTGAGGTTGGAGTGGACATACTTTTCGGGCGCTTTGAGAGAGTAACGCACTCCCGCTTGCGCGGCAAGGTGGATCACAATCGCCCCTTTCGGCAGTTCTTTGAGGTCGTTGATGTCACATCGTATGATGGGGATTGAGCCTAAGGCCTGAGCCCGTTTTTCTTTGAGCGAGACGTCGTAGTAGTCGTTGAAGTTATCGCAACCACTGACTGTTGCCCCTAGGGACGCGAGACGTTTTGCTAGGTGAAAACCGATAAATCCAGCAATTCCTGTGATAAAAATTTTCTGTTTGTGCATAATGAATTCAATTTTAAGGGGTATTTGTATTGTTTGCATCTAAATTGAGCTTTATCGTCCTCGGAGCTTGTCTAGGGGTGATTTTTCCGCTCACTAGAGAGCCAGTGTTTAAAAGCCAGGCTCTTGTCTGCGATCTTTCCGAAGGGAAGGGGCAGGCCATTTTAGAGGCGGGTTCGACCCACAGCCGTGTCATTGACGAGCTCGGTCTTCAGGTTCACCCCAGACCGTTGCCCTGGTATAAGATCTCGAAGAACCGTTTTTTGCCTCTCTTTCATAGAGATCAACCTGCGGCTTCAGATCACTTTTTCCGCAATGTCCGTTTTGAGTCGGAATCAGTAGAAGCCTTTTCCCTCAACTTTCTCTCAGATAGGCAGTTTGTGGTGAAAGATGGTCGGGGGATCACCTTAGGGTCGGCCTTCCTCAATCAACCGATGGATTATGGCCCTTTTGCGTTCACGTTGATTGAAAAGCCGAAGCGGCGCCACTACAATTTAGTGCCAAAGGTCCAAGCTTTAAATAGTGTGAAAGAGCAGTTTAGACTCCTTCCAAAAAAGGAAAATAGCGCCCTTTTAGTTTGCGAGTACCGCGCAAAGGATCGACTGCTCCCTGCTCAGTTTCTCAACTCTCTCTTTAGTGACAACTTGGTGATTGAACCAATCGATCGCCCGTGGGATCCCTTAAACCCGGTTCCCAGTTTCTTCTGGATCTATGCCGCCGCTGGGGGGCTCATCGGTTTTCTGATCCACTTTAGGTGGATGCGCCGCAGCGATTTGGCGCCACTTGTGAACGATCTCTGAGGCGAGAGGTGCCGCCTCCTTCCCGTAGTCTCCATATTTTAGGTAAACCACGACGACAAGCTCTGGGGTTTCTAAACTCTCATCTTCAAAGCTCACTCCGCCAAACCAGGTGTGTTTGGCCTTAACGGCTTTGAACGCGGGATCGAGTGTGGGGCGGTAGTTGATCTCGGCCGTTGAGGTTTTGCCAATGAGCGTTGAGCGCTGCGCTAGGTAGTGTCTCAAGAAGGGGGGGTGCTCGTAGAGGCCCCGGATTCTAGAGGGGCGGGCGCTCCCTTTTTCCCCATTCACAACGCGCGACATCGATTCAATCAGTAGGCGTTGGACGGGAGGGGCGATCTCAATCTCGTTTTTGATCACAGGCTCCCCTTTGCAGATTTGGGGTTTGAGGACGCGCCCGCCGTTGACGAGTGTGGCGAGCATGGAGGCGGTTTGGAGGGGGGTCACAACGAGGGAGTGTTGCCCAATGGCAAAGGCGTAGAGCCCCGTCCGGTTGTCGCGCAAGTCTTGGGGGAGGAGCCCTCCATATTCGCCGGGGAGATCGATCCCGAGTTTCTGTCCAAACCCGAGCTCTTTGGCCGCTTTGACAAGGTCGAGGGGGTGCTCGATCACATCTGAGGCGAGGAGTGAGAAGTAGAGGTTGCTTGAGCGCTCGATCGCCGCGGGGAGGTTGACGAGACCGATCTCTGGGCGGGAGCGGGGGAGTGTCCCCCCTTTGTAGCGGCGGGTGATCCGCTTCCCGTCGAGAGTTTTCCCCAGAACTTCCCCCGTCTTTGTCTTGAGGTAGGGGCGGTAGTCGTCGATGATGGTGAGGGGGGTGAGGGAGTGGGGGACGCGCAGTTGGTGCTGACGCATCGCCTCGAGGGCTGTGACGAGTTTGAAGATCGACCCTTGGGGTGTCGCTTGGTTGTACGCCTCTGAGCTAAGGTAGCCAAAGTGGTGGGGGGCAAAACTTTTGGCTAAATCTTTGAGGCAGGGATCCTTCTTTGGTGTGTGGCGGTAGCGTTGTCTCAGGGGGCTCTTGAGTTGATTGAACGAGCGCATCGTGTCGAGTAGGGTGGGGGCGGGGCCAGTTTTCAGCCTCTCTAAGTGGTCGGGGGTGTTGGTTGTGAAGGTGCGTAGTGCATTCGTGTAAGTTTCGAGCGAAGGGGGAAGGGGCTCGCCCGTCACAAGTGCGCGCAAAAGGGTGAGGTGGTGTCTCTCCCAGAAGGCATTAAAAAGCTCTCGCTCTTTGGCATGAAGTAGATCGATGTAGGGTTTATTGACCCTCTTTTGCTCCTTTTCTCTGGCTCGCCGCGCTTTTAGATAGCCTTGGAAGTGGGTCTGTCGCCATGCGTTAAAGTCGAGGCGATGGAAGGCCTCTTTGATGTGCCCTTTGAATTCCGACTCAATCACACACTTTGACTGTGTGAGGCGGCGGTACTCGTTGGGGGTGAGCTCCCGACTGAGCCGAAGCTGCGTCTCGCTAAAGAGGTGGTGATCGGCCAAAAGATCGATCAGATCGTAAAAGAGGTGATTCTCATTCTCAGAGTCAAAAATATCGACCGGCTCCCTCGCTAAAGAGAGGGCATCGTAGAGGGTTTCAAAGCCGTGGAGGGCTTTTTTTAATGGGCTCTCTTTTGCGAGGATAGTTTCTAGAAAATAATCCCAATCGACCCACTGCGATTGCTCGAAGTATTGCCCCTTTTTTATGTTGAAAAACTCCCGGGTTAAAGGGCGCTTTCCATCCCAAATCTCTCCGAAGTAGCGGGGGCTCTCGAGCCAATGGAAGACGTTCGAGTTTTTAGCGATGAAGTCGTTGGGGTCAAAGCGGGGGTAAGAGGCGCAAGCGACGATCTCTCCCGTCGAGGGGATCATGGCGACAATGGCTCCACCCTTGATCCATGGCGAGGGGATGGTGTTGTGATCCTTCCCCGCCGACTCAAACCGCTTCTCCCTCATCCACTCGCTGTGACTGAGAAGTTTTTCCGCGTAATCTTGGAGCTCGCTGCTGATTGAAAGGGTGAGTGAGCGCCCATTTTCCGCCTCAAGGCCCCCTTTAAGTTGGTCGATGATCCGCCCTTTCATATCGACGCGATAAAGGGACTTGCCTAAGGTGCCCCTTAAGTCGAGATCAAACCGCCCCTCGATCCCCCCCTTGCCAATCTGTGTATTGAGCGTGTAGGCCCGCTCATTGAGATCGGAAAGGCGCTCTTCGACTTGTGCAACCGTTGCAAACCCCTTGGGGAGGGGAGGGCAGAGTCCATCGGCCCGCTCCTCTAAAAAAGCCCTCAGCCGCATCACCTCAGACGAGATATGACTGTACTGCCCCTGGTTGATCGCCCCCATCGTCCCAATGATATCGCACGCTAAAGGCCCATACGGGTAAAATCGCTTCGATGTCGTGGTCGTTGCAATGCCTGGGTAATCCCGTTGCAACGCCTTCAACCGATAGTAGCTCGTCTCAGAAATGTTCTCCTTAAGGACAAATGGACGGTTGGGAAAGAGCGAGGCGAGCGAGTAAATCACATCCTCAATATGCTGCTCTTCTAGCCCAAGTTCATTTGAAAGTAGAGTCGCGAGCTTGTGCACATACTCCTTGCGCGGGTAACTTTTCTCCCTCTGCCGCCAAGAAATCTTTCGACTCTTTACATAGGGAATCTCCCGAATCTGATCGTACAAAATCGCCGCATTGTACTGAATCCGATTCAACGCCAGCGGCTCCCCAAACCGATCGTAAATCACCCCCCGCTCAGGCAAACTGATCACCTCGCGCCGCTGCGGCCTCTCCGCCATCTCCACATGCTCGCCATGGGCCGGTACCGCCAAATACCACACCCTCAACCCAATCATCGAGAAAATCAAGGTGATCAACATAAACACCTTGTGTGCCTTTTTCGGGACAGAATCACTCTCCATATCCCCAGAGAATACCCCAAAAAGACTTTTTTCTTGGAAATAATTGCGCAATCGGTAAGAATAGTTTGTTCAAATCGGTTGTGCGCCTGTGGTTCAATGGTAGAACAACAGCCTTCCAAGCTGTGAGTGTCAGTTCGATTCTGATCAGGCGCTAAATCGCTTTGTGAAATCGGGTGCTCGGGGGAGGGATAGATTGCAATCTTATCCACTCCCCCTGCGCCCCGATTTCACTGCGCGATTCCCACCAAAAACTTCTTAGTAAAAATTAAAATCCTATCTTTCCAGTTGCAGAAGAGAATTAGCTTTCTTTTTTTGAGCCTTTTCCCTATACTAGAGTGCCAGCAGACACTGCTGTGTAAAGTAATTAAAACCCCATAGTGGGACCTAGAGGCAGCTGGCTATAGGTCGCAGTGTGGGGTGAAAGTTTAACCAAGACCGAAATCTCCAGACGCTTCTGGAGATGCCGTTGTCAATAACATGAGGGACAAGGCTTGGCCAAGAAATCTCAAGTCACTATTAAAGACCTACTAGAAAGTGGCGCCCACTTCGGGCACCAAAAATCCCGCTGGAACCCTAAGATGAAACCCTTCATCTTCGGCGAAAAAGGGGGAATCTGTATCATCGATCTCGCAAAGACGATGCAACAACTACGCAATGCCATTGAATTCGTAGAAAAAATGGTCGGCGAACACAAAACTATCCTCTTCGTTGGGACCAAAAAACAAGCCAAACCTGTCGTGCGCGACTGCGCCGAAGAGGCGGGCGAGTTCTACGTCTGCGAAAGATGGCTCGGCGGGATGATGACTAACCTCAATACTATCCGTCAATCTGTCAAATCACTCGAGCGTATCGAAAAACGGATCGCTGCCGGCGGCGAAGGGCTGACTAAAAAAGAGCTCTCCCAAATGGCTAAAGAGCAGGTCAAACTCGATCGCAACCTCTCCGGTATCCGCGCAATGCGCCGTCCCCCAGGACTCGTCATTGTCGTCGATCCCAATAAAGAGCACATCGCTGTCGCCGAAGCCAACAAACTCGGCATCCCAGTGATCGGCCTTGTCGATACAAACTGCGATCCCGATCCTATCGATTACGTGATTGCGTGTAACGATGACGCCCTCAAGAGCATTAAACTCGTCCTCCAAGCGATCACCGATGCGATCATTGAAAAGAAACAGTCAATGAATGTCGCAATCAAGAAAATCGGCGATGAGGAAAAATCTGATAAAGAGATGATGAAAGAGGCCATTGATGTGATTGAAGCCTCTAAGAAGGAGGGGAAAAATGAGTAAAGTGACACCTCAAATGATCAAAGAGCTCCGCGAGAGAACCAGCGTCGGCATGGGCAAGTGTAAACAGGCCCTAGAAAAAGCCGATGGGGATGTCGAAAAGGCGATTGAGCTCCTCCGCAAGGAGGGTCTCTCCTCTGCCGCTAAGAAAGAGGGGCGCGAGACCAAAGAAGGGATGATCTGCTTTGCGGAAAATGATGAGGCGATTGCGATCGTCGATATCCGCGCAGAGACCGACTTTGTGACGCAAAATGACCTCTTCAAGGACTTTGCTAAGCAGATGGCCGATGAGGCGCTCAAGACATGTCCTAAGGACGCTGCGGCGTTTTTGGAGCAGAAGTCTCAAGCTGAGCCCGAGCACACGATCAACGAAGTGCGCGCCCACATGGTGCAGCGCATCGGGGAGAATATCCAGATCGAGCGTGTGAAGGTGATCAAGAAGGATAAAGGCCACTCGTACGGCGTCTACTCCCACATGGGCGGTCAGATCCTCTGCATGGCTGAAATCTCCGGATCGGACAAGGTAAGCGATCTCGCGCGCAACATCGCGATGCACATTGCTGCCGAGGCTCCCGAGTACCTCGATCACTCTGAAGTGCCCGAAGAGATCGTCAAAAAAGAGGAAGAGATTGCCAAGAGCCAAGTGCCCGGCAACAAGCCTCCAGAGATTGCAAAGAACATCGTCACCGGTAAGGTGCGCGCTGCTCTCGATCAGATCTCTCTTCTCAAGCAAAAGTATGTCAAAGACCCCTCGACAACTGTTGAGAAGTTTGTGGCTGCTGAAGGGAAGACAATGGGAAGCGATTTAAAAGTCGTCTCTTTCATGCGTTGGTAATAGTATGACAAAAGCTGCCTACAAACGGATCGTTCTCAAACTCTCAGGTGAGGCCCTCAGTGGAGGGCAAGACTTTGGCCTCAATCACGAGGCGTGTCAAAGTATTGCCAAGGAGATTGCCGAGATCGATGCGCTCGGCGTGCAGCTTGCCATCGTGGTCGGTGGGGGGAATATCTTCCGCGGCGCCCAAGCCAAAGCGTTTGGGTTCGCGCGCAGCCCCGCCGACCAAATTGGGATGATTGCCACAGCGATCAATGGCATCGCCCTTGCTCAAGCTCTCTCTCAGTGCGGCTGCCGCACGAAGGTGATGAGCGCCCTCCCCCTCAGTAATATCGTCGAGCCTTATAACTGGAGCCAGGCCCTCCTTCTCTTGGAGAAGCGGGTCATTCTCATCTTCGTCGGGGGGACAGGGAATCCTTACTTCACCACCGATACCACTGCGGCTATGCGCGCGAGTGAGATCGATGCTGAGGTCGTTTTAAAGGGGACTAAGGTAGACGGTGTGTTTGATAAGGACCCCATGGTCCACGCCGATGCCAAAAAGTTCACATCACTCACTTATGCACAAGTTCTCGAAGATAGGCTCAATGTGATGGATGCCACGGCCATTGCCCTCTGCCGCGAAAATCACATCCCGATTCATGTCTTCGATTTTTTCAAACCCTCCGCCCTTAAAGCTGCTGTCACTGACAAGCAAGGGGGCACCCTAGTTACAGGTTAATCACTATGGATATCATCAAACAGACTGAGAAAAAAATGAACGATGCCCTAGAGCATCTTAAAGTCGAACTCCGCAATTTGCGCTCCAACCGGGCCAACCCTGGTATGTTAGATAGCGTCCAGATCGAGGTCTACGGCTCTCAGATGAAGATCCGCGATTTAGGGACTGTTGCCGCAGGCGATGCCCGCTCTTTAGTGGTGACTGTCTTTGACCCTCAAACATCGGGTCCCGTCGCCAAAGCGATTGAGAAGCAGCTTGGCTTCCAGCCGATCGTTGAAGGGGCCACAGTGCGCATTCCGATCCCTCCGATGAGTGAGGAGGTGCGGACACAGATCGCCAAGCAGGCGCGCCAGGAAGGGGAGAAGGCCAAGGTGGTTGTCCGCAACGTGCGCCGTGAAGGGAACGACCTTCTCAAAAAGCAGAAAGGGGCGAGTGAGATCACTGAAGATATCCAGAAGCGGTCTGAAAAGAAGATCCAAGAGCTCACCGATGACTTCTGCAAGCAGATAGACACGCTCTCAAAGGACAAAGAAAAAGAGATCATGACAGTATAGTCATTCTTTATTGACAAAGGGGGCCCAAAATGGCTGCGGCAAATCACCTCCTCGTCAGGGGGCAGGGTTTGTTTACACAGCACCCCCTTCGCCCTTCGGGTTCCTGCGGGGGCAATTTTCCTTTGCCCTTTTGGGCCATCGGGTGCGAGTCCCTCGCACAACTATAATCAGAAAATGTCCAGCCTTAGCGCAGCTAGTTTACCCTTTGGTGCAAAATCTGTTCCTTGAATTGGGTTTTCTAAGAATTCTCTCTTGATAAAAAGGGACAGGTCAGTTATATTAAGTAGCATCTTCGCAAGAAGAACTTAGGCAACTGGCCCCATCGTCTAGTCAGGCCTAGGACACCAGATTTTCATTCTGGCGACAGGGGTTCGAATCCCCTTGGGGTCATAGTTTGAGGCTTTAGCTCAGTTGGTAGAGCATCTCCCTTTTAAGGAGAGGGTCGTTGGTTCGAGCCCAACAAGCCTCAATCTTTTCTTACTACTTCCCTGTTTAACTCGTTCTCTATTTTTTCAGTCGTTGGTAGACTTGGTTTAAGCTCTTTTGGCAAGCTTTTCATCATGAGTTCATAGCTTGAAACGCTAATCGGTTGTTTTAGATTTCTTATAGCGTATTCAACTTTGAGTTTCTTTGATCACAGCGTTATGTCCCCATGGGATATCGAATATTGGCAGCTTATCAAATGGTGCCACAGGTTGTGGCACCATTTGATAAGCTGTATAAAAAGCCCTCATTCTAAATATATTCCTTCTGGAAAAGCCCTCAATCCCTGGAAATTCTTGCTGCAAATCCTTGCCAATTTTTTCGATAACCTTTGCTCCCCACCTTTCATCTTTTTGTTTTTCAAATATTAACTTTCCGATTTCCCAGTAGAGTTTGATCATTTCTCGGTTGACGCTCAGGTGCGCTTTTAGCTGCGCAACACGGATCTTATCCTTTAATTCTTTAATCAGGTGGGGATAGACGGGAGGAAGAACAGATTGTTGAGTTTTTGCCATGACAAGGCTCTCTTTTTATTGTGAGAACCATAAAAACTTAATCTAGACCTAAAGTCAACTTAATTTTTTGAAAGCCCAACAAGCCTTAATCTTTTTTTCTCCTTTTCATCAAAGCTTCCGCAATCGCCATATCTATCGGATTGGTCACTTTGATATTCTCAGGGATCCCTTGAACAATGTGCACTTTGTGCCCTATGTTACTCACCAATTGGCAGTCGTCGGTCGCGCCGTCTCCATTGGCGCTCTCGTGCGCTTTCACGATGAGGGGATAGGCAAAGGCTTGGGGGGTCTGCCCTCTATAGAGGTGGGCCCGTTTGGGAATGGACTCGATGGTTTCTCCGTCAGGGGAATAAATGAGGGTATCGGAGGATGGAATGCAGGTATTGATCGCCCCATGCTTGTGGGCCCCATTGAGGGCGGCGTGGATCATCTCAACTGTGAGGAAGGGACGGGCCCCGTCGTGGATGAGCACGTACTCTGTCTTAGGGGAGCAGGCCTTGAGGCCACGATAGGCCGATTGCTGGCGCGTCGCTCCTCCTGTCACTATCTTAACTCCGTCGATC
>Ga0180434_10001226_pt1 | contig 37208 bp, 30 predicted proteins | sample SS_ome_7_FD_132453 | JGI IMG/M metagenome (GOLD analysis project Ga0180434, IMG submission 132453) | Hypersaline lake sediment archaeal communities from the Salton Sea, California, USA - SS_1_D_2 metaG | ecosystem: Environmental > Aquatic > Non-marine Saline and Alkaline > Hypersaline >... | reverse complement strand
GGGGGAGACAGCCATGAAGCCGACCGCCGAGGGCATCGCCCAGTACCTGGAGGCGCAGACGAGCTAGCGCCCGGCCCCGGGGCGCCGTGCCCGCGCGCAGCTACCCGGGCGGCCACGCGCGCGGCGCGCCGGTCGGCGGGGCTGCGGCATTGGAACCCTGCCGCGGATGCGCTATAGTCCTGCGGACGTTTTGCTTATCCACCGCCGCCGCGAAGCGTGGACGCGGGAGGAGGAACGCGATATGGCTGAGGCGTTTCGAGCCGTACCCGTCTCGGAGCACGTCCATTGGGTCGGCGCGGTCGACTGGAAGTTGCGCGATTTCCACGGCTACCAGACGACGCACGGGACGAGCTACAACGCCTTCCTGGTGACCGGGCCGCAGCCGGTGCTGATTGATACGGTCAAGGAGCCGTTTCGGGAAGAGATGATGGCCCGCATCGCCTCGGTCCTCGATCCGCAGAGCATCGTGGCGGTTGTCTCCAACCATGCCGAGCTCGATCATTCCGGCTCGCTGCCGGCCGTGCTGGCGGCGATCGAGCCGGAACGGCTGATCGCATCCGAACCCGGCGCCAAGGCGCTACGCGAGCATTTCCACTGGGCACGTGAGATCGATGTCGTGCGCGACGGCGAACGACGCGAGCTCGGCGGGCTCGAGTTCCTTTTCGCGGAAACGCGCATGCTTCACTGGCCGGACAGCATGTTCACGTTCCTGCCGTGCGACGGCGTGCTCTTCTCAAACGATGCCTTCGGGATGCATCTGGCCGGAACCGAGCGCTTCGTCGACCAGGTCGATCCGAGCCTCTGGCGCTACGAAGCGGCCAAGTACTTCGCCAACATCTTGCTGCCGTTCTCGCCCGTGGTGAAGAAGCTGCTCGCGCGGTGGCCGAGCTTCGAGTGGGATGTGCGCGTGATCGCGACGGACCATGGTCCGATCTGGCGCCGGCCGCCGCACCCGATCGTCGACCTCTATGCCGAGTGGGCTGCCCAGGAGCCAACCGACAAGGCCGTTGTCGTATTCGCGACGATGTGGAACAGCACGGCGCGCATGGCTCAGGCAGTGATCGACGGGCTGCTCGCCGGCGGCGTACGGGTCAAGGTGATGCCGCTGGCCGAGACGCACCGCAGTGACATCGCGACGGAGGTGCTCGACGCCGGCGCGCTGGTCGTTGGCTCGCCGACGATCAACAACGAGATCTTCCCGTCGGTGGCCGACGTGCTCACCTATCTCAAGGGGCTCAAGCCGCGCGGGTTGGTCGGCGCGGCGTTCGGCTCCTACGGCTGGAGCGGAGAGGGCGTGCGTCGGGTCGAGGGTTTCATGGAAGCGATGAAGATCCCGCTGGCCGCGGACGGGGTGCGCGTGCGCTACGTTCCCGATGAAGCCGCGTTTCAGCAGTGCCGGGCGCTGGGCGAGCAGGTCGCTGCGCGACTCACGTTGCCTGCACCGACTGCCTAGGACATCGAGGACGCAGAGAGAGGGGAGGACGATGCAGAAGTACAAGTGCGATGCCTGTGGCTACGTGTATGACCCTTCACAGGGGGATCCGGATTCCGGGATCGCACCCGGAACGGCCTTCGCTGACCTGCCGGATGACTGGGTCTGTCCCCTGTGCGGCGTCGGCAAGGACATGTTCTCTCCACTCGACTAGGAAGCATACCAGACGGGACGCGAGGCCGGTCCGCGTGGCCGCCGCAACGCGGTCGTTCACAACGGCGACGATGGGAACCGTAGAAGGAGGAAGGCATGAGTGATGTGTCGAGCGTCGAGAAGATCCTCGACTTCGCGATCGAGCGCGAGCAGGAGGCGGTCGACTTCTATACCGACTTGGCGCAGAAGTCGACCTCGACCGAGATGCGCAAGGTCTTCGAGCAGTTCGCCCAAGAGGAACGCGGCCACAAGGCGAAGCTGATGGGCGTGAAGGGCGGCAAGCGCCTGCCAGCCTCGCCCAAGCCGGTGCAGGATCTGCGGATCAGCGACTACGTCGTTGCCGCCCAGCCGGGTTCCGATCTGAGCTATCAGGATGCGCTCATTCTGGCGATGAAGAAGGAGAAGGCGGCGTTCCGGCTCTATACCGATCTCGCCTCCTACGTCGAGGATGAAGGCTTGCGCGACTTGCTGCTGGCGCTGGCCCAGGAAGAGGCGAAGCACAAACTGCGCTTCGAGGTCGAGTACGACGAGAAGTACTTGACCGACTACTAGTCGCTGCGACCGCGGCGCGCAGTCCAGCTCGCGACGGCACGATCGTTGGCGCTGAAGGCGAGCGGGGGCAAGGCCCTCGCCGGGAAGTAGCGTACCTCCGCCGCGTCGTCCCCGGGGCGCTCGGTGCCGCTGGTCTTGCGAACCTCGAAAGTGACGATCAGCAGGTCGCCATAGAAGTCGCTCGCGTAGGAATCGACATCGAGCAGGGCGACAATGCGGCCGGTGATCCCCGCTTCTTCGTGCAACTCGCGCAGCGCCGCCGCGCGGATCGTCTCCCCCAGCTCGGCGAATCCGATCGGCAGACACCAGCGGCCCTGCTGCGGTTCGTCGCGTCGCTTGACCAACAGGATACGCCCGTCGGCGTCGGCCACCAGGGCCGCGGCGACGGGCAGCGGATTCTGATAAGCGATCCGGCCGCAGGCGGGACAGACGTGCCGGTCACGACCCTCGACGTGGCGCCCCACGAGCCGCTGGCCACACTGGATGCAGTAACGCGGCGCCGTCCGCATCATTCTCCCGCTGGGCGCGGCCATCCGGCGTGCTGTCGGCCGGTGCGTACACGGCCGCGCCGATTCCCCGTCACGCCCCGCACAAAGGGCGCACGCCCGGCGCGCGCGGTCGGCGCAAGGCGGGCCACGCCGGATGGCCCCAACCCAGCCCGCGGGGTTCGACCCGACTAGCTGCGCACGACCTGGATTGAGCAATCGATCGCAACCTCGTCACCCAGGATCGCGCCGCCCGTGTCGAGCACCTTGTTCCACTCGACGCCATAGTCCTTGCGATCGAGCGTCGTGCTCGCGTCGAAGCCACCGCGGTACCCCATGCCGGGGATTTCGGCGAACCCGAGCATCTCGACGTCGATTGTAACCGGCTTCGTCACGCCGCGCATCGTGAAATCCCCGGTCACCCGATAGCGATTGGGCTTCTCGCCCGGAACGATCTTCGTGCTCTTGAACGTGATCGTGGGGTGTTCCGCGACGTGAAAGAAATCCTCGCTGCGCAGGTGATCGTCGCGCCGCTGGTTGTCGGTGTCGATGCTCTCGGCCTGGATCACGAGCTCGATCGAGGATTTCTCCGGTTGCTCGGCGTCGTACTTCAAGGTGCCGTCGAAGTCTGCGAAGCGGCCGCTGACATGGCTGAAGAGGTGTCGAATCTTGAAGCCGACGCTGGAATGGACGCTGTCGATCGTAAACGTTTCGGCCGCCCCGGCGATGCCGACGCCGAGCAGGCCGCCCATCATGATCATGGCGCCTGCGGCGAACAGACGCGTTCGCATCATCGCGCGCGCTTGCGTGCCCATCACGGTACACCTCCCTTGCGAAGAACCGTCTACGTCAGTCTCACTCTACTTGCAGTATCCCGGAATGTACTGCGGCTGCCGGGCCTAGTTCCCGGGTGGTGCATAGCGTTCGTAGTAGCCGAGCAGCCTCCCCGTCGCATCGCGAACGGCGCGCATGAAGATCTGTTGCTTCTCGTTGTTCGTGATCCGCCGTTCCGTCTCGCCGGCGCACAGCGCGGCGAAGACCTCGCGGATCACGCGATTGGATTCCTCGTTGTGGCAGTCGAAGATCGAGCGGTCCAGCAGCGCGCGGCCTTGCGAATAGTGCCGCTCGGCCGCGGCATTCATGTAGCGGATCCGATGCTCCGTGTCGACAAAGAGCACCGGATCGACAAGGCTCTCGAGTAAGGCGACGGCGAGCGCGGAGTCGGGGAGCGGTTGCATCGGGCCTCCGGTTCGGGTTCGAAGCGGTTCGCGGGCCAGGTCGGGGCGGTGGGGTGGACGTCCTCACAGGCCCCGCAACCCGACCGCTGGTGGCGAGACTATCACAACGCCCTGCTTGTGGCTCGATTCGTACTGATTCAGTAACGCAATCCAATCGGAACCAGGGCTTTGTCTAGGCGATAACCCCCGTCTGCCGTAGCATCTAGAGGTCTAGAGCGGCGTTGCCCGGCGGCGCCTGGGTCGGCTTTCGTTCACCCCCCAGCGAGTAGGCAGGCAACTGCTTGTCGAACTAGTAGTTGCGCAGATTGGTCAGTAGGATTGGAGCCACAACGAAGGCACAAGCCTAAGATATGGGTTGTCTTCACTGGGCTAGCGGCCCTGAACCCGCATCCCGGAGATCGCGGCCCAACAGCCCCTCCACACGGGGAGAACAGACGATGCAAATGCCCCGATCGCCGCAGCCCGCGCCGACGGTAGAGCCGCCGGCAGGGCAGGCCTGTCCGCCCCTGGGCCGGCGCTTAGCACGCGTACCCTGCGCACCTGCGCTGCGGCGAGCGCTGACGGCCGGGCTCGCCTGCCTGGTCCTGTTCCTGGCGGGCGGCTGCGGCCGCGGTGGCCCGATCCCGTCGCCAAGCGGCGGGTCGCCCGACCCGGAGCTGTCGCTCCTGGCGGAGTGGATGACCGGGCACTTCAGCAGCGCTTCGCAAGCGGCGGCCGACTCGAGCTACTTCGATATCCGGCTGGCGATGATCCCGATCTGGACCGCGCGCGGCGAAGACCACTGGCTCTATGTCGAGCAAGCGGTCGCGGGACGCGAGGAGGCGCCCTATCGCCAGCGCGTCTATCACCTGACGCGCTCGCCCGCCGGGTCGCTGCAGAGCGTCGTCTACGAGCTGCCTCATCCGGAGCGCTACGTTGGGGCGTGGCGTTCGCCGGCCGTCTTCGCCGCGCTGGCGCCAACGGATCTCGAGCGGCGCGCCGGCTGTGCGATCGAGCTCCACCGGACGCCGGAGGGCGAGTTCGTCGGTGGAACGGTCGACCGGCGGTGCGCGAGCTCCTTGCGCGGTGCCCGCTACGCGACCTCAGAGGTGCGGATCGGTCCGCATGAGATGGTGAGCTGGGATCGCGGCTTCAATCAAGCCGGGGAGCAAGTCTGGGGCGCCACGGAAGGCGGCTATGTCTTTCGCAAGCTGCGCTGAGCGCGACACCTGCTACCCGCAGAGCCCGGCCCGGCGTAGCGCAGCCCAGCGTAGCCCGGCTTGCGGCGTGCGCCGGGCGCGCCACGATCCCTCAGGGCGTCGCCACGGGCGCATCGGTTAGCAGAATGCGCACATCGAGGGCGCAGGCGCCGCGCCCCTCCGGGAAGACGACGAGCGGGTTGATCTCGACATCGGCGACCGCGGGACAGGCTTCGAGCAGCGCCGCGACGCGCGCGAGCGCATCGACCACCGCCCCGGCGTCACGGGGCGCCTCGCCCCGCACCCCAAGCAACAGGCGGTGGGCGCGCGTCTCCTTCATCATCTCTTCGATCTCCGCCCGGCCGAGCGGCAGCGCGCGGAAGGCGACGTCGCGCAAGACCTCGACGTAGATCCCGCCCAGTCCAAACATCAAGATCGGGCCGAAGGCCGGATCCCGGCGCCCGCCGACGATCAGCTCGGTGCCCGCTGGGATCATCTCGCTCACTTCCATTCCTTCGAGGCGCGCCTCGGGCAAGCGGTCGCGGCAGCGGCGCATGATGGCCTCGTAGGCGGCGATCACTTCCGCCTCGTTCTCGAGATCGAGGGCGACGCCACCCGCGTCGCTCTTGTGAAGGATGTCGCGCGAGACGACTTTGAGCACGACCGGATAGCCGATCTCCTCGGCGCGCGCGATCGTCTCCCCGAGACTGCGGGCCAGCTCGCTGCGCGGAGCGCGGATGTGAATCGCGTCCAGCACGGCACGGCCTTCATGGGCGAGCAGAAAGCGCCGCTGCTGCGCGCGGGCGACGCGCGCAATCGCGGCGACCGGTGAGGCGTCAATCGACACCTCGACCGGCGGCGACGCAGGCCCCTGGCGGTGCCGACGATAGCGATAGGCGACTCCGAGACACGAGGCGGCGGTGTAGACCTCACCGAACGCGGGCACACCGGCGCGCCGCAGCTCGTCGATGCAGCGCTGCACGTCGCGCCCTCCGAGCAGGCAGAAGAGCGCCGGACGACCCGCGCGCCGGAAGCGCTCATGCACGCGCCGAATGCTGTCGTGCAGGGCTTGGAAACCAAGGATCGCCGTTTCGCAATAGATCACGATGGCCGCATGCGCGCTCTCTTCGCCGAGCGCGGCCATCAATGCCTGTTCGTAGTGCTCGGCCGAGGCCTCGCCCGTGAGATCGATCGGATTCTTGGTCGAGCCGAGCGCCGGAGTGAAGGGGGCGAAGATGTTGTGCAGCGTCTCGATGCCGTCGTGGAGTTTGACCGCATGCTTTTCGCACGCATCGGCGGCAGCAACGCCAGCGCCGCCGCCATTGGTCACGATGACCGTGTTCTCGCCGGGCGGCACGGGCGCCGAGACGAGAAACTTGCACCAGGCGAGCGCTTCCTCAAGATGCTCGGCGCGTAGAACGCCAGCCTGGCGCATGATCGCGTCGAAGACGGCATCGGAGCCGGCCAGTGAACCGGTGTGCGATGCCGCCGCCATCGCGCCGCGCTGCGAGCGGCCCGACTTGATCACGACCACCGGCTTGTGCGGCGTCGTCTCGGCCAGCGCCCGGATCAGGCGCCGCCCCTGCTTGACGCCCTCCATGTAGATCAGGATCGCTTCCGTCGCGGCGTCCTGCCGCAGGTAGTCGAGCAGGTCGGCTTCGTCAATGTCGGCTTTGTTGCCAACCGGGATCAGCGCGGAAAGACCGATGTTCTCGGCTGCCGTCTTGCCGATCATCGCCCCGCCCATGGCGCCGCTCTGAGTGATGATCGCCAGCCCCCCGGGATCGATGTCGGCCGGCGCGAATCCGGCGTTGAGCGCGCTGCCGGCGACGAAGAGCCCGAAGATGTTCGGCCCGAGCACGCGCATGCCGTGCTCGCGCGCGAAGGCGACCAGGCGCCCCTCCTCCTCGACGTTGCCGACCTCGGAGAAGCCGGAGGAGACGACGACCAAGTGCCGCACGCCGATCTCGGCGCACTCGCGGGCGGCGGCGAGCACATGCGGCGCCGGAATCGCAATCACCGCCAGATCGACCGGTGGCTCGAGGTCGGCGATCCGCTGGCGCAGGGGGACGCCGAGCACCTCCCCGCCCTTCGGATTGACCCCCTGCACCGGCGGATGTTGCGCTTGGGTGAGCACGTTGGCGACGATCTTGTAGCCGATCTTGTGCGGGTCGCGCGACGCACCGATCACGGCCACGCCGCGCGGCTCGAAGAGCAGGCGCATGTCGTCTCCGGCTGCCGTCATCGATCGATCCATGGTCTGCTATGCAAAGGCGCCGCCTGAGCTGCTCCCGCACGGTGGGCCGGATCCGCAAGCCAGCGCCTCGCGCGGGGCGCTGGCTTGCGGCGGACCCGAGGCCGCCGGCGACTTCCGGCTTGCTTGTGCGGCACCGTCCATCATTGGAAGAGCAGCCGGTAGTGTACCATTCCGGCCACCGTCTCCTTATGCAGCGTGTAACCGCGGCTCTCGAAGAGGTGGACCATCGGCCGGTTCTCCATCAAGACGCGCGCGGTGAACCCGAGCAGACCGCGCTGCTTGGCGATCTGGGTCAAGTAGGCGAGCAACTCGTGACCGACACCGCGGCCTTGGTAATCGTCGCGCACGACGAGTCCGACCTCCGCCATGTGCTGATCGGCTTCCACGAAGAACTGCCCGATGCCGATGACCTCTTCCGGGCGTTGGGCATCGGGATCCTGTGCCTCGCGGATCGCCAGCATGACCATGTGCCGCGAGAAGTCGACCGCGCAGAATTCCTGCAAGCGTTCATGCGGCATGTCGGTGCGGATCGACATGAAGCGGCGATACATGCTGTCGTCGGAAAGCTGCCGGAAGAACTCGCGCAACTGCGCCTCGTCGCTGATCCGCACCGGGCGCAGGAGGATCTCGACGCCTTTGGCCGTCGTGCGGTGCGTTTCGAGCTGCTCCGGGTACTCGCCTCGTAGGCCCGGGACGAACGCCTGGTCGGCGTAGATCAATTTTCGACGCTTCGCTTCCGCAATCAATTCGGACCGGAAGTCGGGATGGGCGATCGCGATCAAATCCATTGCCCGATCACGTACGCTCTTGCCGTGCACGTAGGCGATCCCGTATTCGGTGGCCACATAGCGGACGTCGGTGCGCGAGAGCGTCACGCCGGCGCCCTCCGGCAGAAACGGCACGATGCGCGAGACGCGGCCACCCTGCGCCGTCGCCGGCAGGGCGAGGATCGTGCGGCCGCCGGGCGCGAGTGCGGCGCCGCGCATGAAATCGACTTGCCCGCCGATACCGCTGTAGAAGCCGGGGCCAATCGACTCGGCGGTCGCCTGACCGGTGAGATCGATGGCGAGGGCGCTGTTGACGGCGACCATGTTGCGTTGGCGTGCGATCACGAGCGGGTCATTTGTATAGGCGGTCGTGCGAAACGCGATCTCGGGGTTGTCGTCCAGGTAGCGATAGGTGGCCTGGCAGCCCATGCAGAACGCGGCCACCGTCTTCCCGCGGTCGATCGTCTTGCGGCTGTTGTCAATCGCGCCTGACCGCAGCAGCTCGATCAGCCCGTCGGAGAGCAACTCGGTGTGGACGCCCAGGTGGCGGCGGTCGCCGAGATTGCTCATCACCGCATTCGGGATCTTGCCGTAGCCGACCTGGATCGTGTCGCCGTCGCGGATAATGCGGGCCACATGCTCGCCGATGCGCTGGGCGATCTCGTCCGACACTTCCGGCTTGAACTCGAGCAGCGGTTCGTCGAACGGCAGGAGGTAGTCCACCTGTTCAATCGAGATGAAGGTGTCGCCGTGCACGCGCGGCATCTCGCGATTGACCTGGGCGATGACGATGCGCGCGCGCTCGACCGCCGGTTTGACGATGTCGACGCTCACGCCAAGGCTCAAGTGACCGTGGGCATCGGGCAGCGAGGTCTGGATCAGCGCGACGTCGACCGGGAGCGTTCCGCTGGTCAACAAGCGCGAGATCTGCGATAGGGCGATCGGCGTGTAGTCGGCCAGGCCCTCGTTGATCGCAGTGCGCGTGGCGTTGCTGACGAAGAAGGAATTGTGGCGGAAATTGCGCTTCCACTTTGGGTCAGTGTAGGGCGCGAGGCCGAGCGAGATCACGTTGAGGATCTCGGCGTCGAAGAAGGCGGCCGGGTGCGCCTCGACGAAACGGATCAGCGCCTGCACCAGTTGCTGTGGCTCACCGCAGGCGGTGCCGATGAAAATGCGGTCACCGCGGTGAACGCACTCAAAGAGTTTCTCGGCGGGCATGAACTTCTCGGGAAAGCGTTCCCGCCAAGGGTTCAGCTTCCCCGCTGGGGGCGTTGCCGGCATCCCCATCCTCCGCTGCGAATCGATACCCCGCGCTGCGAACCCCCCGGCCAGCGGTCGCCCGCGCGGCGACCAGATCCGGCTGGAGTATGGGGAACCTACGCGGGAAGCGCCCGGATTGCAATCCGGTGCGCGCGGATCGGAGGGCTGGATCGCGGGGGCGGATCGGGTTCCAAGCGCCGGTCCCCGCCGCCGGGCTCTAGGCCGCTTGGCCGGGAGCGAGCCCGGGGTCGGTGTTGGCGGTGAGATCGGTGATCGCGCGCAGGAGGGCCTCACGGTCGATCGGCTTCGTGAACGCGTAGCTCGCGCCGCACTGGCGCGCCGACTGCAGATAGGCATCCGGCCCGACATGCCCGCCGCCCGACATGGCGATGATGCGGGCGTCGCGGTCGCGGCGGCGCAGCTGGAGGATCGTCTCGATGCCCTCCATCTCGGGCATGATGATGTCGACGAGTGCGACGTCAGGGCGCCGGCGGGCATAGCTGGCGAGCGCCTGCTGGCCGTCGGCGGCCTCGTCGATCTCGTAGCCCGCGCGTTCGAGCGTCGCGCGGAGCATCTCGCGGACTTGACGGTCATCGTCTACGATCAGGATGCACGGCATTGGGTCTCTCCTTCCGGACGTTGTAGGACTTCCAAGATGATGCGGGCGAGGGCATCGAGCTCGATCGGCTTGGGCACGAAGGCGCTGATTCCATGCCGCAGGGCGCGGGCCTCGTTGACATGCTCGCTGTAGCCCGTGCAGAGGACGATGGGCAGATCACTTCTCAGGCGCTGCGCTTCAGCCGCCAGTTCGAGACCGGTCAGATGCGGCATCGTCTGGTCGGTGAGCAAGAGATCGAAGTCTCGCGGTGACGCGCGCAGCAATTCGAGCGCGGTGCGGCTGTCGGTCACTGCTGTGACAGCGAAGCCCAGCCCATTCAAGCCGCGCTGAGCGAGTCGCACGAGCATCGACTCGTCGTCGACAAAGAGGATTCGTTCGCCCGCCGCGCGCAGTTGCTGCGCCGGCTCCACCGCCGGGCGGCGGAGCGTCTTGCCGGCGAAGACGGGCAGGAAAACCGAGAAGGTCGTCCCCTTCCCCGACTCGCTCTCGACTTCGATCCAGCCGCCGTAGCTCTCGACGACGCCATGGACGATCGCCAGGCCGAGTCCGGTTCCCTCTCCGGGCTGCTTGGTGGAGAAGTAGGGTTCGAAGATGCGCTCGATCGTCGCTGGGTCCATGCCGCACCCGTTGTCGGAGACGCGCAAGCGGACCAGCCGCTGTGGCTGAGGATGCTGGGGACGGGCGGGGTGATGGTCGCGGGCAACTTCGTCCAGCTCGACGCGCAACGTTCCACCGCCCTCGCCGAGCGCCTGGTAGGCGTTCGTGCAGAGATTCATGACGACCTGTTGGATCTGGGCCGCATCGGCGAGGACCTCGGCACGAGTGGCGAACTGGGCCTTGATCGCGACCGTCGCGGGCAGCGATCCGCGCAGTAGACGCAGCGTCTCTTCCACGATCGGCGCGACCCGCAACGGCTCTCGGTCGTGTTCCTGTTGGCGGGTGAAGGTCAGGAGGTGTTTGACGAGCTCCGTCGCGCGGCGACCCGCCTGGATCACCTGCTCGATGTTCTCGCGGGCGGGTGAGACATCGGGCAGCCCGTCGCGCGCCAGCTCCCCATAGCCGAGGATCGCATAGAGAATGTTGTTGAAGTCGTGCGCGATGCCGCCGGCGAGCGTGCCGACCGCCTTCATCTTCTGGGCCCGGCGCAGCGCCGTTTCCGCTTCCAGTCGCTCGCCGATGTCATGCGCGCTGACGACGACGCCGGCGATGCCCGGCTCGTCGATCAAGGATGTGATCGTGCCTTCGAGATCGACCCAGCCTTCGTCCCGCCTGCGCACGCGGAAGTGGCCGACGGGGATTGCCTGGCGAGGCTGTTCGACCGCTTGAGTCAGGATCCCCATCAGGCGCCCGCGATCGTCGGCGTGAATGAAATCGATCCCGCGCCAGCCCTTGAGTTCGTCCGGCGCGAAGCCGCACACGCGCTCGACGGCAGGACTGACGTACTGGATCGAGCTGTCGGCCCCAAGGACCATAATGATGTCGCGCGCCTGCTCGGTGATCGTCCGGAAACGCGCTTCGCTCGTGGTGAGGGCTGCGGCTGCACAGCGCTCGGCGGTGACGTCGCTGCAGCCGCCGATCCACCTACAGGGTCGGCCCTCGGCATCAAGAATCGGCTTGGCGCGATCCGTCCAGTGGCGCCAGCTACCGTCGCGGTGCCGCACCCGATACTCGGTCTCGATCGGCTCGGTCGCGATGCGGTGGCGCTCGACCATGCCGGCCAACCGGGCCTGGTCTTGCGGATGAATCAACCCGACCCACGCCTCGATGGAGCGCTCAATCGTGCCCGGCTCGTAGCCGAGAGCGCCATCGATGTCGCCGAACCACTCGAGCCGGTCGCTGATGATGTCCCACTCGTAGATCAGATCGGCCGAGACGTCGGAAACGAGACGGAAGCGGGTCGTCGTTTCGCGCAAGCGTTGATCGGCGCGCTTGCGCTCCGTGATGTCGCGGGCGCTGCCGCAGATCCCGATCACCTTGCCGGTGCGCGAGTGCAGCGGCGTCACGATCACATCGAAGGTGCATTCCTGGCCGCGGATCGCGCGTGTGAACTCGGCGCGCACGGTCTCGCCGTCCAACGCGCGGCGGTCGACATCGGCGGAAAACTCCTCGTGCGCTGGACCGAATAGCTCTGCGTCGCGGGCGCCGACCAGGTCGGCCATGCTCCGGTTGAGAGAGTCTGCCATAGCCGGGTTGACCTGCGTATAGCGGCGGTCGCGGTCCTTGAGGAAAACCCAGTCGGGAACCGTTTCAAAGATGGTGCGCAAGCGTGCTTCACTCGCCTGCAGCTCCTGCTCGGAGCGGCGTTGCGCGGTCTCGTCGTCGAAGGTGAAGACGACCTCGCCCGAGGGCAAGGGATAGGCATAGGCCGACCACCAGAGCGTGATGCTCATCTGTTCGCGGCGCTCAATGGGGATCTGCTTCGCTGCATTCTGAGCGGCAACGTCGCGCACGAGGGGTGGGATATCGATTCCCGCTTTGTGCTTGAAGGCAGTCAGCACGTCGCGGCCGTCACCATCCGTCTCATCGAGGGCGAGCAGATGGGTCGCGGCCTTGTTGATCTGGGAGACGCGCCACCCCTGCGTAGCATCAGGTTCGAATACGATCACGCCCCGCTTGAGGTTGGCGACCAGCTCGGCATAGCGCGTTTCGCTGTGACGCAGGGCAGCGAGCGTCGTTTCGAGCTCGGAGACGTCGAGCATGACGCCGACCAGTCCGACCAGGTTCCCACCGGGATCGTAGTAAGGCGTCTTGTAAAAGACGAAGGTTCGGCGTTGGCCGTCCTGGCAGCGCACCGCCGCCTGGTAGGTCTGCTGCCGGCGCGTGCGCATGAGCGCCAGGTCCTTCTCGTGATAGAGGCGTGCCAGGTCTTCCGGGATCGCTCCATCGAGCTCGAAGAGGGTTGCGCCAACGATCTCATCCGGGCGACGGCCGACGATCTCTTCCGCGAAGGCGTGGTTACAGCCGCGATAGGCGCCATGGACGTCTTTGTAGAAAATCGGTGTCGGAATCGTGTCGAGCAGCGTCTGCAGAAACTGGCTGCTGTCGCGCAAGCGCGCTTCGGCGCGCCGCTGATGGGTGACGTCGATCCCGATGCCCCACGACGCCCAACCGGGGGCGGGGGAGATCGCAGAGACGTTCGACCAGCTGATGATCCGTTCGCTGCCATCCTTGCAGCGCATGCGCCAGTCCCAGTGGCGGTAGTTGTGGCCGCGCCGTTGCCACTCCGCCAGCAATGATTCGCGATAATCGTCATCCGGTATGAGCAGTCGCAACGCTTCCGGATTGCCGACGATCTCCTCGGCCCCGTAGCCGGTGACGCGCTCGCATTCGCGGTTCCAGAAACAGATATGGCCCCGCTCGTCGAATGCGTCGACCATGACCGGCATGTCGGTGACCATTTGGCGCAGGCGTTGTTCGCTGTCCGTGAGACCCGTCTGTGCCGCGCGTACGCGGGCAGCGAGCCGCCAGAGCTGGATCCCGGATGCGAGCAGGACGAGCGGAAGCAGGAGGAGGGAGACGAGGTCGACGCCCCTGCGCGCTCGGTGGAGGGCGGCAAGGTCGAGCTCATCCTGCGCGGCAATTGTCTCGGTGCTTCGTTGCAGCGCGGCGAGGTGGCGCGCGAGTTCCTCCGGTGAGGTGGCGCCGCCGGCGGCGGTGCGCGCGCGCGCCGCGGCACGCTCCAGGACGGCGCGGGAATCGGGAGAGGTCGCCGGGATGAGCGATCCCGACGGGTGGTAACCGCCCTCCAGCAGCAGCCGCGCGAGGCGGTGGGCGGTTGCCAGACGCGCCTGCAGGCGGGCGTTCGCGTCGGCTGGCGTGGCCTCCTCGAGCGCGTTCTGCGCGGCCGGGAGCGCAGCGCGCCCGGCGGCTAGCTCTGCCTCGAGCGCCGCGACGCGCAGCTCGTGCGCGACGAGTGCCCGGGGGATCGCCTGTGCGATCGAGCGGTCGTAATGCGCGTCGAATCCGAGCACGACCAGGAAGCCGAGCAGCGCAAGGCCGATCGGCCAGAGCCATTTCTGACTGTGGAGCTGACTCGTCCACTCGCGGACGAGAGCATAATCGGCCGCCGGCGCGCGCACAGACCCTCCTCGGCCAACCAGAACGAAACGCGGCGTCTGGAGTTAAGCATCGGCCGTGCAAGGAGCTGGCTGAAGAGGCGATCAGGGGGGGGCTGCCCGGTTGTGGGGCTGGGATTCGGGGTTCTGGGGAGCTAACGCATTTGGTTGTGGCTCGATTCCTACTGGTTCGACGACGCAGTCCACCTTGAACCAATGGGGTGCCAGGACGCTAGCCCATTGCTAGCGTGGCGATTGGGGGCGGGAGCGGCACCGGCCCGCGGCACCCGTATCCGCGATCGTACGCCGCTGGGGCGAATATCCACCCAACCATTTATTGAGAAGTACGTTACGCCGATTCTCCAGTAGCCCTCGATCCACAACCAAGTGAGCTGCAGGATCGATCATCGCAGGCCGCCCAGTTTGGGTAGCGAGCTGGAATGCAACGGAGGGGGCGAGTGGGCCAAGAGCCTTCGTTGACAGGGTCTTACGTAAGCTCAACCGCCACCGGGACAAGCAGATACTCGGCTCGATCTCGAATCCTGGTGCCACAAGCTGCGGAGAGGGTGGGATTCGAACCCACGAGACCGGCAAGGGCCTACTCGCTTTCGAGGCGAGCTCCTTCAACCACTCGGACACCTCTCCTCCGCCCGCGCCCGAGGTCGGGCCGGCGACAGGGAAGCCTAGCACGGCGGCCCATTCCAGGTCCAGTTGCGAGCGCCGCCGCGCTCGCGTAGGATGCCTGGCTCGCCCCATCTGACGAGAGGAGGATTGCCATGAGCCAAGCATTCAACCCCGAGCGGGCGCTCGTCGCCACCCGCCGCGAGTTCGGCGAGCACGGGGGCGTCTGCCCATCCGTGGAGCGCTCGGCGACCTTTACCGTGATGGATGCCCACACGATGCCGGAGATCTTCAAGGGTCTGCGCGGGCCGCAGGAGGGGGGCTGTTTTCTCTACGGCCGCCACTTCAGCCCGACGGTCGATGTGCTCGCCCGCTATCTGGCGGCGCTGGAAGGCACGGAGCATGGCCTCTGCACGGCGAGCGGGATGGCGGCGATCTCGTGCACCCTGCTCCAGCTCTGCGAGCACGGGAGCCACATCGTCTCGAGCAACACCGTCTACGGCGGCACGCATGCCCTGCTCGGCGACCTGCTGCCGGCAATGGAAATCCAAACGACCTTCGTTGACCCGAGCGATACGGCTGCTTTCGAGCGGGCGATTCGGCCCGAGACGAAGGTGATCTACACCGAGTCGCTCGGCAATCCGACTCTGAAAGTCGCCGACCTTCCGGCGCTCGCGAGACTCGCGCGCAAGCACGGCTTGACGCTCGTCGTCGACAACACGTTCACACCGGCGATTTTCTCGCCGGCGCAGCTCGGCGCCGACATCGTTGTCTACTCGCTGACGAAGTTCATCAACGGCGCGAGCGACGTGATCGGCGGCGCGGTCTGCTCCTCGCGAGATTTCGTCGACCGGTTGATGGATCTGCACACGGGGCGGGCGATGCTGCTCGGACCGACGATGGATCCACGGGCTGCGTTCGACGTCATGCAGCGCCTCCCGCATCTGCCACTGCGTATGCGCGAGCATGGACGGCGGGCGCTTGCCCTGGCCGAACGCCTCGCGGCACTCGGCGTGCCGGTTTGCTATCCCGGTCTGCCGGAGCATCCGCAGCACGCGCGCTTCACCGAGCTGATGAACGCTGGCTACGGATACGGAGGCATGCTCACGATCGACTGCGGCACGCGCGAACGCGCGGAAGCCTTGATGAACACACTCCAGAACGAGGAGAGCTTCGGGATGATCGCCGTCTCGCTCGGCTACTTCGACACGCTCTTCTCCTGTTCAGGTTCCTCGACGTCATCCGAGATCCCCCCTGAGGAGCAGCAGCAAATGGGGCTCTCGCCGGGATTGCTGCGCATTGCGGTCGGCTTCACCGGCGATCTCGACGATCGCATCGGTCAGCTCGAGCGGGCCGTCAAGCAGCACGGCCTCACTGCCGGTTGAGCTGCGCCGGCACGAACCACGACGGAGACCCTGTGTCCGATCAACGCCAAGGTATCGTCGCGCGCGCTGGGCGCCGCGGCTGGATTCTCGCTGACCCGGCGCGGCCGGCGCGCGGAGCGCCGATCGAGATTCCACCCGAGCTCGTACGCGCGCATGGGCTCGGCGCCGGCGCCCGCGTTGTGGGGCAGGTCCGCACCGGTCGCGGTCGGGCACGCCTGGCCCAGATCGAGACGATCGGCGGTGTCCCGCCCGAGACATTTCGCCGCCGCACCCCCCTGCGCCAGCTGACACCGGTCGATCCCCATGAGCGTTTTCGCCTGGCGCGTGCGGATGAGACGAGTATGCGCATCGTCGATCTCGTCGCCCCGATCGGCCGCGGTACACGCGCGCTGATCGTTTCTCCGGCTAAGGCGGGCAAGACGATGCTGCTCAAGCAGATGGCGGGTGCGATCCATGCCGACGATCCCGAGACGCGCATTCTCGTGCTCCTGGTCGACGAGCGCCCCGAAGAGGTCACCGACTTCCGCCGAGCCGTTGCGGCCGAGGTCTGGGCCAGCTCCAACGACCGCAATGCCGATGAGCACATCGCCCTGATCGAACTCGCGCTGGCCCACGCGCAGTACGAGCTCGAGTGCGGACAGGATCTCGTCGTGCTGATCGACAGCTTGACGCGCATGGGCCGCGTCTACAACGTGCGCGGTTCCGGCACAGGGCGCACGATGAGCGGCGGCGTGGAGGCGGGCGTGCTCGAGATGCCGCGGCGCTTCTTCGGGCTGGCACGCAAGATCGAAGGCGGCGGCTCGGTGACGATCGTGGCAACGACGCTGGTCGACACCGGTTCACGCATGGATCAGTTGATCTTCGAGGAGTTCAAGGGCACCGGGAACTGCGAGATCGTGCTCAGCCGTGAACTGGCCGAGGCGCGACTCTTCCCGGCGATCAACTTGCCCGCCAGCGGGACGCGCAAGGAAGAGCAGCTCTACGAAGAGGAAGAAGCGCGCCGGGTGAGTGCCTTGCGGCGTGTGCTCGCCGGTCGCAAGCCGCTGCCGGCGATGCGCGGCATGCTCAATCTGCTCGAGCGCTTTCCGACGAATCGGGAACTGCTCGCCAACATCCCGGTCTAGGCTCAGCTCTGCCCCCGCCCCGCGAGCTCGGGAGGTCCGGTGGAAGAGAAGAGATTCCCCCCGCGTCTGCGGCGCAGCGAACGGTGGGCTCGCGGGTTCGCCCTCGGTGTGATCGGCGCCCTCCTCGGGCTCGCGGTGCCGGGCGCGCCCGCAGGGCCGCTCGCGCGGCCATCAATGGCATTACTCGCCGCCGCCGATCCGCAGGTGGATGGTGATCCCGCGTCCGCTGCGGCGGCCGACCCGCAGCCGTTTCCCGGCCTGGCCGCGCTGTGGGATTTCTCCGCGCCCGGCGCCACGGAGACGCGCTTGCGAAACTGGCGCCGGCGTGCGCGCGCCGACGGGGACACGCTGCTCGCATTCGAATTGCAGACGCAGATCGCCCGCTGCCGTGGACTGCAAGGTGATTTTGAAGGCGGACACGCGCTCCTCGACTCGCTGGCCGGAGACCTCGACGCGGCAGGGCCCCGCGCACGCGTGCGTTTCGAGCTCGAGCGCGGGCGGCTCTACAACTCGAACGGCGATGCCGCCGCGGCCGCGGCGCATTTCACCCGGGCCTGGGAGATGGCGCGCACGGCGGGCGAGACCTGCCTCGCCATTGATGCCGCGCACATGCTCGGGATCGTCTTGCCCCCGACGGAGCAGGAGGCGTGGCATCGCCGGGCGATCGCAGTCGCGCTGCCATCCAGCCTTCCCTGCGCGCGCCGCTGGCTCGGACCGCTCTACAACAACCTCGGCTGGACGCTGCTCGAACGGGGTGAGGTTGCCGCGGCGCTCGAGCTGTTCGAGCAGGACTGGAACCTGCGCCGCGAACTCGAGGCCCGGGTGCCGGCGCGCATTGCGCGCTGGAACATGGGGCATGCGTTGCGCCTGCTCGGCCGGATCGAGGAGGCGCTCGGCATTCAGCGCGCGCTGGCTAGCGCCTGGGAAGCAGATGGGGAGCCAGATGGCTACGTCTACGAGGAGATCGCCGAGTGCTTGCTTGCCCGCGGCCAGGTCGCCGAGGCGCGGCCCCATTGCGCGCGCGCCTTCGAGCTGCTCTCGCGGGATGCCTGGCTGCAGGAACACGAGCCGGAGCGTTTGGAGCGGTTGGAGCGGCTGAGCCGCAGCGACGGCTTGACCGGCGCGCCGTGAGACCCTAGATTGGCCCCGATCCTTTAACCGCGGCCGGCGAGCCCGGAAGGAGATCGAGGCTTGGTTTGCTTGCAGCGGATGGCGCGACGCGACCCCTGCCCGGTGAACGGGACGGGGGTCTTGTTCTTTTTTCCGCCCGCTCGGCAACCGGCGGCGTCGCGTTGCGGCGGCGCCGTGCCGCCACCTTTAATCCGGCGTCCGTGAGCGCCGAAAGGAGGTCGCATGGCGATGAACAACTCGACCGAGGGCCCGGCGGCCGCCGTCCTTGACGGGGCGCCGGGGGCACGGCCGCTCGCGCGAGTGCGGGTGGCTCCCGCCGCCGGATTCCTGAAGCGGGAACCGCCGTTTACGGCCGCGCGGCGCGAGCGCCTGCGCCGGCGGTTGCGTGATCGGCTCGCGGCAACCGCCGCCCAACTCGGCCTCGAGCCGAGCCGGACGAACGCACCGCGCCCGCTCCCGTGGCAGGCGGGTCATCGGCCGCGCTTGCCGCTGCCCGCGGCATGGGGCGAAGACCCGAATGCGGCCTGCCTGACCTGGCAGGCCGCGGCAGACGATCCGCCCGCGAAGCTTGCGCCGGCTGAGACGCCGGGCTCGATGAGCGCGTCCCTCGGGGTCGCGGACCCGGCCGCACGCGACCGCATCCTCGAGACCCTGGTCAAGCGGGTCGTGCGGCGCTTCAGCGCGGATGAGATCGCGGGGACGAACGTCACGCGTCTGGATTGGATGAGCCGCCACCGCCAGGCACGCATCCGCTTCGACGAGATCGGCGCCTTCGTGCGCCGCGCCGGCCGCCGCGCCCCCCGTTGCGAGCGCTGGGGCGAAGCGACGCTTGCCACCTGCCTCCACGCCGGGGGCGAGCTCCCGCTCGAGATCACGCACTTGCCGGCGCCGCTCGAGGAGGGGGGCGCCCCTGCCGCTGCGGGGAATCCCGATCCCCGCCGGGCGCTGCTCCTGTTGCCGAGCGCAGGTCTAAGCGCTTGGTGGAGTCCCGTTCACTCCGGTGGCCACCGGCAAGGCCGCGTGTTGACGGTGTCACTGCCGGCGCTGATCGCCTACCTGCTGGGCGGCTATGAGGCATCCGATGACCATTGAACCACAGGTGCGCCGGGCGCGATCGTCTCGCGGCGCCCGAGCCCTACGCCCCGCGTTGCTGGGCTTGGTGGCATGTGGGCTCGTGAGCGTCGCCGGCTCCGCGGCGGAGGCGTGCACGAGCCTGATCGTGACCCGGGGCGCTGCGCGCGACAGTTCGGTGATGATCACCTACACCTGCGACGGGGAATTTCACCCGCACCTGGAGCGCACGCCCGCGGCCGATCATGCGCTCGATGACTCGATCACGATCCACGCGCGCGGCGAAGTGATCGGCAAAGTCGCTCAGGTTCCCCACACCTACGCGGTCCTCGGTCTGATCAACGAGCATCAGGTCGCGATCGGCGAGACGACCTTTGGCGGCCGTGAGGAGCTCGAGGATCCGCAAGGCCTGCTGCAGTACTGGGACTTGATGCAGCTTGCGCTGGAGCGAGCCCGCACGGCGCGCGAGGCGATCGACGTGATCACGCGCCTGGTCGAGCGCTACGGCTACCGCGGTCCCGGCGAGAGCTTCTCGATCGCGGATCCGCGCGAGGCCTGGTGGCTCGAGCTGATCGGCAAGGGACCGGGCGGGAAGGGTGCGGTCTGGGTCGCGCTGCGCGTCCCCGACGGCATGGTCGCCTGTCACGCCAATCAGGCCCGCATCGACACCCTGCCGCCGGTCGATCCCGATCGCTGTCGCTATGCGCCGGATGTCGAGCGGTTCGCGATCGCGCGCGGCTACTACGATCCGCAGAGCAAGCAGCCATTCTCCTTTCGGCAGGCGTACGATCCGCCGACGCCGCGCAGCCGGCGCTGGGCGGCGACGCGCGTCTGGAGTCTCTTGCGGCGCGTGGCGCCGTCGCTCGCGCTCGCGCCGGACTACCATCGCGCGGTCCCGGGGGCCCCGCCCTATCCGCTCTGGGTCGCGCCCGACAGCGCACTCTCGCTCGCGGATGTCTTCTCCCTGATGCGCGATCACTACGAGGGCACGGCGTACGACATGACGCGCGGGCTCGATGCCGGGCCCTACGGCATGCCCAATCGCTGGCGTCCGCTCGACTGGGAGGTCGACAGCGTCGCCTACGCCTGGGAGCGGCCGATCTCGACGCAGCAGACCGCCTTCTCGATCGTCACGCAGTCGCGCGCGCGCTGGCCCGATCCGATCGGCGGCGTGCTCTGGTATGGATTGGACGATACCTATACGACCTGTTATGTGCCGCTCTACAACTGCATCACGGCCCTGCCGCGCAGCCACACGGTCGGGCGATTGAACGCCTTCTCCTGGGACTCCGCCTGGTGGGTGTTCAACTTCGTCGCCAACATCGCCAATCTCAAGTACGCCTGGATGGTGCGCGACATCCGCGCGGTACAGGCTGAGCTCGAGGGCACGTTCCTGGCGCTGCAACCAGCCGTCGAGCAGACCGCGCGAGCGCTGTACGCGACCGATCGCGAGCTGATGGTGCGGTACCTGACCGACTACTCGGTGACGCATGCCGAGCGCGTCGTCGATCGCTGGCGCGAGCTCGGCGAAGGGCTATTGACGAAGTACAACGACGGCTACGTCAAGGATGCCGAGGGCCGACCGCAGGATCGCGGCTATCCGGAGGCGTGGCTGCAGCGCCTCGTGCGCGAACGACCAGAGGCGTTCCGGCTGCCGGAGCGGGGCGCGGACGTGCCGGCCGCAACGCTGGCGGACTGACCCAGGTGCATGTGGGGCGAGCGGGCCGCGGCGGGGCAGACAACCGCGGCGAGGCTCAGGCAGCCGCGGCGCCGGACTCGCCATCCGCGCGAGTCAGCGTTTCCCGGTCGGCGCAGACGCGGTCGCGCCCCTGCGCCTTGGCGGCATAGAGCGCCCGGTCGGCGGCATCGATCAAACTCTCAGGCGTGCGCCCGCGTGGCACGCGCGCGTAGCCGGCGGCACCGAAGCTGGCGGTGACCGAGAGCTGACGGCCATCTTCGAGTGGGAATGGCGTCCGCTGCAGTTTCGCGCGCACCTCCTCGGCCAGATCGGTCGCCGCGCGCCATCCCCGGCCCGGGAGCACGATCGCGAATTCCTCCCCGCCGTAGCGCGCGACGAGGCTGTCGGAGGGGGCCGCCTGCAGCAGGAGCCGCGCCAGTCCCGACAAGACGCGATCCCCCGCCTGGTGCCCGTGCTCGTCGTTGATGCGCTTGAACCAATCGATGTCGAGCAGGATCAGGCTCAGCGCGCCTTCGGTCTCGGCGGCGCGGCGGAATTCGTGCAGCAGGAACTCGTCGAAGTGCCCGCGATTGAAGACACCGGTCAACGCATCGCGGCACGCCCGCGCCTCGAGTTGCACCGCCTCACGCCGCAGGCGGGAGGCATCCTGTTGGCTGCGCAGTGAGAGCTCGAGCATGACGTCATTCGCCTCGGCGAGCAGATCGTTCGCATCGAAACTGCCGTCGGCGGGGAGGTCGAAGAGGTCCGCCATTTCAGATCCGGCCGCGATCCCTTGCTCGAGCAGGTCGCGCGCCGCTTCCGGCTCCATTCCCAGCCAATCGCGGGTCGCCGCGAAGTAGGCATCCAGCGCCGCGCGGCTCTCGCGGCAGAGGCACGCGAGCGCGGCGCGGTTGCCGACGGCGACCGCGTACACGCTGGGGGGGGCACCCGGCACATCAGTGGGCGGCTCTTCGTGGTGCCGGATCGGAGCGGCGAGATTCGGCGGCAGGTTCCAGCGCAGCGCCAGCGCTTCGCCGACCTGGGTGTGGTCGAAGGGCAAGTAGCGCTGTTCCAGTTGATAGAGATCGACCAGGCCGTCCCCGGCGCGCTTGAGCAGCGCGACATAGCCGGCGCCGAGCGCCTGGATCAGCGCCAGCACGCCGAGGTCCTGGAGCAGAGCGGCGAGGAACGCCTCCTCCGGGTCCGCGAGCGACCGCCGCGCGGCGACATCGCGGGCGCAGACGGCGGCGAGCAGGCTGCGCCGCCAGATCGGAGTCGGGTCGTAGGCCTCACCCTCGAGGTCGCGCAGCACGTGCACCAGACTGAAACCGAGGGCGAGGGTCTTGACCGTGTCGAGTCCGAGCAGGCCGAGGGCATGGCGGATCGTGGCGATGCGGTGACTGAGGCCGTAGTAGCCGCTGTTGACCGTCTTCAAGACCTTCAGGGAGAGCGCCGGGTCGCGGGTGATCACGGCGGCGATGTCGCCCCCGCTGACATCGGCGCGGCGGCAGAGCGCGATGATCTGCATCGCGGTCGTCGGGAGGGAGGGAAGACGAGGATTCTCGATGATCTTCTGAAGCACGGACCCATCCACGGATGCTCTCCTGCTAGCTGCTACGTCCGTCCGGCTTCCGCCGGCACCGATGTCGATCTGCTGTCGGCTTGCTGTCCGTCTGATGTCAGTCTGGGTTGCTTCCGCGCGTTCGGCTCCTGTAGCGGAATGCTGTTGCGAGGTCTTGCTGTTGAGCGCGAGGCCCCGCCTCCGCCTCCCCTGTCCGACGAATGCCTACAAGTCCGGGGGAAATCCCCCTACGCGAACCATCGGCGTCGAGGGAGCATTCTTTGGCGAAGAATGGCGGGTGAAGGAGGTTTTTTCGCATGGCGGGGACAGTGGCTGGAATCGGGCGGCCGGGAGGGAGGCGGGAGGCGATGCGCCGCTGGCGAGGTCGGGCGGGTAAGCATCGTCGTTTGCCGGCTGGAGTTGCGCCAGTTCGCGCGCGGCTCTTACTCGATCAGATTGTTGCGCAGGGCGAAGGCGGTCAGGTCGGCGTTGGAGCTTAGCTGCATCTTGTCCAGTACGCGCGCGCGGTAGGTGCTGACGGTCTTGTGGCTGAGCGCCAGCTCGGCGGCGATCTCTTTGACCGCTCTGCCGCGCGCCAGTAGCAGCATGACCTGGTACTCTCGGTCCGAGAGCAGTTCTTGGATCGGCTTGTCGGAGTCGCCTTCCAGGATCGAGGCCAGTCGTTCGCCCAGCGACTCGCTGACGTAGCGCCGTCCTTCGGCGATCTTGCGAATCGCCCCGATCAATTCATCGGCCACCGTGTCCTTCGAAAGGTAGCCGGCGGCACCCGCGCGCAGCGCGCGCACGGCGTAGCGCTCCTCGGGATGAATCGTCAGGATCAAGACCGGTAGGTCCGGCTTCTGGCGCCGGAGCTGCTTGAGGACATCGATGCCGCTCATGCCCGGCATCGTGATGTCGAGCAGAGCGACGTCGCACGTCGCTTCCAGCGCTCGTTCGAGCGCTGCAGCGCCGTCGCTGGCGACGGCGGTGACCCGCATGTCAGGGGCGTCGGCGATGATCTTCTCAATGCCACGGCGCACGATTTCATGGTCGTCGGCGATGAGAATCCGGATCACAGTCCATCCCTCCTCGTTCCGCCTCGGCTCGGTCGCGGCACCGTCGCTCCGCCGTCGTGTTCCCCTGCTTTCCCCTCCCGGTGGTCTCGTTCAGGCGTCTCCACACTTCGATCGGCGTCGCGGCGGATGGGCTCGACGGCCACGACCAGACCCTGTCCTAACCTGCCGCGATGCCTGGGGGTGTCCCCCCAGGCTCGGTGGCAATCTACCCGATCCTTGGCGCTGGGGGAAGCCTTAATGCATTCGATACTTGTAGTTGCAGGGGCGGAACCCGAGGCTGCCGGCGGGTGTCTTAAGCAGTGATCCAACCGTTCCGGCTTCGGCCGGGGCTCAAGTGGGATCGAGGCCGGCGGGAGGGCTCGCAAGGGCTCTCCCGTTTGGCTCCCGACGGGGTGGGCCAGGCGTGTGCCCGCCCCGCTTCTCGTTGCGTCTTTCCCCCGTCGATCGCCCGCAGCTGCGCGCTGGATGCGCCTGGCGCTTGTCGCGTTGTGTGCCAGCGCGTAGGCTGCTCCCGCAAACATCGCTCACCGCGCACGAGAGGATGCCATGTCACGCTCGAGTCGACGGCCGACGATCACCTCCTTCGACCTACCGGCCGGTCGCATCCTCGCCCGCAAGTACGAAATCCTCGACCGCCTCGGCGGCGGCTGGGAGGGCGAGGTCTATCACGTGCGCGAGGTCGGCACCGGTGTCGAGCGCACGGCGAAGCTCTTCTATCCCCATCGCAATCGCAGCGATCGCGCCGCCCGTTTCTATGCCCAGAAGTTGCACAAGCTGCGGCACTGCCCGATTCTGATCCAGTATCACTCGCAGGAGACGATTGTCGTGCGGGGGCATACGATCCGCGTGCTCGTTTCCGAATACGTCGAAGGGGAACTGCTGAGCGCGTTTCTTGCCCGGCAGTCGGGGCGGCGCCTGCAGCCCTTCACCGCGCTCCATCTGCTGCATGCGCTGTCGAGCGGGATCGACGAGATCCACCGCACGGGGGAGTATCACGGAGATCTGCACACCGAGAACGTGATCGTTCAGCGCTTCGGTCTTGGGTTCGATTTGAAGCTGGTCGACTTGTTCCCGTGGGGCGCGCCGACGGCGCAGCACCGCGCCGACGACGTGATCAACCTCGTACGCATCTTCTACGACGCGCTCGGCGGCCAGCGCCACTACGCGCGCCAGCCGCTCCCGGTCAAGCAAATCTGCTGCGGCTTGAAGCGGTCGCTGATCCTGGCGAAGTTCCGGACCGCGGGGCAGCTGCGCGACTTTCTCGAAGATCTCGTCTGGAGCTGATCGCGCGTGCGCCGCGGCGCGCAAGCGATCGGTTGCACCGCGAGCTGCCGGCCTAGAAGCGCAGCCCGCCCAGGAGATAGATGCCGCGGTTCTTCTGCGACCCGCCGTTGTCGCTGCCACCCTCATTGATGTCGGCCATCCCGAGCGAGTAGCGACCCTCGAGAAAGACCGCCGCGCCGCCGGTCGGGAATTCGAACCCGCCGCCGAAGGCGACGCCCCAGTCGGTGTCGGCGAACGCGTCTTGCGTGTCTTCCTCGCTCGTGTCGCGCACCTCGCCGTCGTCCTTGTCCTGGCGTTCCATCCTGGCATCGAGCAGGAAGCCGAACTCGGGCCCGGCGATCAGGTAGGGCGAGAGGTTGCGCCCCCGAAACGTGATCCGCAGCATCGGCGCCACGACGACGTAGTCCGTCTTGCTTGTGTAGGACCAGCCGCGCGTTCCGCCCGGATCGCTCCCTTCCCGGTACTCGTATTCCCAGGTGTGGCCCTTCTGCATATAGAGGATGTCGGTGTCGAGCGAGAGCGCCGGGTTGACGAAGAGGCTGAGAACCGCGCCGGCGGCCAGCCCGTAGCGGTAGCTCTCCTGGGCATCGCCCTCGAGCTCGTGCTTCAGCTCGACGTCGCCGAGGTTGAGGCCGCCCTTGAGGCCGAAGCCGAACGCGCTCTGCTGGGCGACGGCCGGAAGACCGGTGACCGTGACAATCACGAACAGCAGCACTGCAGTGCGAACCATGGGTCCCTCCCCGTTGGAGTCGCTTGCCGGGCGGTTGCGTCGCGCCCGGGGACATCAATACTAGTTTCGGCTGAGGAGTAGGGTTTCTTCGGGATTTGGTGGGCGGGGGGATTGACGGGGGAAGGCCGCCGCCCGGCGTCGGACGGCGGCCGCTGGTCCCGGCTAGCGCGCGGAGATATCGACGTCGCCGCTGAAGGTCTCGATCCGTACGGCCGCCTCGCCGTCGCCGACGGAGAAGGAGAGCTCCTGGCCGAACGTCTGCTTGCGTCGGTGCAGATCGCGCGTGGCAAAGTCGGTCTCGATGTCGCCGCTGAAGCTGGCGGCGGTGAACTCGGCCGACGTCTCGGAGGGCAGGTGGAGCTGCAGCTCTCCGCTGTGCGTCTCGAAGTCGAAGCTGCCCCGGGGGGACAGCGCGCCCTCGAGATCGAGATCGCCGGAGACGGAGGAGAAGTCAATGCTGGCAAAAGAGCCGCCGATGACTTCGCAATCGCCACTGACCGTCTCGATGCCAACTTCGCCACCCTCGACTTCGAGGCTGATGTCGCCACTCACGGTCTGGAGTTCCAGCCGTCCGGTAGAGACGACGACATCGAGGTCGCCGCTGACCGACGTGGCTTCGAGCCGCTCGGGCGTTCCGCGGGCGGTGAAGTCCCCGCTGACGGTTTCAAACGAAGCCCTTCCCGAGAACTCACTCAGCTCGCAGTCGGCGCTGATCGACTCGACGTCGATCCGGCAGCCGGCCGGGACGTGCAGTTCGAGCTCGGCTTCCGCGCCGCGGTGGCGGTCTTCGTCGATCTTGACCTCCACCTCGAGCTGCTCCTCGTCGCCGCTGACGAGAAGCTTTTCGACCGCGCGTCCGAGCTCACCGGTGATGTGCACCTCGTTGCGATCCCAGCCGATGATCGTCAACGAACCGGCCATATTGGAAACGTAGAGCGCTCCATCCGCGGCGAGGGGCCGGCGCACATCGACCTCTTCCTGTCCCGCTGCTCGCCCGGGGGCGAAGAGCGCAATCGCGAGGGCGACTGCACTGACAGCGAGCCAGATCCGACCGTGGGCGTGCGTGAAGTGCTGCATGGCGGTACCTCCGTTTCCCGTGCCGGTCAACCGGCGGGCGAGCGCCCCGGGGGCGCTCAGGATCGTGCGACCAGTTCCGTGGCGCGCTCCTGCAGGCTCGACTTTGCCTGATAGGCGGCCGCCAACAGGCGGATCAGCCGCGGGCTGCCCGGGTTGGCTTCCCAGGCCTGGCGCGCTTCGGCGATCGCGTGCTCGATGATCTGCAAGTTCTGCTGAATTGTCGTGAAGACCGTACCTGAATGACCGTCGGGATCGTCTGCTACATGTGCGGCGAAGTGCTCGAAGACGATGTCGGCCTGCTCGCTTTCGGCCTCGAGAGCGGCGACCACCGCGCGGCCGGGAGCGTCGGCGCCCGCGCCGCCAGCCACCTCGTTCTGGGCGGCGAACGTCGCCGCGGGATCGGGCGGCACCTGCGCGGCGCGCTCAACGGTCGAGGCAATCACGATCACGAGCACCGCCGCCGTACCGACCATCACCGGCCAGAGACCGCGCCACGATGCCCGCAGCCGGTCCCAGGAGCTTTCCGGCGCGTGCGTTCGCGTCGCGCGTTGCGCGAGCCGCGGGGCGATGCCGGACCAGAGGTCGCGTGGCGGCGGAATCTCGCGCGGCAGCTCGCTCGCGGCGGCGACCAACCGCCGCAGCGCCGCCAACTCGCCGCGGCAAATCGGGCACGTTTCGAGATGGGCCTCGAGGCGGCGTTCCTCATCCGGCGACAGCGCGCCATCGAGGTGGTCCTGCAAGCGCTCCCACGCGTCTTGATGGTTCATCATGCCGGGGCCTCCTCTCGGCCGCCGAGCGCGGCGCGCAGCAAGCGGCGCGCGCGGTGCAGCTGGGCCTTGATCGTGCCCGGAGCGAGGCCGGCCCACGCGGCGATCTCCGCGTGGCGGTAGCCCTCGACGTCGTGCAGGACGAAGGCGATGCGTGCCCCTTCGGGCAGACGGCGCACCGCGCGTTCGAGATCGAGCGCCGTCTCGGTATCGGGCGGCGCGACCGGCGCATCGTGATCGGCCGGGTCGCCGCCCGCGAGCCAGCGCGCACGGCGGCTGCGTGCGCGGCGGTCCTCGATCACGAGATTGACCGTCAGCCGTCGCAGCCAGCCCCCGAAGGCGCCGCTCCCGCGATAGCGATCCAGTTTCTGCCACGCCCGCACGAATGCATCCTGGGTCAAGGTTTCCGCCTCGGTCGGGTCGCCGACCATCCGCAGACAGAGGGCGTAGACCCAACCCACATGCTCCCGGTAGAGGCGTTCGAAGGCCTGCTGATCACCGGCTTGGGCGCGCGCAATCGTCTGCGCCGCTTCAGACTCCGCCCCGTCCCGGGAGCGGACGCCGGCCAGCGCCGGGGCCGATGCCATCGAGTTGCCGTTCATCTGCTTGCCTCGGGTTCCATCCGGTTGCATGGGGTAGACGGCGCTCCTGCGCACTAGGTTTGAAGCAATCTGGCCGGGCCGCCCGCGGCTCTGGTAGGCTCTCCGGCCACCGGCCGGGCGCAGTCTAGCACAGCTCGGAGAGGCGCAAGGGCCTGGAGCCGCGGCAGTGAGCCAAGCAAAGGAGGCGAGCCATGGCCAGCAACCAGCAACCGCCGGCGGCGGCGCCGGCCGCGACCGACCTGCCGGCGATCGGCAAGATCTCGGCCGAGGTCTTCAGTGAAGTCATCTACCCGCGCCTCGGGCGCCGGCGCGCGGACGTCCTCGTCGGGCCGCAGCACGGCGTCGACATTGGCGTGCTCGACCTGGGAGACGGGCGGGTCATGGCGCTCACGACCGACCCCTTCTTCATCGTCCCCGCCTACGGCTGGGAGCGTTCGGCCTGGTTCGCGCTGCACATCCTCTGCTCGGATGCGGCAACCTCGGCGCTCGCGCCGACGCACATGACGATCGACCTCAACCTGCCGCTTTCGCTTGAGCGTGAGGGGCTCGAACGCATGTGGCAGACGGTGCACGAGGAGTGCGAGCGACTCGGGATCGCGATCGTCACCGGTCACACGGCCCGCTACGAGGGGTGCAATTACCCGATGGTGGGCGGCGCGACGGTGATGGCGATCGGGGATCGCGAAGCCTACATCGATCCGACGATGGCGCGTCCGGGTGATGCCGTGCTGATCACCAAGGGGCCGGCGATCGAGGCGACCGGCCTCTTCGCCGCCACCTTCCCCGACCGGGTCCGCGCTCGCTTCGGCGAGGCCTTTGCTCGCCAGGCGCAGGACGTGTTCTGGCAGATGAGCGTCGTCGAAGATGCGCGCATCGCCGCCGGAGTCGGGGTGCGCGAGCAGGGCGTGACGAGCATGCACGATGCGACCGAGTGCGGGGTCCTGGGGGCGCTGGCCGAGATTGCGGCCGCGGCGAACGTCGGGCTGGCGATCGACCGCGATCGGATCCCGCTGCCGGAGGAAGTGCGCGGCGTGTGTGAGCTGTTTGCGATCGACCCCTACATCTCGATCGGAGAGGGCACGCTCCTGATCACCTGTCGCCCTGCTCAGGCGGACGAGGTCGTGCGCCGGCTAGAGGCGGCCGAGATCCGGGCGGCGATCATCGGCGAGGTCTTGCCGCCGGAGCGCGGCTGTACCCTGACGGTTGCCGGCCGCCCGCAGCCGCTCGAGCATCCGCGGGTCGATCCCTTCTGGGAGGCCTTCGGCCGCGCCGCGGCGCAAGCCGAAGCCTAGGGCAGGGAATCGGCCGGAGCCGAAAGCGTGGCGTAGTCGAGTTCGGTCCCCAGCACACTGTGCGGGATCGAGAAGATGACGAGCGTCACGAGCGCGGCGGCGACGACGCCATGGCGCCGGTAGGCCGAGCGGCGCGCGACGAGCAGGAGCGCCCCCAGCCAGGCGAGTGCGGCGATGAGGGTCTTGTTGTCGGTCAGGTCGTGGCCGCGCGGGAAGCCAGTCCAGAACTCCCCGAACGCGTGCCACTGCACGAGGGGCCCGAAAACCAGACCGCCGGCGACGAGCAATCCGCAGGCGAGGTAGGTCAGGTGCGGCACGCCCGCCTCGCCCCGCAGGGCGCCGAGCCCGGCGCGGTTCGACCAGAGCATCGCCAGGAACATCAAGAGCACGTGGGGGATCATGACCGCCACCGGGACCCCGCCGCGGAAGCGGATCACGGTCGGTCCGCCAAGCGTGCCGCTCGTGCGCGCGATCGACTCGATGCCGGCGTTTGTCCGCGTCTTGGTGTGCACGAGATGGACGGTGTAGACGAGCTTTCCCCCCGGCGGCTGGTGCGGGAGCTGCGCGACGAGCTCCTCACCCGCGCGCCGGAGCGGGATGCGCGTGGGGGGATCGTCGGTCTTGTAGCGTTGGTAGACGATGTAACCGCTGATCGCTTCGGCCGGAACGTGGATCGCCAGGCGGTGGTCCTCGGGTCCGGCGTGGGAGCGGTCGAGACGATAGTCGATCTCGATGCCGTCCAATGTTGCCGTCCCGCGCACCGGTCGCGTCGGTCCGATCAGGCGCTGGTAGACGACGGCCGCGAGCGTGATCAAGATCGCCAGGATCCAAATGCCGATCGTGCGGCCGCGTCCGCTACCGGGCATGATGCTTCCTTTCCACGGCTCAGGGCTGGCAGTTTCACGTCGCCGGGAGTCTACTCAGTCCCCGTCCCAGCGCCAAGCCCAAGCGGCCGGACGCGGGACACTGCGGCCGCGGCGCGACCGAGGGTCGCCATCGCGACCGCAACTCGCTATCATGTCCGGATGCGAGCAGCAGGGCCTCCAGACGATCGCCCGGAGTACGCGCGCCCCGGCCTCGACCCGGGAGGCGGCCGGCGCGGCCCCGGAACGGCGGATGTTGCCGCTCACCCGTTGTTCCTGACCGACCCGGAGATCCGCGCCGGCTATGCCGAGGATGCTTCGGGTCTGGTGCAGGTGCCGGCGGCGGTGGCGCGCCCGGCGAATGAGGCGGAGGTGATCGAGCTCGTACGCCACTGCGCGGCGCATCGGATTCCGCTAACGGCGCAGGGGCTGCGTTCGAGCACGACCGGTTCGGCGGTGGCGGCGCGCGGCGTCGTCGTCTCCTTCGAGCGCATGGCGGCGCTGTCGCGGATCGACCGGGAGCGGGCGTTCGCGACCGCCGGGCCCGGAATCGTGACCGCCGATCTGAAGGCGCGCGTTCAAGCAGCCGGGCTCTTCTACCCGCCCGACCCGACCAGTGAAGAGGAGTCGACGCTCGGCGGCAACGTGGCGACCAACGCGAGCGGTTCGCGCACCTACCGCTACGGGGCGACCCGGCGCTACGTGCGCGCCCTGCGCTTGGTGCGCGCGAATGGAGAGGTGGCGGTCTTGCGCCGGGTGCGCACCGCGAAGAACGCGACCGGCTACTACGGCTTTCAGGATCCGATCGACCTCGTGATCGGCAGCGAGGGCACGCTGGGTCTCGTGACGGAGGTCACGGTCGACCTGCTGCCCGCTCCGCGCGGGTTCTTCGGCGCGCTCGCCTTTTTCCGCGACTGGCAGCGGGCGATTCGCTTCGTGCTCGCCGCCGATGCGGGGCGCCGCGCCGGACGGGTCGCGCCGCGCTGTCTCGAGTTCTTCGACGCCGCCGCTCTCGAGCTGCTCGCGCCCGCGAGCGGGAGCCTGCGCGTGCCGCCGGAGGCGGGGGCGGCGATCTTCTTCGAAGAAGAGGGGGAGCCGCACGAGATGGCGGCGGCGCTCGAGCGCTGGGCCCCGTTGATCGAAGACCATGAGGGTCTGCTCGACGCTACGATCGTCGCGCAGAGCCCGGAGGAGAAACGCGCGCTACGGCGCCTGCGCCACGCGATCCCGTCGACGATGGACGAGCGCGGCAAGGCGGCGCTCCGGCGCGGCGGACGCCGCGTCGGCACCGACTTCGCGGTGCCGCTCGAACACCTGCCGGCCCTGCTCGAGCGCGCCTACGCGCTCATCGCCGAGGGCTTTCCCGGGCCGGCGATCATCTACGGCCACGTCGGCAATGGGCATCCGCACATCAATCTGCTCGCCGAGGACGCGGCGCGCCTGCCGGCGGCGCTCGCGACCGCGCGGCGCTTGACGCGCGCGGCCCTCGATCTCGACGGAACGTTGACCGGCGAGCATGGGATTGGCAAGGTCAAGACCGACTACCTGCGTGAGTTCTACCCGCCCTGGTGGCTGGCGGGGATGCAGGCGGTCAAGCGCGCGTTCGATCCCGACGGGATCCTGGCGCCAGGCAATATCTTCGGCGACGAGGAGGGATGATGCCGGGCCGTTCTCTGCTGAGCACCTGCCCCGCGTGCGGGGCGAAGAACCGTCTGCCGCTCGAGAAGGTCGGGCAAGCGGGCAAGTGCGGCCGCTGCGGCGGCGCGCTCGAGACGCGCAGCTTCTTCGCGCGCGATCCGGTCGAGCTTCCCGAGCGCCATTTCGATCTCGTGACGCGGTTGAGCCCGCGGCCCGTCTTGGTCGACTTCTGGGCCGCCTGGTGCGCGCCCTGCCAGCAGCTCGCGCCGGTGCTCAGCCAGCTCGCGCAGGACCTCGACGGGCGTTTGCTCGTCGCCAAGGTTGACACCGAGCAGGCCCCGACCGTCGCCGGTCGCTTCCAGGTGCAGGCGGTGCCGACGCTCGTACTCCTGCGCAGCGGGATCGAGGTCGATCGCATGACGGGCGCGCTGCCCCTGCCGGCGCTTCGCCAGCGCGTCGAGCGCTTCCTTACCTAGCCGCCCGCGCGCGCGCCGTCGCGATCGTCTCGTGCAGGAATCCGGCGATGTGCGCCACCTGCGAGACGGCGAGCAGGAAGGCGACCTCGAGCGCGCGGCCCAAACCCCGGCCGTCGCGAAAGGGATGCCGTGCCAGGGCGGGGTAGAAGGCGAACCGGTGCGCCCGCTGGTGGTGGTGCCCCCGCGCGCGGCGGAGGCGATCGAAGCGGCAAGCGCCGCGACCGTAGGTGTAGTGCTGGCGCCAGAATGAGCGTCGATCGAGTGCGTGGGCATGATGCACGATCGCCGCGGGCACATGGCGGAGCGCATGGCCGTGTGCGCGCCAACGGTCGCACAGCTCGCGGTCTTCGGCCGCAGCGCGCGGGAAGCACTCATCGAAGCCGCCCAAGCGGTGAAATGCTGCAGCGGGCAGCGCCAGGTTGTTCGAGGTGAAGAAGACCTCCCCGTGCGGGTGCGCCTGCTGGCGGCGGTAGATGAAATCGACCAACTCCTGACTCGCGCGCGCCCAGCGGTTGTCGGTGAGGGCGTTGACTGTCTGGCCGCCGGCGCCCGCCTCGGGCTCGAGCGCGAAGTGCCGCCCGAGCGCGCTCAGCCAGCCAGGCGCTGGGGCACAGTCGTCGTCGGTGAAGGCAAGATAGCGTCCCCGCGCGCGCGCCGCCCCGGCGTTGCGCGCGGCGGCGGGGCCGCGGTTCTCCTGCCGTACCAGGGTCAACGGCAACCGGGCGGCATACCCTCTGGCGACCGGCGCGAGCGGCGGGTCGCTTCCATCGTCGACCACGATCACCTCGAACCGCTGGCGCGGGCAGTCGAGCCGGGTGAGGGCATCCAGGCAGGCGCTCAGGGCGCGCGGCCGGTTGTGGGCGGGGATGATGATCGAGAAGTCGAGTGTTGCGCTCATCCTTCGCCGGCGCTCCTCGTCCTAGTCGCGCTCCCGCGTCTCTCCGGCGGTGTCGCCGGAAACAGCGTGTGCCTCCACCTGGCCTGCCCGCAGCGGCTCGATGCGGACCGGATGCCCGCCGCGCGCCGAATCGCGCGCGGCGAGGGCCGCCTGCAGTGCGCGCGCGCCATCGACGAGCCGGCACTCCGACGGCTGGCCCGCGCGGATGCAGGCAGCGAAGTGGTTCCAGAGCCCCACGAACGTCGCCTGGAAATCTCCCCCGCGGCGCGCAGCGGTCAGAAAGCGGCCCGTCTCGGGCAGGGCCGCCAGGAGATTGCGCGCGCGCATCGTCAGATCGCCGGGGTAGCGCGAGTGCGGGAAGAAACGCAGGCCGTCGAAGCGGTAGCAGGAAAGCGCGAGCCGGCCGGCTTCGCCGTAGACCTCGACCTCGCTGTCCGGGGCGGTCGTGAACGAGAAGAACCCGGTGCCGACCACGCCCGCGGAAAGGCGTGCGGTCGTCGCATGGGTCTCGTCTTCGAAGTGCTCCGATGCTCGGTGGAACGAAGCCAGCTCTTCGATCTCGCATCCGAGCAGGTAGCGCCAGAGATCGAAGTGGTGGACCGCCTCGTTGAAGGAGACCCCGCCGCCGAGCGCGAGCCGGCGATGCCAGTCGGGGGCCTGCGTTCCGTCGCGGAAGTGGGTGTAGGTGCTGCGCACACCGCGCAGGGCGCCCAGGCGCCCGGCGGCGATCCACGCCCGGGCCCGGCGCACGAGACGATGCCAGCGCAGATTGAAGCCGACGACGACGATCTTGGGTGTCGCCGCGGCGCGCGCGATCAAGGACTCGCACTCCTCGACCGAAAGCGCGAGCGGCTTCTCGATCAGCAGATGCTTGCCCGCTTCGAGCGCGGCACAGCCGATCTGCGCATGCGTCGCCGTTGGCGTCAGCACGCCGACCGCGTCGATGTCGCCGCGGGCGAGCAGCGCGCGGTAGTCGGCGGCGACGGTGCAGGCGGGCGCGGCGCGTGCCAGCGCCGCGGCCCGCTCGCGGTCGGTGTCGGCGACCGCCGCGAGACGGATCCCCGCCACGTGCCGCAAGGCGGGTAGGTGGCGTTCCCAGGCCACGCGACCGCAACCGATCAGGCCGAGCCGGATGGTTCCCTCCGGCGGCGCCATCAGAGCGTTCCCCCCACCAGCGTACGGTAGTCGATCTCGGGATTGAGGACGTGCGCCGCAATGCTGCAGTCGGTCGTTTCGCGATCGCGATAGGGGCAGTTGCGGCAGAAGCTGAGCGCGTTGGCCTCCTCGCGGATGCGCCGGCGGATCGACCGCGCGTGCTCGCCGTACCAGAGGTCGCGGAAGCCGACGCCGTTGCCGATTACCCCGAGCGACTGCTGCGCGTTGTAGTCCTGTTCGCAAGCGACGAGTGTTCCATCGGCGAAAAGTGTCGGAAACCAGAAGGGCTCGAAACAGACATAGTCGGAACGCGCCGCGCGAGTCCCGGCGTCGTACGCATAGGCGCGGTAGGCGGGGTCGTCGGGCACGAGCTCGCGGTGGGGCGTCTCCGACTCGGTGTCGATGATCGAAAGCGTGCGCACGGTCAAGAGGTCGAAGCCGTGCGCGCGGGCGAAGTCGAGCAATTGTGGAACTTCGTGCTGGTTGTGTTTCATCACGATGAAGCGCATGTGCAGCACCGGGAGCACACCGCCGCGTTCACGGCGCAGGGCGGTGATGCGGCGGACCCCGTCCAGGATCGGCGCCAGCTTGGCGCCGATGCGAAAGCGGCTGTTGGTTTCATCGGTCAGACCGTCGATCGCGAGAATCAAGTAGGTCGGAGGCGCCGCGAGCAGAGCGGAGATGACGCGTTCGTCGTCGAGGTTCTGGCCGTTGGTCGAGAGCAGGGTCGCGCAGCCGTAGGGTTCGATCGCGCGCAGCGCGTCCGCCAACTGCGGGTGAAGGAGGGGCTCGCCCCAGCCCCAGAGCGAGGCGGTCAGTAGATGGGGGCCAACCTCGGCCAGGACGTCGCGGAAGAGATCGACGTCCAGGACCTGCGCGCGGCGTTCAACGGCGCGGATGCCGGTCGGACAGATCGGGCAGCGCAGGTTGCAGAAGCTGGTCAGCTCGAACTGCATGTGCAGCGGCATGCTCCAGGGGCGCAGGCGCCGGTGGAGGAGATTGGCGCCGGAGCGGATCAGGTTCGCGCGCTTGGCCGGTGACATGCGCCGCACGGTCATCGGCATCTGATCGTAGACGAAGTCGTAGCGTCCGCGCACCGCCACGTCCCACAGCAGGCGGGGCGCGCGCAAGAGCCCCCGTTGGCGTTCGTACGTTCTCACAACAAGCGCATTAGCGCACAGGGCGCCGGGCCGACGCAAGCCAGTTGGGCGCGTCGGGGCGTTGGTGGGGCCTAGGACTTGCCGCGCGGTCCCGTGTTGTCGGGTAACGCGCTTGCTCCTGCTGCGGCATCGTCGCGCTCTTGCGCCTCGGCCGCCGCGCGCTCATCGGGCGTCAGCAGATCGCCGACGAAGAGGCTCGAGTTCTTGACGAAGAAGACCGTTTCCAGGTCGCCCGCCAGTGCCGCGAGCCGCTCGGCGTAGGCCTCTTCCTCGCCCCGCGGCGGCGTCGCGAGACCAAAGAAGACCGCCTGCGCGGCGGCGCTCTCGGCGTGGATCAGATCGGTCACACTCTTCTCCTTCGGCTTCATGATCACGCGGCGGCTCGCGCGGATCCGAATCCGCGGCATCAACTCGTCCAGGTAGGCTTCCGTCTGCTGGCGGCCGAGCTCGCTCGAGGCGACGCTCAGGATTTCGACCTGCGCGCCGCGCCATGCCTCGTTGCGCGTGAGCAGATAGGCGAGCAGCAGCATCAGGTCGCCGTTGCGCTGCAGCCCGCCCCACCAGACGTGCACGCGCGGCGGCTCTTCTCCAGTGCGACGGGGCGCAGGCAGGCCGGGGCCCGACGGCACGCGGGCGATGATCAGCGAGCGGCGGACCCGCTCCAGTCGGCGCATGATCTGCAAGAACTCAACCCGCAGGCCGCGTTCGCGGGGCCAGCCGAGCAGGATCGTGTTGCTGTCCATCGCGCCGAAGCCGTTCGCCTGACTGACGCTGGCGATGCCTTCGACGAGCTCGTGGACGACCGTGATTTCGGGGAAGACGGTGAGGCGTTCCCGTCGCAAGACCGCCTCCATCCGCCGGCTTTCCCCATCGAGGTCGAGCGCTTCCTCGAGCAGGTCGCCGCGGATCAGATGACAGACGGTGACGACACCGCGCTGCTGGCTGAACCAGTTGCCGCAGTGGATCAGCGCGGCGTGCTCCTCCGGATCGGAGACGAAGACGAGCACGTGCGGCCGCCAGTTGCGCGCGTGCATCGGCCGCCGGGCGATGCGGATCAGGAGCCAGCGCAGGATCGATTCGTAGAGCCCGCGGCGCGCGTCGCCCCAGCGCACGCGATGTTCGTAGCGCGAGAGCAGGGCCCAGAGGAGCGCTTCGGCGAGGAAGGCGAGCAGACCGATCCAGGGCTGGATCAGGATCATCACGCCGACGCAGGCGAGCGCTCCGAGCAAGCTGATCGGCCAGGGCACCCTGAGTCGCGGACGCCAGGAGGGGTCGCCGCTGAGCGTCTCGATCGCGGCGACGACATTGATCGTGCCGTAGATCGTCAGGAAGAACATGGTCACGATCGGCGCGACCGCGTTCAGTCCGCCGAGCGTCGCTGCGGCGAGCGCGATGCCGGTCGCGATCACGAAACCGGGGAGCAGCGCGGCCCGGCCGCGGCCGGCGCCGGCCAGAGGCCGCGGCAGGAGGCGATCGCGGGCGAGTGCCTGCAGCGTCCGCGGGGCGCCGAGCATGGAACCGACGGCCGAGGAGAAGATCGCCCCGAGCAGCCCGGGCAGAACG